>Ga0207121_1076_pt1 | contig 18557 bp, 16 predicted proteins | sample Alteio_BWMinHeat_41_FD_153513 | JGI IMG/M metagenome (GOLD analysis project Ga0207121, IMG submission 153513) | Enriched cells from forest soil in Barre Woods Harvard Forest LTER site, Petersham, Massachusetts, United States -... | ecosystem: Environmental > Terrestrial > Soil > Temperate forest >... | reverse complement strand
CACACTAACTCCTTGATCAAAAATTTGTCCTTCAAATTTATTCAAGGTTTTTGTATTAGTAAGAATGAGTTCCCAGAACTTTTCAATCTGTTTTTCCCTATATTGTTCGAAGGCTTTACCTAGAGTATCATGTTTTTTAACAAGATCTCCAGCGAGTGTTAATACTTCTTTTGGTAACCGTTGAGTGTATGAATATCTACTAAGATTTTTTATGTACTCTAGTGATTCAGGCATAAAATCCAGAATCATTGCATTACTGAAGAAAAACTTTTGAAACTGTGGATTTGACGATTTACCATCAATGGTTTGTTGTCTCATTTGATCAACTTGACTTAGAATCACATTATCAACATCAAAAATTTTTGAAACATAAAATTTAGTATGATCAGATAATAGATGATCAATTTCAAGACGCATGTTTCTGACATTTATATTTGAAGAAATTGTTAACGGTATTGCATAATTTGGAGTTTTAAATTCTACCCGTTTACTAGAAATTGGTTCATCATAAATTGCATGAATAGTACGTGAGAGTCCATCTGTAAGAATACCATCATTAAGATCAAATTTTATCTTTGGATTCAACTTTGTTCTCCATCATTTCTTTGTAAAATTCTGATAATTCGTCAATGAAGCGTTTAAAGTCAACCATGCTGATCATTATACCGCCCTTTACACTAACAGATTTTAGTTTACCTACTTCTTTTTCTTGTATGTACACAAAATCATCTTCAAAGTTTTGTTGTAATTGAAAGAATGTGTAAAATCGCTTATCAAAAACTCTATTTTGCATATTCTTATAATGCAAAACTCGACCATTTTTGTGATATATCTTTGCAGTACCAGATGTACTGTAAGTCTGTCTTGTCCCAACAAGATACATCAAATGTTTTGTTACGGTATCTCTATCAAAACCTGTTACTTCAACTATGTCCGATACTGAAGCTCCAGTACCTTTTCTTAATTCCAAAAAATCTAGGATCACTTTACCAGTGAATTTTAATTTATCTTCCTTTCTGAGATTGAATAATTGGTCTCTTGGTGAGTGACCATCATAGAATGTTTCATCAATTCCCTCTGTGCTAGAAACATACCTAGATTCATACTGGGCATCCATGCCCAGTATTGTTGCTGGGCATCATATAAACATTTTTGTAGCATTTGCCCTTCATATTTTTACCAGTAGGTTTGTTAAAAATAAGAATCATAGATCTTGATTGCAATTCATACAGTATTTCTGACCATTACCTACATCATGATCTTTCTTTGGGTGCCTGCACACTATCTTGGTTATTTTAAAATCTGTTATTTTTTAATAAACTAATACTGGCGTGAAAAATCGCGGCAGTTTTCACAATCTTTAACATCGTCAAACACAGACTTGGCCTCACTTGGGTCCTTAAACCAATAATATCCCCCCTTCTTTCCCTTATTATCTACAACTTTTACAATAAAATCACTTCTCTTGATTGACTTGCATGTTAGTATGTGAATTTTATTCATTCTTGACTTATTTGTTATAACTATGAAGCTATCTCCTTTGTACGGATCACCCATAATTTTATCAAATTCCTTAAGATCCTCTATTTCTCCGTTTTCTTTCATTATGCAAGTAAAAGATAGTGGAATTGTTTAAAAACAATTTTTGTTCCAATATCTACAAGTTACATATCTAGATACAGAGAGATAGACCCATACCTTTCAACAACTATCATGAAGGGGTTCTGCCTATTCAAATTCTATACTTTCACCCAAATATTTTGAAATCAATTTATATCTGTATTTGCAAAATTTCTAATTTTTCTACAATCACGACACCAAGATTGTGGTCTAATAATTCCATCCATATTTCTAAAGCCAAACAAATTCTCTACTTGTTGTCGGTTATTTGCAATCATTCCACATGCTGGACATTTAACATTAATTTCGCTTGAAACATCAGCCTTAGCATATTTGGCAATTTTTGGCCTCACTTCAGATGGAATAAAAGCAACATCCCACACCCATGTTCCAAATCTTCCATCCTGATTTACTGCTTTTATCCATTCGTCCAAGGCTTCTCTCTTAGTTTGTTCTTGTTGTGAATCCTGTCCTTTTATTTCTAAAACAATAGTAATTCCATTTTTCAAACGAATTAAATAATCGGGATAGTATTTGTGAACTACACCATTGTAGATATATTGAATTTCAAATCCCAAATGGTCATTTTTTACCCATGATATAACTTCTTGATTTCTTTCAAGCTCAAAAGTAGCATTTGCCTCCCAACTACTATCCTGTATTGCATGGCTTATGTGTGACTTGACAGTATATTCATTATGTTTTTTTGAATACCAAGGTTGCATATCTGAAGTTGATTTTATCGGTTTTTCTTTGTTGAAAACCAAAGCTCGCTTTTCTGTATTTTCAAATTTGATAACTTGAAAAATGTGTTGTACTACTTTATTCATGTTGAATGCAATAGTCAAACGCTTTCGCAATTCTTCTCCTTCCAAAACATTCAAGATTTCGATTTTTCCTGATCTGATAAATCCCTCTACAAGATTTACTAATTGCAATAATAGAAATTCGTCGTTACCTTTCCACTCTGGCTTTAGACTCTCATAAACATCTCTTGCAACACGGAAGATCAACCATTGCATTCGTACTTTTTTTCCAAGTTTTTCAAGATCAATATCTGACATCTTATCTATAGCGGGTTTTCCATCAATGACTTGTGCCATGTCAACAGTAAGACTTACTTCATCTGGTCTTAATTGGAGTGGTTTAACTTTATTCCAATCTAGTGACAGTTTTGGTGAATATGTTCGTTCAATTCTGTCTATGTTTGGCCATGATATCTTATGTTCTATCTTTTCAGGATCTGGTTCAATACGTGTCTGCGGAGTAGTTGGTGGTGGAGGTGTATCGCTACTTCCTTCATGTGGAAGAAAAGTAAATGGAACGCCAAAAATGTTTACATATTCTGGTTCAAAAAATCCAGTTTCTGGATTGACTTCATATGATGTTCTCCTTAAACCCCTACCTACAACTTGTTCACACAAGAGTTGGCTTGTAAAAGCTCGTAAGCCCATAATTTGTGTAACAGTTCTAGCATCCCAACCTTCAGAAAGCATGGAAACAGCAATTATGTTTTGAATCTGCTCACCAGGTTTTCCTATTTTTCCAACTGTATCAACCGTTTCTCTTAATAATTCAGCCTTTTTTTCTATTGTCAGATTTTCATCTGGTTCTATAACCAATTCAGTTTCTTCTGTTTCAACTGATTCTTTACTTTCAGCTTCTTTGAGTACTTTGGAATCTATATGAAGTATTTTTTTAGGATCTGAAAGTCCTTCTAAATCAAACTTATTCCTTTCAAATGAATATTTTATTCTAGCCGAAGTTTCTGTTCTATTACAAACAGTAATCATGACTGGAGGAATAGGAGATTTGTGTTTCTCCCATTCTCTTTTAGTCACAAGCCAATCCTGACCTAGTAAATAATAGGCATTTTTTATCAAATCAGGTAGTGGTTCTTCTGGTTTTGCTCTTCTGTTAATATCCGATTTAACATCTAGGTCTTTGTATATGTGATAAAATCTAGATCGATAATTCTTATCATACTTACCACTATCATCTCTTATAGCTATTCGTGGAGTTTTAACAAGACCTGACTCTATAGCATCATTTAAAGAAAAATCTGAAATTATCCACTCAAAAAGAAATTCTTCAGAAACATTTTTTCCACTAGGTATGAAAGGTGTGGCAGAAAAATCAAAGCATTTTAGAATATTTCTCGCAGAATGTATTTTATCTAACCCCTCCATCCACTTTGTAGCTTCTTCTAATTCCTCTTTCTCAATGTCAACTTCAACATCAGGTTTTACACGCCAAGCATGATGTGCCTCATCATTGATTACAATAATATTTTTTGACTGAGACATTTCTCCCAATATTCTTCTTGTAAAAGCTTCATTGCTTTCCTTTCCTTTTTTTACAACGCTCCTTTTGTTTTCCTCTATGGGCATGAGAACATGCCAATTGTAGATTTTTACTCTACCATGTCTGAGTTTATCATAGAATGAATCAGGTACTATTCTAAATTGATTGTAAATGCTGTTTTCAGAAGATGGTTGTAGAACTTCAAGTCTGTTTTTAACTGTGAGTCCTGGAGCTATCACTAAAACATTCTTAGAAAATCTTGTGTCGGTAGGATATGTTATTTTATTAAGTACTTGCCAAGCAATCAACATTCCCATTACAATGGTTTTACCAGAACCAGTAGCCATCTTAGAACAAATTCTTTCAAACGGACCGCCATCTGATTGAATTACTATGCCTTGTCTTTCATTTTCTGGTGCCTCAGTTAACCAAATTATGGTTTCAATGGCTTCAAGCTGACAAAAAAAGAATCGATTTTCTCTTTCTTTTGGATCATTCCAAAATTCTAACAGTCTTCTAGTTATTCCTGTTATTCCAGGATAATTATTTTTTCTCCAAGAATCAACACGATTTCTTATTTGATTCACAAGTGATAACTCATGAAATTCGCCAGGATCATCAAATGATTTTGAATGCTCAGATGCAACTAAATAACCTGCAGATCGTCTGCCTTTTTCTAGTATGAATTTTCTTTTTTCACGATCATAATGCCAATAAGATATTGGTACCTTGTATGGACTATTGATTATGAGATGATCTATTTGTGACATTACCCAACCTTCAAAATTCTTAATGATTCTATGCCTCTGTCGTCTATGATCTTAACTGCAACTTGTTTATTATCACCTTGTGAAAATGGAATTGAAGTAGTTCCTCTATATTTTTCAATTAATTCTTCATTGATTTCAGCTTTCAGATTTTTTGCTAATGTGCTCCATCCATTTGATTCTCCTTTCATTGGAAAGAAAACCTGTTGTGGATACAAACTTCTTCCGTCATAATTAGTGTCTAACATCCATATAGCTATTTTGGATGAATCTCCTGATTCAATTTCTCCTGTCTTAGTATTATAGTAATCAAAACCATTGACTTCAACAATATACTTTCCATCTTTATTTTTCTTCAATTCCACATCTGGTTGGCCCATCAACCAAAAAGATTCATTATTTGTTTTTTTCTTTTTTAAATCCTCAGTTAGTAAATCTGCATTCATATGTGCTTTTAAAAGTGTCACACCAGGCCAGTTGGTTTCATCTATATCTTTTGCAGCCTCGGGATCAAATTGGAATGCAGCAAAAATTATAATTTTTGGTTTTGGTATAAGTTTTTGTGCTTCCTCTACAGCACGAGCCACTTGTTTTTGTTCTAAGGGTGCATATTCACTACCAAAGGAAATTACAACTCTTTTAGGTTCTTTTTCATTAGTTTCTGCATCAGCATGAAGCCATTGAGTTACTGGAAGAGATTCAACTCTACTGAATGCAATTTTTTGTCCACCTTTTCCTCTAACTCCAGTGTGTAATAATTCATCACGCCATTGTTCTTGACGTGAATTCTCTCCACTTCTAGTAACAGATGAATCTGGTTGAATAAGTTGTTCAGATATTGAGTCTATGGACTTTACTACAGGAGAGGGAACTGCTTCTACTGTAAATGGGCCTGATATTCTTTGTATTTTATTATTTACTAACGGTTGATCATAAAGAGTTTCTTGAGAAGGTGAATCTCCAGTAGCCATTGCACGTAAAGTAATATGAGGAACTGTTTTGTATTTGAAACCACTACCTACCCCTTCATTTGGATGATTTAATTCATAATAATCAAAGTATGAAGTCATAAGACGCTGTTTGGCTAAGGCAATTGCTACACGAGATGTATCACAAGTAATCCATCTTCGTCCCCATTGTTCAGCAACATATGCAGTAGTTCCTGAACCACAAGTAGGATCAAAAACTAGATCGCCAGGATCAGTAGCAAGTAGCATACATCGTTCTATAATTTTTGCATTAGTTTGTACAGCATATATCATGTCAGGAACTTTTCCAGCTGTATCTTCCCATAGATTAGTAATTTCTATTACAGGATAGTCATCAATATAAAATTTGTAACCTAAACCTTCTGGAGTAACTACGATTCTATGAGCATCTCGTAAACGTATCATTTCTTCCTGATTACCTCTCCAAGAGAAACCTTGTTTTGGCCAATGAGTCTTACCTTGAAATTCAAAACCAAATCTCTTTTCTTCAGTTTCACCTCTATCTACAATTTTATCAATTCGAAAAACCCTTGTGTTCTCAAGAAGTCCACTTAAATTTCGCTTCTCTTCTGTAGTTAAAGAACGAGTTTCACCATTTGGAAAATCTGCCCATAATGCAAGTTTTTTAGGATCTTGTGTTGTGCCTTCTATCCCAGTTCGTTTGTGAAAGAGTCTTTTAGCTTTATGTTTTAGTGCTTCTGAGTCTTTTCCATACCAAAGTAGATAGTTAAAACTATTACGAATAGTAGCTGATTGAGGCGAGGCTTTCTTCCAAGCTATAGTAGCACATTGATTTTTTGCTCCAAATATTTCATCCATCAAACATCTTACAAAATGTACATTTTCATCAGAGATTTGTAGGAAAATACTACCACTGTCAGTTAGCATTTCACGTGCTAATAGTAATCTATCTCGTAGATATGTTAGATAAGAATGAATACCTAATTCCCAAGTATCTCGAAATGCTTTGATCGTTTCGGGTTCTTGTGTGAGGTCTTCATCTTCTCCATCCGTTACATCTCTCTTGTTAACAAATGGTTGAAAGTTAGAACCATATTTTATTCCGTACGGAGGATCGATGTACACCATTTGAACATGGCCACTCATTCCTTCTTTTTGTAATAATGAATTCATTACAAGTAAAGAATCACCAGCTATCAATCTATTTGACCAACTCTGATCATGTTTGTAAAATTCAATTGCTTCTCTCAGGGGTGGATTATTTTCTGGTGATCCAAAGAATTCAAATATAGTTTTCTGATGTTGATCTTTTGGATTTTTCAATATTTTATTAATAATTGTTAATGGATCTATTCGCTCATGAACGTGTAAAGAAACTGTATCTACTTCAAAACTAGTATTTTCTGTCTTTCCACTCCAGATAAGCTGAGGATCTAAATGTGGATCATAGGAGTATTTTTTTGTAGGCATATCAATATCAGTTTCAGGAGTCACTAATCCAACTGGTGGATTGTAGGAACGTTTTGTATCATTGTGTATGTATTGTTTAATTTTATTTTCGGTTGGTTCTCTCTTACTAATCTTAGGCTTCTTTGGTTTTGATGCTGATTTCTTTTTTCTAATTTTTGCCACTTTATTTTTAATATCATTTGAGCCTGATTTAAGAATGATCTAATTATGGACATGATTATCTGTAAGAAAATTGATTATGTAATCTTCACCAGGTTGGCCATAACAATCAATCAATGTCTGAACAGATTTCCATCCCCCAATTCTTGATACTATCACATGATTGTAGTTTGTTCTGTTTAACCAGTAGTGAGCTCCTACGTGTCTCAACGCATGAACCTGCATTATGTAAAAATATTCTTCCTTAATTCCAGCTAATCGGTAAATTTCTTCAAATATAGATGGAAGTAGATCATATGTCTTGTTTAGCTCTTCCACAGAATCACCAAAAAGATACTTGCAACCCTCTTTTTTTTTCAGATAATCCAAGAAAATTTGTTGATGTGGATTGTCATTTGGAATGTACTTTGTCCAAGTATCATTTGTCTTGCTCTCATTAACCCTGCAAGTAATCCAACCACTTTCATGAATAGTAATAGTATGTACTTTTACATCCAGTCCAGCTTGTTTTCTGGCACATGTAAGATAATAAAATACAAAAAGAGCTTGTTCTTTTGATGCGTAACCGTATTTTTCTCCAAGAAGCTTGACACACTCATCTATTTTTTCAAATGATAATTTGACATGGGAATATTTTGCATAACCTTGTTTTTTACCAGACAAAACTCCATTAATTTTTGGTGGAATAGATACTCCGTTTACTGCACAAAAGTTTCTAATTACCATCACATAATTGAAAAACCTAGTACTGATATCATCAGATGCAGGTTTACTGCCTTTTGTTGATGCATACTTGATTTGTCCAGTTTGCATTGCATGTGCAAAATCCCGCAATGCACTTTCTGCACCTCCATGTTGCTTGCCATTTTTAGCAGATAACAGATCGTAAGGATTCAGATTCAAAGTATCGCATACTGTTTTGAGCTTGTTCAGATTAGAACTCCATACAACTATTGGCTTGCCTCCCTTTCTTGTCTGCATGTCGACAACCCAGTCAGCTACAGCCTTGTATTTTTTTACAAATCTATCCTTATCTACAATTTCATAGACTTTGGAATCTTTGATTTGTTGTGCAAGTTTGATCCTTCCTGTTGAAGTTTTCTGTATCAGACCAAGCTTTGCAGCTTCGTCAAGATAGCTCCATATCTGTGTCCTGCCTTTTCCCGTGATCTTGACCATTTCTTGCATCTTAGTTCCTTGTAGTGCAAGTTTGACAATCTCTTTTAGTATCTCGTCATGTAATTTTTTCTTACCATAAATGCGATTCCTTGATTTTCCTTCTTTCTGCTTTGAGATAGTTGTTGAGGACATTTACAGTGCTCCAAATCCGATAAAGCAGCCCTGAATAATTATCATACTGTAAGCTATACAGTAAATACTTTATATTGCTTACTGTAACTGATACACAGCTAGTGTACAATCTTTATAGCAATCAATAAAAGCCCAAACAAGACTAATTTCACTAAATGGCAAGAAAGGATTGGGAATACATCGGAATTAGTGCCTTATTGGTAGATGCCATAGAAAGTTTCTTGAAAAGTGAGGATGCAAAAATCGCAAAGATGCATAGTAAACAGCAGTTTGTAAATAAACTGATACTAGAATTTTTTACAAAATATCAACAAAAAACTGGTATTGTTCACTTGCCGCAACCAGATGAGAAAGAAAAGATTCCTGATTTATTAGATCTTGGAACTAAAAAGACCAAAAAATAACTGTTATTCCATTATGTAATTGCATAATGTGTTATTGTATACCGTTACATACTCAACGTGTATCGTTGTATACTCAAAATATGCTGTTGCATACGCCTGTTATTCATGTTGCATAGTGTCCGTTATTCATGCGGTATACAAACTCGTGACTATACCTCAGCATACTAGTTTTTTAGCTATAAACTTTGATTATACTTGAGTATACTAGATAATTTAGAAAAGCTATGTATGATACCACAAATATCGCTGGGTCTAAACGGTTTGTATCCGAATGAAATATGAAAAGTATCAAAAGTTATAGCGAGCTAAAAGTATCAGCAAAAATCTACATATTATCGATATATTGCTAAGCTAGCTAAAAAGATATCAAAGCTCATGCCTAAAAGCTCCATTGATATTATTGCGTAATCTCTATACAGATTACGCAAAAGATCTTTCTAGCTACTTTCAATATAGATTTGTAGATTTTTGATCAAGATATTCACTCTATTCGTAGAGTTTAGACTACTCTATTCGTAGAATTTGTAGAGTTTTGTAGTCTACTGTAGAGTCTACGAATAGAATATTATCTTTTTAGTACTGTACAAAATTCTATTCGTAGCGTACTTGTATCGTTATTTTTTGCTAAATATCCTAGTGTACTAGTACAGTATAGTACACTACAAAATTCTATACGTAGAGTAGTTAGTAGTGTACTATTCTCAATGTATTATTCTAATCTGTGCTAGTACACACTCGTTATCAAACATGTTTTGTTCGATAATAGGCACAAAACGTCAAAAAAATACGTTGCTAGATTTTAGAGAAATGTTTCGTAGCAGGAACAAAATGCAAAAAAGATACGTTGTTAGATTTTTGATGCAGAAATTATTGTGACGGGATTTCTTGCAAGCATCATTGTACCAGTAGAGGTTTTACGGCTCTTTGAAATTGTAATTTGTGTGATATCTATTGATGAGAATTTGAGCTTTTCAACTACATTCAAAACTGCAAACAGAGTTTCAATGAGGATTGTCCCTATTACTATTCTACCACCTTGTTTAAGTTTGGATTCACAGAGTTTCACGATATCAGCTGTGTCACCACCCGTGCCCCCTATGAAAATTGCATCAGCCATTGGCAATTCTGAAATTTTTTCTTTTGCATTGCCTAAAATCACAGTAACGTTAGAAATTTGGAATTTGGCAAGATTTTTTTTGGTTAAATCTACTGCATTGGGGTCAAGATCAATTGCAAATACTTTACCTAGTTGTTGTACTTGCAAAGCAGCCTCAACAGATACAGAACCGCTTCCACAACCGACATCATAGATTATTTGGCCTGGTGAGAGCCTTCCTTTACTTATTTGAACAGCTCTTACCTCCTCTTTGGTTATAGGAACTTCTTCAACTCTCTCAAAAAATTCATCAGGAATTCCGGGAGTGCTATATTTCCACATTCTAGATGAATTATACAGTCTTGATATTTAGTGCTACCTAATAACTTGTAAACCTACTTCTGGATGAATCAAGGTGTTTACAAGAATCCAGCTAAATACGAACATGAAAAAGTAGCTTCCTATACCTGTCATGATCAGTTTTTTCTTATCAGAAGCTGGCAATTGAATCCGCATTGATTTTGCTATTGCATATGAAATGATAAACAAGAAAATCATAATTCCAAATCCCAAAAACGGCCTTGATGCCTCTTCAATAGATAATCCAAGCTCTGCTGATAGTGCACCTGCGAGTATACCCATACCTACACGAAGCCAGAAAAGTTTGTCAAGTGGGTTTTTTCGCTTAACCCCTTCTGTCTGATTTGGCGTAGGAACCTCTGGAGATGTATCCTTTGTGTTAGGATTATTTGGGGCAGGCGTTTCTTTTTCTTTTTTTGGATGTCTAGTCAATTAAATTTACAAAGTGACTCACAGTCATCCTTGTTTAAAATCTTTGGATGACCATTCAATAGCAACAGTATAATTTTAGAGTAACAACTCTTCATTATGACGCTAGCTGGAATCGAGTTACGTTACTTGGTAAATGAAATTAGTAAAAACATAAGTGAATATTATGTAAGCAACATCTATGGAATAAGTCGTAATAGTATTCTTTTCAAATTACATCATCCTGAAAAGCCAGATATCTTGTTAATGTTTTCTACATTTGGCTTTTGGATTACTACAAGAAAGATAGAACAAATAGAAGAAAATAGACTGGTAAAGAGATTAAGAAATGATCTTCTAAGATCCAAAATTTCTGAGATAAAACAAATTGGCACAGAAAGAATTGTATACATTACATTTAGTGGATTAAGTCAAGAATTTGTTCTTGTAGGGGAATTTTTTGGTGATGGCAATATTGTTCTATGCAATAAAGAAATGAAAATTCTTTCTTTATTGCACTCAATAGATGTCAGACATAGAAAATTAAATGTGGGTTTTAATTACGAATTACCCCCTTTAGGTGGTTTAAACATTTTTGAAATGACATTAAAAGATCTCATGGATATTAAATCAGTTTCAACAGCCACAGTAAGATGGATAGGTAGAACTCTAGGACTTCCTACAAAATATGCTGAAGAAATAATGAAGCTTGCAAATATAGATCCACAGTCACCAGGAAATAGTCTTTCCGATAATGATATAGAAAAAATTTTTAGCGTTACAAAATCTATTACAGAAAAAGTTGTAAATGGAATTCATGAACCATTATTGGTACGTGATGAAAAGAAATCAGATGTTTTACCTTTGCCACTAGGAGATATAGAAAATAAAAACTGTACTAGAGTAGCAAGTTTTATGGAAGGTCTTGATTTACTTTTTACAGAAAATCTTCTTGAAGCTGGTAAAACATCACAAACAAACACTGTTACTCAAAAGATAGAGGAATTTGAACATAAATTAGAGGAACAAACTAAAGCAATTTCTACAGTTAAGCAAAGAACTGGCTCAATCTCAGCTGTAGCAAAATCTCTTTTAGAATTTAACTCTAAAGGAATAGCTTCACTTGTGGATCCTAATATTTTACAGATGTTTAAGGATCAGAGCACATCACTTGCAAAAGAAAGAGGAATTTCGTTTCTAATAGTCAAAGAGGAGAAAATAAAAATAAATCCAGATTCATCCATGCCAGCTATTGCATCAACATTATTTAACGAATCAAAAAGACAGTTAAAAGCAATTGAGACCATAGAATTAGAAAAGAGAAAGACAGAAAGAATTTTGGAAGGATTTAGAAAACAAGCCAGTATTGCAAAGGATTCTGTCGTTTTTTCAGTGCAAAAAAAAAGAGAATGGTATGAAAGATACAGGTGGTTTTTCACTTCAGATGGCCTTTTGGCAATAGGTGGCCGTGATGCATCATCAAACTCATCAGTCATAAGAAAACATCTTGAAAAAGATGACAAGGTATTTCATGCAGAAATTGTTGGATCACCTTTTTTCTTATTAAAAAATAGTTCTGATAATACAGTTACAAGTGTAAAGGAAACTGCACATGCCACTGTTTGTTTTAGCAGAGCTTGGAGGGAAGGATTGTATGGATTAAATGCATATTGGGTAACTTCAGATCAGATAAAAACAGCAGCACCAAGTGGACAATTTATTGCAAAGGGTTCATTCATAGTTGAAGGAACTAGGAGTTTTGTCCAAGTAACTACACTACAACTTTCTGTAGGGCTATATCAAAAAGGAGACAGTTATTCATTGATGTGCGGACCGTCTGAACCAATCAAAAAAAATTGTGTCTACTATGTTACTATTGAGCCATCCGGTCTAGAAATGGTAGAAGCAGCAAAAAAAATCAAAATTGAGTTTCAAAAATTTAAAGAAAAAGAAGAAATTGTTAAAGCAATAAGTATTGATGATTTTATTCGAGTTATACCAGCAGGAGATAGTCACATAGTGGAATCAGGAACAGGACTGGCATTTAATTGAGTGAAAAAAGACCTAATTTCATAGTAGATGCAATGCTTGGCAATCTGGCAAAAAAATTACGAATTCTTGGATATGATTCAAAATATTTTTCATCAATTGAAGATGATAAGCTCATTGCAATAGCAAAAAATGAAAAACGAATAATCTTAACAAAAGATGAACAGCTTACCAAAATTTCTGAAAAACAAAGTGTCGTTTCTGTGCTTATTAGAGGAAATGATGAACTTGAACAAATTGCACAAATAAATGCAAAAATAAAGCTTGATCAATTTGTAATGGATACAAACAATTCTCGTTGTATAGTCTGCAATGGTATTTTACAGTCAATAGAAAAATATAGAATTATAGGCAAAGTTCCTGAAGGAATTTTGGAAAGGGAAGAAAAGTTTTGGATGTGTGATTCATGTAAAAAGATCTATTGGGAAGGCACACATTTTGCAAAACTTCAAGAATTTGTTAATAAATTAAACAACAGATTACAATGATACTATCAGATCAAGATGGAGAAACCATAGTAAAAACAGCTAGAGATGCAGTAACAGAATATCTTAAAAGAGGAAAAAAAATTAATTTACATGAAGATTTCAAATCAAAATTTTCATATAATTCAGGAGTCTTTGTAACTTTAAACAAAAAAGAAAATCTGAGAGGGTGCATTGGGTTTCCAACACCTGTGAAAAAACTCTATCAATCTCTTGTAGATGCAGCTATTGCTTCTGCAACCGAAGATCCGCGATTTCCACAAGTTCGGTATGAGGAATTAAATGAGATTTCTTTTGAGGTAACCATTTTGACTCCTCCTAAAGAAGTAAAAGTAACAAACCCCCTTGAATATACTAGTAAGATAAAGGTAGGTAGGGACGGTCTTATCGTAAAATGGGAGTTTGGTTCTGGGCTTCTTTTACCACAAGTTCCTGTTGAGTATGGCTGGAATGAAGAGGAATTTCTTAATCACACGTGTGAGAAGGCAGGTGCGCCCTCTAATTGTTGGAAAAATAAAAACACCACAATACTACAATTTGAAGGAATTGTTTTCAGTGAGATAAAACCAAATGGAAATGTGGAAAGAGTCTCTCTATAGAATTTTTCCATTTTCTGCATCAAGAATAATTTTTGCACCATCTTTTATGGAATCGTATTCGTCTTTTGATGCTACAACTAGAGGAATATTTGCAAGAGCACAGCCAGAAGCAGTAGTAAGATCTGCCTTTAAACAGATCATTGCCTGCGGAGCACATTTGTTAGATTTTATAGAATATATGGTATAAGCACCAACACTGCTTCCAACACCATATGGAAAGACAAGAATTTTTTCTGCAAGAGATTTACCAAAGAGATCGTGTTTTTCATCTCTGATTTTGCCAGTTTTTTTGTCAACTGCACCAAGAAAATTCATCGGATTTTTTGCAACTAATGCAATACCCTGGACTTTGCCTTTTACAATTACTTTTATGGTCATTTTGTTTCCTCCTCTACAATTTGACTGAGGCTCTTTAGGTTTACATCTACTCCGTTTGAGGTTCGCAGATAATATGCTCCCTTTACACTATTTGTAATTACGCCATCTACATTTTTCTTATCAATTAAGGGGGTAAGACAGATACAACAATCATAAAGAATTTCTCCCCCCGCACGTTCAATTTCTTTTGCATAACCAAACTTTCTTGTCTGTTCCTGAATTGCTCGTGGGCAGAACACCATACAACGTTTCTTGAAGCTTCTTCCCTTTAGAATACCTGTAAGATCTGATATTTCATCAAGACCAAGCTGCGGACTGCCCAGAGTTATAATGTCACCAGAATCTGCAGTGTTTAGCTCATCATGAGTTTTCTGCATCTCCTTTTTGTCAAAATCAATTGTTTCCCCTTTGGCATCTCCCAAAGTGAACATTCCACACGCACCTGATGTCCCCATTCCAGCACAAAGTGATTTACAGCTACGTCTATCAAGCTCGCTTACTCCAGAAATGGCAACAGAGCTTCCTGCTACTTTTCCTGCATAATATCCTAGCAGTCCAAATGCAAGTTCATCTTTTTTATCTGCTTTCATGCGTATTGTCAAATTGGGATTTCTGGTCTCATCTTTTCTTAGATCAGAAAAAGGACTTTTGCCTGTCAATGCACTTGCAAGCGCACTAAACGCACCTTCCTTGTTTGTTTTAAGCTTTGATATAGAATTTGCATAAATTGCAGCATTGCTTTCAGCAAAAGAGACATGGGTACCATTTTTTGGCAAATCAAAAATCTCATATGGAATACAAGAAAAAGACGGGATAGCTCCCATCTTTTCATAAGAATTTTTTATGCTTTTTTGTTTTGTAATAAATTCATCATTAAGATCATATTTTGCAACAGTATCAAAATCAAAGCCCATTGGATTTACTGTAGTTTTAATTTTGAACTTGGCATCTTTACTTAATTTTGCAAGAAATTCCTCTCCTGCATCCCCTATAGTATTATAGTTAATTCCAGAAAGATGAGCCCATTCTACAGGTAGCAGGCGATCAGCATTAGTAGCTTCACCTACAGCGACTAGTACTCTGTATGCAAGAGCAAGTGTTTCTCCTTGTTCACCCTTCAATGCTGCATCTTCATCTTTTGTTAAATCCAATATGCGTCCTTATTCTAACAGATATAATACTTGTATGGTCTAAGATATGATCAAGAACTTGGAACAAATGAAAAAAATTCTGCATGGTATGATGGAAACAATGAATTCTGTCAAACCACCTAGAATGACTGCATTAAGAGAATTACGTGAAGCTGAAACAGGCGGTCCTCTTAGCATCCTTATTGGAACAATTCTTTCTGCAAGGACGCGAGATGAGAACACTTCTGCTGTTGTAAGAAAATTATTTGCAAGATACAAATCTGCCAAGTCACTTGCACAAGCCAAGTTATCAGATATTGAAAAAATAATCAAGTCAACTGGATTTTATCATGTAAAGGCGAAAAGAATCATCGAAGTTGCATCCCTCATTCATTCAAAATATTCTGATAAAGTTCCAGATACATTGGAAGAGTTGCTAAAGCTTCCCGGAGTTGGCAGAAAAACTGCAAATTGTGTTCTTGTATATGCATTTGAAAAGCCTGCAATACCAGTAGATACTCATGTTCATAGAATTTCAAATAGGTTAGGTCTAGTAGAAACAAAAACTCCTGAAGAGACAGAACTCGAATTAATGAAAAAAATTCCAAAAAAGTACTGGCTTAGAATAAATGACACATTTGTTATGTATGGTCAAAACATCTGTAAACCAATATCTCCCATGTGTGATGTCTGTCAGATAAAAAAAGAATGCAATTATTACAAGACTAGTTTCGTTTCTTAGTTTTAACCAGCACTATTATCAAAACTGCTGTTCCCGCAAGTACTACCATTGGCATATAAAATATTGGGCTTTTTGCAGGGTCACCAGATAGAAAATTAAGAGTCATGTTTCCAGAATTTGTTGCAGGCGGATCGGTGGTAGATCCCATTCCATAAACAGAAAAAGTCTTTATTGTTAAATCGTTCACATCTAATTCATCTACAGCCGTTTTTGATCCAACTGTTACCGAAAGGCCACTGTTACTTGAGTGTTGAACAGTAATTACCTTATCTGGTGACCAACCATTAGTTGGTTCATCTTTAATTACAAAATATCCATCCGCAGGAGTATTCACAGCTACCCAAAATTTGTGATCAGGCTGGCTGCCCATACCAATTTCAACAAATTTTTCTGCGCTTGAGATATCATATAGTCGTACTACGGCAGTACCATTTGGGTTTTCATAAACAAGTTTGTTTTGGATTTCAATTAGCCAGTTTGTAGCATGTTCGTGTTCAAGATTAAAAACAGTTGCATCATGACTAACTACATTAAATGCACTAAATGGAACTGTTACCGAGTCCAGGCGTTCTGATGGATTTATTGGGGATTGAGCATATGCTGGAACAAATGAAATTATTAACAAAAGAACAAAGATTGCAATACAACTTGTAAAACTATATAAAGTAATTTTTAATAAAAATTTATTCAACAAAGGGTTTATCCCAGCTCATTATTATTTTGGAGACTTCGGGCCTAATCATATATTCTGATGGGCTTTGTTTTTCAAGAATCATTGTTCTTAGTTTAGTACCGCTGAGCTGTTCTTGATGTTCTGGTCCGTGTGGACAATTTTTCTCACTTGCAAATGAAAGGCATTTTTTGCAATAAAAAAATGCAGGATAAAAGACAGGCTCTATTTCAAGATCAGAATATTCATCAAATATTTTCTGTGAAGCAAATGGATCATAGAAAGTTCCAACACCTGCGTGATCACGACCTATTATAATATGAGTACACCCAAAGTTTTTTCTCATTATGGCATGATGAATTGCTTCTTTTGGACCAGCATATCTCATTTCTGTATGAAGTGTTGCCAGCAGACATCGATTTTGCGGATAATAATATTTGATTAATGTTTCATAGGCACTAACTATTACTTCATCAGTAAAATCGCCAGGTTTTTTCTTGCCTATCAATGGATTTACAAAAAGGCCATCATGTGTGTTAAGGGATGCCTTTTGAAGCATTTCATGAGCTACATGTGGTACGTTTCTTGTCTGAAAAGCAACAATAGTTTTCCATCCTGATTTTTCAAAGCTTGATCGTGTTTCAATTGGTGTCTTTCGATATTTTCTTATTGGTATTTCAGATGGCCTTTTGATATAATCAATTTTTCCACCAACAAGAAAGTCCTGCATCGACATGGTCTTTGCAACACCTGGATGGGTTGAATCAGTTGTACCATAGATACCTTTTGCCGTCATATTTTTGTCAAAAGTATACACATCCTCAACATGCAAAATTGCAAAATCTTCGCCTTGAGGATTTTTCAAGATAACATCGCGCGCATCTTTCATTTTAGTAGCTGTTTGTTTATCGACATCAAGTACGATTGGAATTGTCCAAGGAATTTCGTTTGTTAATCTTCCCTTGTTGACTACTGCATCAAAGTCTTGTTGTAGTAAAAATCCCTCCAGCGGACTAAAAATTCCATCTGCAATGTTTTCAATATCGCTTGCAAGATCAGCATTAACTGATATTGAATATGTCCCAGCAGAATTTTTAGTCGTTATTCTATTTACTAATTTGCCACCGTGTGGTCTAGCAACTCCCTTACCTTGTTCCAAGAGACTCACTTGTTACCGTGATCTGCGTGCAAACCGCATTCTTTTTCCAGATCGGTTTCCCACCACCAGCGTCCTGCTCTTAGTGGTTCACCTGGTTTTATTGCTCGTGTACATGGTTCACACCCAATACTAGGATAACCCTTATCGTGTAACTTGTTATATGGAATATTGTTTGATTTGATATAATCCAAAGTTTGATCCCAACTCCAGTCGATTATTGGATTTATTTTGATCATACCATTGTGCTGTTCATCTACTTCAATTTTTTTTGAGCCTGCGCGGTTCTGAGTTTGGTCGTTTCGTAGTCCCGTTATCCAGCCATCAAGTGTTACAAGCATTTTATTCAAGGGATGAACCTTTCTTATCCCACAACAAAGTTTTCTGTTTCCCATGCTTTGATAAAACAAATTCATTCCGTTTACTCGGACCATCTGTTCTACTTCATTTTGGTCTGGAAACATGACCTCAAGGTTTATGTTGTATTTGTTTCGAATCT
>Ga0207121_1071_pt1 | contig 19056 bp, 19 predicted proteins | sample Alteio_BWMinHeat_41_FD_153513 | JGI IMG/M metagenome (GOLD analysis project Ga0207121, IMG submission 153513) | Enriched cells from forest soil in Barre Woods Harvard Forest LTER site, Petersham, Massachusetts, United States -... | ecosystem: Environmental > Terrestrial > Soil > Temperate forest >... | reverse complement strand
ATCTATGCCATGTTCTTTTAATAGGATTTCTGGTTTCTTTGATCCTCCAGCAGAAAGAATTTTGATATAAGTAGGCGCAAAGGATCTGCCTTCTTTTTTGTATCTTTGGAAAAACGATAATGCCAACAAATTTCCAAATGAATACGCATAGCAGTAAAACGGAGAGTGATAAAAGTGTGGAATACAACTCCATTCTACACCGAAATCGCTTGTCATGTTAATTGAATTGGCAAATTGTTCCTTGAGGGTTTTTATGTATTCATTTGAAATGTCTTCTACAGTTGCACCTTCACCAATTTTTTTATGTGCTGCGATTTCAAATAATGTGAAAAAGGCTTGTCTTGATATGGTTGAATAAAGATCATCAATATGTTCTGTTAATATTGATTTTTTCTCTTCATTAGAAACTTTGTTTAGAATCTCATCAAACAATAACATCTCTGAAAACGTTGATGCGGTTTCTGCTAGTGGCAATGGTGCCTCTGCTACAAAAATTGATTTGTCTGATGCTGCAATGCTGTGTATGGCGTGGCCCAATTCATGAGCTAATGTAAACACATCATTTGATTTGCCTTTGAAATTTACAAGAACATATGGTGTTATCTTTGGTGATATGGTGCTACAAAATGCGCCGCTTCTTTTTCCCGGTCTGATAGAAGAATCAACATGGTTTTGTATAAATATTTTTTTTGCATATTCTGATAATGTTGGACTAAAACTATTTAGTGTCTGTAAAACCATCTTGACTGCCTGATCATACGTGTATGACTTTTGTTTTACCTTTAATGTTGGGGCATAGATGTCATAACGTCGAAGTTTTTTCATTCCAAGCATTCTTGCTTTTAGTGTAAAGAATTTTTGAAATACGGGCGCATTATACTTGCAAACGGAAAGAAGAGAATTAACTGTCTTGTCATCTGTGTCATTAGAGATATTTCTGACCGATATTGGGGATGCGTATCCTCTGATCTCAACGCTCTCATCTTTCCAGTTTTGTACTAGATTTTGATATATCTCACCAAGAACCCCTTTTTGTTTATCGTATTGAGACAAGAGGGCTTTGTACGCAACCTCTCTTGTTTTGGATTTGGGGTTTCTAACAAGTACGCCAAGCTCTTCTCTGTTGTATTTTTTCAACTTTCCATCGATTTTTACTACATACTGGAACGCATTTGTGATTTTATCATAGAGTTTGACTAATGCAGTACTACCGGTAACATCTAAAGTATTGATTATTTTTTCTTCAGATTCCGAAAGTGAATATCTAGCTAACAGTCTTTTGAATCTTAAAAATTCTGATAATTCACCTGATGATTTTATCAGTCTGTTTGCATTTTTTTGATCTAATTGTTTTTTCCACCATTGATCAAAATATAAAGTACGATTTTCAATCTGAGAACCAAGCTTTGTCATTCTAGTTAGTAATGACGTGGCTTCATCTGATTGAGTATCTGCAGAATATTCTAAAGAAGCATATCCGCCAACTTTGCTAAACTTTTCAGATATCTCCTCAAGAGAACTGAGGATATGTGCAAACTTTTGAGTAGAAATGTTTGGTTTAAGATAACTTCTCATTTTTTCAAAATTTCTTATTTTGGTTTCAATTTCTTTAAGCTGTTTTCTAAACGCAGCACTTTTTGGATCGGTTACAAGTTCAGTCAAATTCCAAGATCCCTGTTTAAATAAAGTCATTTTATTTCGAAAGGTTTGTTGGCATTAAAATACCATGTGACAATTTTGTAATTAGTATATAAAAAACATGAAAATAGGGAAATTATTTTGCTGATGTATCAGGTGAGATTATCTTTGGCTGGCTCATTGTTGCTTTGCTGCTTATCTGAGATACTTGCTTGTTGAGCCAATCCCAAAAGTTTTTTTCAAATTTATGTGCTCGATAAACCTCTGCTGCAGCAACAGCTGCCGCACCTCCCAATGAAACCATGCTTGCAAGAAGTGCAGGAATTGCGATATCTCTGCCCCATGCTCCTGTTCGAAGAGTTAATTCATAGTTGTTATTTGCACCAGTTACTAGTACCTCGACATCTCTTATGCTGCCAGTTACAGTAGCAAGCTTTCCACCTTTGTATGCCTTAATACTCCAATAATTCTCAAACTTGTCCTCATGAATTATCTGAAGACCTAGTTCTTGGAAGTGTTGTTTAGTGGCGTTTATTAGATTGTCTACATCAACATTGCTTAGGTTGACTCTTTCCTCTTTCATTACCTCATTGTTGAATTTTTAACATATTTAATGTTAGTTTAACAAAGTTACTGAACACACATTTTGTTGTAATTTAAAATCCGATAAAGTGAAAAGTACGAAAGCTACGCGGATGTTATATAGAAAAAACTCATTTAATGAAAGTATGAGTATGATAGCATGGAAATGTTATAGGTGCAATTTAACCTTCAAACAGGAAACTCATGCAATTATACACAAAGATATTTCAAAACACTCGCCGCGACAAATAGAGTTAGTTACAGCCTAACGGTTTCACTGGCCATTGGGTTCAAACATCATCTTTTCTTTCATCATTGCATCCTGACTTAGTGCCCATCCTCTTTTAACAAGTTCATTTGCAGTAGATGAGCTTACACAAGCTGGCAAGTTATTGGTTGTTTTTAATACTAGTTGAAAATCTGTCTTACAGCTTACATCAAGAGCTCCAATTCCAACATTCATTTGTTTTAATGGAGGGGCATGCATCATTTTTATCATAACACACGTGTCAACGCCAGATAAACACATTTTGCTGTCTGACGCCATTCTAGTACCATTCGTGTCATAAATCGATGATATTCCTGATGTCATTTGAGTTTGTGGTGATGACATGTTTTGAAGTGTATTATTTACATTGGTTGTATTTTGAGACATTGGATATACAGGTCCGCCTCCTACCATAACAGTTGTATTTTGGATTTTTGTGTTACTTAGTAGTGGCGGATAGACTTCGCCTGGTGCACAAACATGGTTGCCACATATTTTTTTACAGGGGGTTGACGTGGTGCAAGGTTGATCATTTGTGGAACCTTGTAATGCTGAGGCTGTCATTATACCACTAGCTAGAAAACCTATAGTCAAAGTCAAGATTAGTAATGATTGAATTAGTTTCATTATGTGATTTTATGGTCATACTTTAGATAAACCTTGGCCTAAGACCAAAAAACTGGATAAATATTACAAAGATTTTTCAGAGCATATTTTAATAAAAAAGACTAGAACCTGTCATATCTGGCTCTTTCTACATCTCTATCTTCTTTCGTTGCTTTTTTCCATTCCTTGTAATGTTCTTTACACAAAACTGTTTTTTTTGAGCCGCCAGAAATACTGAGGCCAGTTCCTTCTACTTTGGTTGTAGTTAATGATCGAATTCCGTCCTTATCGCAACCAATAACGTTGCACTTGGCACCCTTTGCAATTATGCCCATGCATCATCTTGTATTCAATATTATATATACTTGCAAAAATTACGATTTTGGTTTTATATTTAGAAAGATTACATTCTGCCAGATGTTTCTATGCTTTTCTTATATGCATCAATAAATTCTTGAGCAAACTTGTTTGCATTTCTTTCTGAGCCACGATGGACTCCAAGCTTTGATCGTATGTGGTGATAATATTCGTGCAACACCACAAAAGGATTAAAGAAGATATCAGAATTTAGTGCATAGATTTTTCTTTCTTTTGGAATATAAAGAGCATAAACCGTTCTTCTTTTTCCTTTTATGGTTCCAACAACTATCTGTGGAGGGGTAACATGATACAACTCACTCAGTTTTTCTAATGCCTTCTCAGTTTGTTTTTCAAGAATCATTCTAACGATTTGAACTTTTGTTATGTCATCTAACTCAACCATTGTTTGATCTACCTAGTACTTCTAAGTCTCACCTTTAACTCTCACGTGGTAATATGGTGAGAAAATATTCTTCTACGTAGATTGCGATTGATTTGTTTATAATGGTATAAATTATTGACAAATTGTTGATATCCGATGCTTAATAATTTCAGGGAAGGTCTAAAACCTATTCTGCAAAAAATTGGAACAATGTTTGCATCAACAGGTCTGTCTGCAAATTTTTGGACTGCAATAGGTCTTGTATTTGCATTTGCGTCAGCTGTAATCTATGCTCTGCACTTTGAATATTCTTTTGTAATTGGAGGAATCTTGCTCTTGGTTTCAGGATTTTTTGATATTGTTGATGGACAGGTTGCAAGAGTTACACAAAAGACATCAAAAAAAGGCGCGTTTTTGGATTCTGTATTTGACAAGATTGCTGAAGTAGCAATATTTCTTGGAATATTGATTGGCGGATATTCTGAAGGATACGTGGTTCTTTTAGCAATTACACTATCACTTCTTGTGAGTTATACAAGAGCAAGAGCTGAATCGCTTGGAGTACAGCTTCAAGGAATTGGAATTGGGGAAAGAGCAGAACGACTGTTAGTAATTGCTATTGTTGGAATTGCGGGATTCCTAAATTATGCGGTAATAATTGTGGCAATTATAGCAGGAATAACTTTTATTCAAAGAATAATTGCAACATCTAGAAACATTAAAGATTGATTATCGTAGTCTGCCGGTATTTCTTCTAGAATCTGCAGATCTAATCTTTAGTATGCCAAAATGAATTGCACATGAAATACAATACCATTTCAATACTGTTGGTGACGCAATGTATGCACCCTGAGCTCTTAGCTCTTTTGCAAGTGTGTGTTCAACAAGATTTAATCTGGATGTGACTTTTTTTGCCTTGTCTCGTGGAACTGTAGCGCCACAATTTGTACACTGGATACGTCCAGAGGATCCCTTTCCTCCCTTTTGTCGTCCACGACTAGCTCGCTTTAACGGCATGATTATCCTATTAGTTGCCTCTTTATATCTTGTTATAAAATAGGTCATGTCTCATATGAAAACCAAAAAGAAGGAAAACTTCAACAAATCATAACGCAATCATATAACACTAGTCATATGGATCATCACTTTCTTTTGGTTTGTTATAATATTCTCCTAAATGATTCTCATTACAGGTACAAGATCCAAGGGTTTTTTTACAGAACCTACAACGTTCAATCATTTCTCTGATTTAAAAATCCAAGATATTAAGGCATCCTTATGTGTATACAAAACAGAACCACTTTCCAAGTTTAGAATTCTTATTGTTAATAAGGCTTCAAGTTTGTTGTCATCTTTTGCCTGATAACCATATACACTGCTGCTATAACAACAAAGATGATTACCAAGTTAAAGGAAAATGGAAATTCGGGAATTGATGTTGTACATCCACCAATTGGAGTGAGGTGAATATTCAAGCCAGTTACAGCAGGTGGTATTGTTACTGGAGGAGTGGTTTGTGACACATATCCTGTTGACGCAGCTGTTACTTCATATGTACCTGGGATTGCCTCCCATCCAAACATGCCATCCGCTATGGTGGTCTCTGGGTTTATTGCAGGAATAATTGGTGGCGAGTGCGCTGTTGCTGGGACGAAAACCCCGCCGCCAGAATCTACAAGTAATGTTGTAGTTGCACCTGAAATGGGTAGACCTGTACATGCATTAGATATGGTACCACTTGGATCTACGTATATGTCGAAAGTTACTATCGTGGGCGGTGGGGTAGGACATACCGGTGTAAATGTTGTCGTGGCTATTCCATGATGAGGAAGGAAGGGACCAAAAGTAGCTGTCCACATCGTGGGATCACTAACTTCTTGTGTCATAGCCATACTAACGATACCAAGTTCTGGGGTGTCTGAGAAAGGTCCTATGTCTAGATTAATTGATGTTGGATTGGTACCACCACAAAGATTTGGACCATTAATTGTAAATGTAGTAGAACTTCCCCAATAAACTATAGGAAGCCCATCAAAAGTAGTTCCCCTGAGATTGTCTGTGATGCTAACTCCACCGGGCATTGTTGATGTTTGAATCCCAAAACTGACAGTTGCAGAGTCAACTACTATCCCTCCATGCAATGCTTTGACAACAACTGTGGTTATAGGATTATGAGGAAATGGTATTATTGGAGTAATGGTCCATGCACCACTAGTAGGATCTACTGATGGAGAACCCAACAAGACAAGACAGTTATCATTACAAGTATCCCAATACACATTAACAGTATTTACAGGATCAGTAAATCCAGTTATTGTTACGGCCCCCGTAGTAAAAATTTCTCCCTGAGTGGGACTTGTTATAACAGTTTGATGTTTATCACCAAATACTAGATTAACTGATGGTGAGGAACCTGGAGTTATAGGACCAGGTGCTAGAGTTGTACTGACAAAACCTGATGGTTGAACTTCTGTTACAACATATGGTGGAGTAGTTACTGTTGTATCTGGTATGTGACATACAAAGTTACCATTACTATCAGTAGTACCAGAACACATTTGGGCACCACAACCAGTGGTTGATCCACTACCACCGCAGCTTGCACTACTATCTTTAACTGTGAATTGCACACCTGCAAGTGGGGGCTCGCCTGGATCCTGTACACCATTGCCATTAAGGTCGTTGAATTTGAAAATGTTAATGTCAAATGGAACAGGGGTTAAAGTTACACCTTGTGCTGGTGGAGTAATAATAGAAGCTAAAGAGATTACAAATGCTATTGCCATAATAGATGCGAATACCGGTGCACGCTTACCTACCAAACCAACTTGATGTCTTTTTTGCCTGTATTTATTATGATCCTATAGTGATTTCTTAAATCTGTATACTATAAAAAATAAAACAATATCTTGTAATTTTTGGAACTTTTAATATAATTTTGAGATCATGCTTTTTGTTGCCTTCTAAAGTCATAATTAAGGGATGCTGTTAATACATAATCCAATGAAACTTGTTGTTCTAATTCCCGCATACAACGAAGAAGCAGATATTGAAAAAACGATTCTAAATATTCCAAGAAAAATTTTTGGAATTGACAAAATCGAAGTCGTTGTAGTAAATGATGGTTCCACTGACAAAACAGAAGAACTTGCTTTTAACGCAGGAGCTGATAAAATCATTTCCCACAAAACTAACATGGGAGTTGGTGCAGCGTTTATGACTGGAATACGAAATGCTATATCAATGAATGCAGATATTGTAACCGTTCTTGAAGCGCACTCTCAATTTGATTTCAAACAGATTCCTGATTTAATAAATCCAATACTAAATCGTCAATTTGATGTAGTCATTGGATCAAGATTCTCAAACGGTCCTCCACAAGACATGCCAAAAATAAAACAAATTGGAAACAAGATTTTTTCAAAATTAATTTCTTTTATGATTGGTCAGAAATTTACTGATACACAAACTGGTGTAAGAGCATATTCAAAAGATGCCATTTCAAATATTGCAATAGTTCACGAGTTTACATATACACAAGAAGTTTTAATTGATCTGAAATTTAAAGGATTTACAATATGTGAAGTGCCAATGAGGGTTTCTTACGATAAAAAAAGAAAATCTCGGGTTGTAAAAAATATTTTTGATTATTCTTGTAGAGTTATTTCCATTATTATAAGAAGTTTAATTTATCACAGACCAATTCTGGCATTTGGCTTGTTTGGAGTTTTTCTTTGTGCAGTTGGAATAACAGCTAAATTATTGACAATCTCACATATTCAAGGCGTATCAGTAAGCCTGTCATCAGGATTAATTATTTTAGGCGTAGTTAACTTCATGTTGGGATTGCTTGCAAGTGTGGTATTTAGGAGACAATCATTTACGGAAAAAGAAGTACGTCATTACCTAAAAGACTCTAAGGATCTTAAAAGACACAGATCTATTCCTACAGATGCGGATAATTTTTAATCATCGCATTTTAAGTTAGATTGTGAGGGTTGCCATATTTGGACTTGGAGTGGTTGGTCTTTCTCTCGCGTGTGTTTTAGGAATTAAGAGATATTCTGTTATTGGAATAGATTCTGATAGAAACAAAGTCTCAAAAATTCGCACAGGCATGTCTCCTTTTTACGAGCCCAAACTCGATAACATGTTAAGACTAGCCTTGAAAAAGTCACTTGAAATTTCTACAGATTGTAATGTTGCAGTTAAAAAATGTGATTTAATTTTTATAACAGTAGGAACACCGCAGTCTGAAAAAGGTAACATCAACTTTGAGCAGTTAAAACGTGTAGCAGAGGAAATTGGCATTGCTCTTTCAAAAACTCACAATAGTCCCACCATAATAGTCAAAAGTACTGTCACGCCAAGGGTAACACAAGACATAGTTAAACCAATTTTGGAAAAAAAATCAAATAAGAAAACTGGGACTGGGTTTGGCTTGTTATTCAATCCGACATTTATCAGGGAAGGCAGTGCCATTGATGACACAATCAAACCGCATGTCAATGTGATCGGAGGTTACGATAGTAAATCAATCAGAGTACTTGAAAAATTCTGCCATGAACTGTATAAGAAAACCCCAGTGATTATAACAAACTATCAAACAGCAGAATTGATAAAATATGCAAATAATTCATTTTTGGCTGCAAAACTTGGTCTCATAAACGAGATAGCCAATATCTGTCAGTCCCTTCCTGGTACCAATGTAGATGATGTTGTTAAAGCAATAGGTTTGGATCCGCGTATTGGTAATCTCTTTTTGAAGGCAGGACCCGGATATGGCGGCTCTTGCCTTCCAAAGGACATTCCAGCTCTTATCTCATTTTCTTCAAGTATTGGCAAGAATCCGATCATCCTCAAGGCAATACACCGATCTAATACTTTTCAAGTTAAATCTGTCATATCGCTAATAGAGAATGCGATAAAGAAGATAGATGATAAGAAAATAACTATCTTGGGACTTTCTTTTAAAGAACAAAGTGATGAGATAAGAGAATCAGTCTCGATAAAGTTGATCAATCTTCTTTTGAAAAAAGGTGCACGCCTTACCGTGCATGACCCATCGGCAATAGAAAACGTGAGGATGTTATTTGGAAACAAAATACGGTATGCAATATCTATCAAAGATGCCTTAAAGCAAAGCCAATGTGCAGTGATAATGACACCGTGGAAAGAATATAGTCACATAACAAACAAAGATTTGTGCCTGATGAAAAAGAGAATGATTATTGACACTAGACGACTATTAGACGCTCCTAATCTTGATGCTGAATATCACGCTATAGGTATTGGATAGTGCAGAATACTTGAAAATAGAAAAGTGCAAAATGCAAACAAGTATTGTTTCATGGATAGTTTTTCTTGTAACTTTGGTGCTTGTTCTTACTAGTTTAATTTCAGTTGTTTTTCCTGCTCTTCTGTTAAGAACTTTTGGAGGTTTAGAAGATAATTCAGGTATCAATCCCTATGAGATGGGGATATGGGCGCTTCCGCTTCTGGCAACAAACTTGACACTTCTTGGAATTGTAGTACTATATTTTAAAAATAAAGTTCCCAAAACAATATCAAAATCAATCAAATTTATTTTTGATTTTGAAGTCTCTGCCAAGATAGCGTTCATAGTTATTGTGGTTATAATTGGAGCCTATATTGCTTCAAGTATAGGTGAACTTTTCAATGGTAAATTTGATGATGATTATTACCAATTTGTCAAATCATATATTGATAATTATTCAATCATGCATCTTAGTAATTGGGGGCTGGGTCATCATCTAACACTTTTTCTATTGTCTTCATCGTTGAAGGTTTTTGGCAACTACAAAGTCATCCCGTATATTTCAAGCATAGTGTTACTTGTTTTGACCTATATGACTGCAGTTGAGATCTCAAAAAAAAGATTTGCAGGAATTGTGGCAATGGTAATTGTTCTTCAAAGTGGTATTTTTTTAATGTATGATACCAGCGTAGCTTATCCAAGTTTCTGGATCTTGTTCTACCTTCTTTCACTGTACCTGATTTACAAAAAGTGGCACCTTTCTCCATTGGTATATGTATCATCCATATTATCAAAAGGATTGACAGCTGCATTTCTTCCCATGACTCTATTTTTCATCTATCGTTCTAACATATCAAAACAAAAGAAACTTCGTCTAGTAACTATCTATTCTGTATTGGCAATAATTGGTACAGTTATTCTCTATATTACTGGTAAAAGCCTGAATACAGAACAGTATCATGCATTCAGCTCTCATAGTTTTTGGGCTGGATTTTCTGCAGTTAGCACATCATTGAGACTTGATGGGTTGGTTTTGCTCTTCATATTGCCTCTTACCATAGGACTTTTTGTCGCCTCAAGGAACGAAGTGAAATGTGCAGACTCAATTTTGTTTTTGATTACGGGATTGTTGTTATCCGCTCCACTTTTACCGGCATTTTCTGATCTGGCAAACTTTCCATACAGGTTTGTTGCATTGACAGTCTTCTTTGCATTAGGTGTAAGTGTACTGCTTTCAAAAAAAATTAATGAACCGTCCTAATTATTTTCCACGAGAGAGTAAGTGTGTCACCTGGTTGAGCAATAAAACTATTGTGTCTAAACAACATGACACATTTTCCATAGTACACCATACAGTATGTAGCCATTTGACCTTGATGGTTTTCAGTGTAGTGTTCTATTTTTTTAAATTCGATCATCTGGAAATTCTTTTCTCCTATTTGTATCACGGTCTTACTATCTATGCCATCTAGATACTTGTGTACACCTCCTAAATCCATAATGTACATGCGTGTTGGTTCTTCATAAGCTACTAGTTCTCCGGATGAATTACGGACAACTAGTTGTAAGGATACTTGTGGTAAGCTGGGATCCTCTTTTTCTATTATGGCATTAGAATTTCCAATCAGAAATCCTGAAAACGTAATGATCCCCAAAAGCAGTGTTGTAGTTTTCATGCTATCTATAGTATCTTTATCTATAATTTAGTCATGTTGATTATTTAGACACTGTTCAATCTTAGGGTTTGTAATAAACAGACGGAAACTGTAGTAAGATGAAGAGGGTTTGGGATATATTCTCCATCTATCAAATACTTCTACAGTTCCACAATCAATACCCTAGGAAAATTAAATAAAATTAGCGTATTGCTGTTCTGTAACATTAAGTCAATTTTTTGAAGCCAATTTGATTAAGCTTTCAATTTTATTCTTTCCTAGATCTAGCCTGATCCCAATTATCTTTTCTGCCATGTTCAATTATGATTTTTTGCTTAAATCTTTACGACACACCACATTTTCACGAGTAAACAGGGGGATTCTATTTTTATTGATCATCAATGAACTCGTTAGCCTTGTAAAATAATGAGATATTATAAACTAGTTATCTTGTTTTTGAACGTGATAGAGTTGTAGTCTCACTTGGAGACACACTATAAAAGATATGCCATATTCACGTAATACTAATAAGGTCTATAGACATGATGAGTCAAGATATACTGTGTCTAAAATCCAAGGATGGAAAACACGAGTGGATTGAAGAAAACAGATTTTCTTATAAATGTACAAAATGCGGTACCACGCAAGAAATATTGGATTAAATCTAAGAATAAAAAATTTTAAATTATAAATTGGCGCTTGAAATTTAACAAATTTAAGTCAGCGTATTTCTTAATGTATTATGCGTGGCCTATGCCATGTTTGTTTGTCATCAAGTGTTGAACTGTTTATAGAAAAAGGCCAGATATTGTGTATGGCCTGTTTAGAGAAGAAAAGATCGAAAAAAGACTAAATGGGTACGACTTATCCAAGAAACAGATGAAGATTGGAATATTTTCGCATTGTACTATTGATGAAATTTCTAGAGATAGTACTACAGTTGAGACTGCTGGTGGACCAGCTTGTTATTGTGGATTGACTGCTAGGGCTCTCAAATTTGATGTAGAACTTCACACAAAAATAGGACCTGATTTTGGATTTCGTGAATATTTAGAAAAAAATAAAATCATTATTCCACAAAACACCCTCTCACAAAATCCTACTACGAGATTTTTATTAGAGATTTCTGGAACTGATAGGAACCTGTATTTGAAAACAAAATGTGATGAAATAGAATATGAAAAATCAGACGCGGATGGTTGTATAGTTAGTCCTGTATTTGATGAGATATCTGAAGAAACACTTGATAAAATAAAAGAAAATTCTGAATTTACATTACTTGATCCACAGGGTTTTCTGCGAAGAGTAGATGAAAAAAATAAGATATTTCTTGAACGAACTAGTCTTGATCTCTCAAGAATATCTGCAATCAAAGTAGATCCTGAAGAGGCCTTTTCCCTTACAGGTTTGACGGAAACTAGCGCAATGTTGGCACTGCAAAAAAAAGGCGCAAAATACATCCTGTATACAAACAAGCGTGAAATTACACTACTTGCACGAGATAGACTATACTATTTGACTATTCCAAATATCGAAGTTGGTGATACTACTGGAGTAGGTGATATTTTTTGTGCAACTTTTGCATGTACTTTTCTAAAAGAAAAAGATGTTTTATGGGCAATTTGTTTTGCTGTAGGAGCTGCACAAGCAGCACTTGAGACAAAAGAAACAGGACTTTCTAAGGTTCCATATCAAGGTGATATCGAAAAAAATGCCGCATACATGTACAACCAAGTAAAATTCAAGCACATCTAGGCTTTTATTGCACAGAAAATTCCATGACTATTTTAACGAATTATTTTGAGGATAAATCTAGAATTTCTTTATTCAGTTCGTAGTTCTTCTTTAATGATTTTAGGTGATGCTGTTTTATTTTTCTGATTAACTGTATCCATTTTTGATTTTGTATATTTTGTGATAGCCCAACTACCTGCTGATACTAACATGAATATTGCAATGAATATGAGCATAATTCCAACAATTCCGGCCGGTGTTATGTTTTCTAATGCAGTAACTATGTCAGTCATTTTATAGTTTTTACCTATTTCAATTATATAAGAAAGATCTGCCAAATTTGGTAACCAATGAACAAATAGGATCTATTTTCACTCTTTATCGATAAATCGTTTGTTTTACGTTGTATCTAAAGCCATATCAATGATAGTTTATTATTGTACAAAAACCCAATTCACATCATGCGAGTAGCAATATTTAGTCAAGATCAAGAGAGAACAGTAAAATCCGTAAAACTATCACTTGAAAGTCATGGCATAGAATCATTTCTACTTGGTAACAAACAACTTTCAAAAGATGTTGATTATGTGGTAGTTACTGGCGGCGATAGAGGAGTTAGGAATTATTTTCATCAAGACTTGAGTACTACTGTTCCAGTACTTGGTATAAATGAATTTGAATCAAGCGGATATCTTGCACAGCTTGATTTAAAGGAATTTCCTACATTTCTAAATAGATTAAAAAAAACAGATTTTACAATAGAGCACGTTACACGTCTTGGTGTAAAAATTGACGGCAAAAGTGTTTATCCTGTACTAAATGACGTTGCAATATTTTCATCAAAGAGTGCGACACTGGTTGAACATGTATTACGAATAAATGGTGAAGAAGTCTGGCATGACAGTAGCGACGGTGTTATTATAACAACGCCAATTGGTTCATCCGCATATTCAATGTCTGCGGGTGGACCAGCAATATTTCAAGATTCCAAAGTTTTTGGAATTGTTTCAGTAAACTCATTAGATATTACAAGAAGGCCACTAATTGTGTCTGATGATAGTTCCATTGAAATTGATGACATTTCATCTAGTCTTAGATGTGAAGTAGTCATGGATGGAAAGGATCGCTTCAAAGTAGATCAAATGGTTACATGTACAAAATTTCCAATACCTGCAAATATAATACGAATGAGGAAGGATTCTACTACTGTATCTGCATTAACAAGAAAGGTAAAGCTTGCAGATGATCTTCTAAACATGCCACCTAGCTCAAAACTCTTGTTAAAGACATTAGAGTATGAGGGTTCATTGACTCAAAAAGAATTATCCACCAAAACACTTCTCCCAGATAGAACGGTAAGGCTTGCCTTACGTCATCTGCTTGACAAAGGATATGTCAAAAGAAGGGTTTCATTACGAGATACGCGACAAAGAATTTACGAAATTCCAAAATAATTATGCCTGGGCAGCAGCATTTACAAAGGCTTCAAACGATGCCTCTGGAAATCCAGGTCTACTGTTAAATTCTGGGTGGAATTGTACACCTAGATAGAATCTATGTGTAGGAATTTCAAGTATTTCCATTCGTTTTTTATTATCACTATATCCTGAAAAAGTCATTCCTTTATTGGTAAATGTATCAAGATACTTTTGATTGAATTCGTATCTATGTCTGTGTCTTTTGAGAATTGTGTTTGATTTGTAAAGTTTGAATGCTAGAGTATTGTCATCCACTTTGATTTCGTTTGAACCAAGTCTTAGTGAACCACCCTTGTTTTCAATTGTTTTTTGTTCTGGCAAAAGATCAATCACTGGGTTTTCAGTATTTGGAGAAATCTCTGTAGAATTTGCATTATTTAATCCACAAACATAACGACCAAAAGCTACTGCCGCAAGTTGGAATCCAAAACAGATTCCAAGATACGGTATGTTTTTCTCTCTTGCATAGTTTGCAGTCTTTATGATTCCTTCAGAACCTCTATCACCAAAGCCTCCCGGTACCAGTATGCCTTGGTACGATGAAAGCTTGTCAATATTTCCATTTAATTCTTCAGAATCAATCCAGTCTATCATAACATTTTTTCCAATTTTTGCACCAGCGTGTTTGAGTGCTTGGTTTACACTAACATAACTATCTGCAAGTTTTACATATTTTCCAACCATTGCTATCTTCACAGATTGATTTATGACCGCAAAAGAATTTACAATTGAATTCCATCTGTCCCAATTTGCCGAAGTATTTACCAAACCAACTTTGCCGAATTTCTTGAAAATAATATCAATAATTCCTTGATCATACAGCATCTGTGGAACCATCAAAATAGAGTCTGCGTCATGACATGAAAATACATCTTTAACAGATACGTTTGAGAAAAGTGATATCTTTTTCTTTGCTGCCATTTCAAGAGGATGTGTGCATCTTACTGCCAATAGATCTGGCTGGATACCAATTCTACGTAGTTCTTGAACGCTATGTTGAGTAGGTTTTGTTTTTTGTTCTCCTACGACATCAAGTGATGGTGCAAGTGTAACATGTACAAAAACAACATTTTCTGGACCGTCCTCTGATCTCATTTGTCTTAATGCTTCCAAAAATGGAAGACTTTCAATATCTCCTACTGTTCCACCACATTCTACTACTAGTACGTCCAAATCTTCTTTTTTTGCAATATTTCTAATTCTTTCTTTTATGGCATCCGTAACATGCGGTATTATCTGCACACATGCACCAAGATATTCCCCTTTTCTTTCTGCTTCTATTACACTCGAATAAATTTGAGCTGTAGTTATGTTGTGAGACTTTAGTATATTTTGGTTAAGAAATCTTTCATAGTTACCGATATCCATATCGCATTCACCTCCATCTTCAGTCACAAAGACTTCACCATGTGCAATAGGATTCATGGTTCCAGCATCATAGTTCAGATAGGGATCAATTTTTACACAAGAAACTTTTTGGTTTGAAAGCTGCAATAACTTTGCGATCGAAGATGAGACTACGCCCTTTCCAAGGCCAGACATAACACCGCCTGTTACAAAAATATACTTTACAGATTCTACCTGCATATCTATGAATAACAAATGCTCTTTTTATTCCTTGTCGTTTTAATTTATGTAAAATTAATAAAAAATCTGAGAGAAAACCGTCCTGTAAGACTCTGACTCTCACAGATCTGAACCCAAGAATCATTACAATGTGAAATTTCTGAAAGGTTACAGATTTTCAATTAAAGTAAAAGATTCAAAGATTAGCACCGCAGGGATAGGATAATCTTCTTAAAGTTACCTATTGCAATCAATTTTTGTGCATCGGTATATGATTTTGATATTAAAAGATTATTGGATTGCTAGATGTCAGAACTAGCACAATACGCGGTAAACTTGGTGTACAATTTTCCATTTTTCGTACTCATCTTGTTTTTTTTCGTATGAAGAGAACAAACATGCATCATGATAATCTGTCTCGTTCACAGGACGCATATCATAGTGGTTATGGTAAAGCATGTCATTTCTATGATTATAATTGCTATTAAGCCATGCTTACATTGTGTTAGTATCATGGACAAGTTTGTTAGTGTTATGGACTAATGTACAAGCTAATTTTTGAAATCATTGACGCAAATTCCCTGCCATTTGTAGTCAAGGCAACATTAATTTTGTTATCTTCAATTGTTGATTTAGCAAGGCCTTTTTTCTCTAGCCAAACAATATGCTTTGCAAGTCTTGCATAGTTTAGGTTGGCATCAAGTGATAACTGGGTCTTGCCTTCAGAGCCTTTTTCTGTCATGAATTTCATGATACGCGATAGCATTTTCATGCTTGGTTCAAAGCTAGGCGTTAATTTTTTACTCTTTACAATTTTAATTATTTTCGCTATTCTATCTTCCAGCAGTTTGATCTGTTGGGCTTCACGAATTTTGTGGATGTCTTTCATCGAAAGTCCTTGAGAATTTTCATAATCTGATTCTATATCTCGGTAATAGCATATAAGAAGCTAGTATAATTTCTTGAAAAGAGTTTAAGATCATAATCAAAATGCTAGTCACTTAACATAATGTACGATTTTTGATTAAAAATCAAATACACTGTCATTTTTTTCGGTCACAATGCATGTTATAAGGGAATTTCCTTATTGTGAAATTGTTGCTGCTTTTAGACTTCGTGTAAATTTAGCAATTTCTGATTCGATTTTTTTTGGAGGTACTTTTTCAATCAATCTTAAAAATGCACTTCCAACTATTACTGCATCTGCACCTTTTTGAATAAAGAATTTGGTTTGTTGGGGGTTGGTTACACCAAACCCTACCCCAATTGGAATCTTTCCATTAACTAGTTTTTTTGTATTTTTGATTGCATCTATTGTGTATTGTTGAATTTTTTGTTGTTTACCAGTTGTACCAAATACTGAAACAAGATACAAAAATCCAGATGACGCTAAAACAATTTTTTTAATTCTTTTAGACGATGTATTTGGTGAAATAAGAAAAATTGAGTCAGCCTTGTTTTTACGTATGGCTTTTAGATATTCGTCTGACTCTTCTATTGACATGTCTGGCAGTATAAATCCGTCAATTCCTGCTTTTTTTGCAAGTGCGATAAATCTGTCATAGCCTTGCTTGTAAAGTAGGTTTGTATATGTCATCAAGACTAGAGGCAGATCTGTTTCTTTTCTTATTTTTTTGACCAGATTGAGAAACTTTGAAAGATTGATTCCTTTTTGTAATGCAATATAGCTTGCATTTTGAATCACAGGTCCGTCTGCAAGAGGATCTGAAAAAGGTAATCCAAGCTCAATTATGTCTGCGCCACCTTTTACTAAACCTCGTATTGCAGACAGTGTATCATTTTCACTAGGATACCCAGCTACTATGTATGCGATTAATGCTTTTTGATTTTTGGACTTTAGCTCCAAAAACTTATTTTTTATTTTTGACATTTTGATTCAGATAATTCTCTACTACTTCAACATCCTTGTCTCCACGACCAGATAAAGTAATGACTATAGACTCGCTCTTGGAAAATTTCTTTGCAATTTTTATAGCATATGCAACAGCATGCGATGATTCTAGTGCAGGTATGATTCCCTCATGTTTTGCAAGCATTAAAAATGCATCAATTGCATTTTTGTCACTAACACTATCGTATTTTACTCGTTTGCTATCTTTCAAGTATGAATGTTCAGGACCTACTCCTGGATAATCTAATCCAGCTGCAATGCTATGTGTATCAAGAATTTGTCCTTCATTGTCTTGTAAAAGATATGTCAACATTCCATGTAGAACTCCTTTTGATCCTGCCATTAGTGTTGCAGAATGATGATCTGTGTCAATTCCTTCTCCACCTGCCTCAATGCCAAACATTTCAGTATCTGTGTCTATTAACGGATAAAATGTTCCGATAGCATTAGAACCGCCACCAACACATGCAATAACTGCATCAGGAGTTTTCCTTTCAATTTCCTTCATTTGTGATTTGATTTCATTACCAATCACTGATTGGAAATCTCTGACCATGACTGGATATGGATGTGGACCTACTGCTGAACCAAGGAGATAGTAAGTGGTTTCTACATTTGTAATCCAGTCTCTGATTGCTTCGTTTATTGCATCTTTTAGTGTCTGGGTTCCCTCCATTACGGGATGAACAGAAGAGCCAAGAAGTTTCATTCTAAAAACATTTAGCTTTTGGCGTTGAGTGTCTTTGTACCCCATGTATACCTCAGATAGCAAACCAAATGCGGCGCAAGCCATTGCAGTTGCAACTCCGTGTTGACCAGCTCCTGTTTCTGCAATGATCCTTTTCTTTTTCATTTTTTTTGCAAGAAGGGCTTGACCTAACGTATTGTTGATTTTATGTGCTCCGCCATGCAAAAGATCTTCTCTTTTTAGATATATCTTGGCACCGCCAATTTTTTCTGTCAGATTCTTTGCAAAATATAGAGGAGTTGGCCTACCGGCATATTCACGTAAATAATAGTCCAATTCTTTTTTGAATTCTTTATCATTTTTAAATTTCAAGTAAGCCTCTTCTAATTCTTCTACTGCAGGAACCAGTGTCTCTGGAATGTATCTGCCTCCAAATTCGCCAAATTTTCCCCCTTTTGGATATTTTATTTTCATATTGATAACACCAACTTTCCTACATGTCCCTTGATATCTCTATTCTTCATTATGCTACTCCCAACAAGAAATGCATCTGCACCACATTTATGAAGAAATTTAATATCTTTTGGAGATTCTATCCCACTTTCAGAGAGAATTATCCGCTTTTCTTTTCGGTCTTTGAGAATATTTTTTGTTGTATTAAGATCAATTTCTAGTGTATCTAAATTACGATTATTTATTCCAAGCATATCTGCATCCGTTTGTACTGATCTAACAAATTCACTTTTTGTATGAGTCTCTAAAAGTACAGCCATATTTTTTTTATGTGCATAAGCAACAAACTCGTCAATATCATTGGCAAATTTTTTATCAAAAATTGATTGTATAAGTAATATGCAGTCAGCGCCTATTTTTTCTGCTGCATCTATCTGTTTTTTATCGATGACAATA
>Ga0207121_1073_pt1 | contig 19828 bp, 8 predicted proteins | sample Alteio_BWMinHeat_41_FD_153513 | JGI IMG/M metagenome (GOLD analysis project Ga0207121, IMG submission 153513) | Enriched cells from forest soil in Barre Woods Harvard Forest LTER site, Petersham, Massachusetts, United States -... | ecosystem: Environmental > Terrestrial > Soil > Temperate forest >... | reverse complement strand
GCCGCCCGCCAATCAAATGGACGGGCCGCTGGTTCACGAACCAGACGACTCTGGATCAGCCGGTGCCCGCCTTGGCTCACGAAATCGAAGAATTGCTCTTCAAGGACCGCCTATTGGAGCGATGGCTGAAGCGCCCGGTAGCCGTGGCCGAAACAATTACCATTGATAACATCGGAGCCCGGTTTGGCGGCTTTTCCGAGGTTTACCAAGTGACAGTCGGCGATCAGTCTTTTGTCCTGAAATTGGAGCGCAGCACCAAGGCTCCCGACTACGACATTGAAAATCCCCCCACACCTCAGCTTCTTGCCAGTTACGACCACACAGCCGACATCCAGATGGCTTTGGCCCGGCAGATCTTCGATCGACACCGTCAAGTTTTCGGAGATGACTTCATACCGGTTCCGCGTCCCGGCGACATGGCTACATCCACTCTCGGGCGAACCGGGTACACGATGGAGTATGTCGGTGAAGATCCTTCCCTCCGGTTCGACTTCCAGGACCGGGCCGTTCGACTCGCCTACTTAAGAAGCGTGATCCGGATCTGGTATTTGACTCGAAAACCTGACGGGACCGGCGCAGATTTTCATTTGGCCAGCAAAGATCCGTTTGACCTGCGGCTACTGAGGGGTCCCGGCGGCGAGATGTTCGTGCGCATTATCGATCTGGGAGCCCCTCTTTACCTCGATGCCGCGGCGTTGGCGCGAAATACGGCACGGGTGTACGGCCAGGATCTATTCTTGGAAGCTTTGGTCCTGGCCTTGGGAGACGAGAGGGCTCGACAACTGTTGCCGGAGTTTCTCCCATCGCTTGCCGAGACCGAAAGATACTCGGATCCACCTGGCTTTCCACAGCCTTGGTTCGAGGACGTCGATCTTCAGAATGTTGTTCTCGCCCATGGGATCACGTTTGTAGATCGGCCGGATCAACTCAGCAAAGATGTGCCCAACCAGCTTCTCGCCTCTCAACTCCAGAGGATCCTTCACTTCTTGAAGCCGAACTATGAGGCTGGCGGCAAGATGTATTACGACCTTAGCCACCCCATCCCAAAAGGTCCCGAAGACGGCGTCACGACCGAGCGTGGCAAAGAAGGAACCAACGTCCGCGCAAGGGACAACAATGACGTGGCGTCTCTGGTTCTTAAGATCGACGCCATGGATAACCGGCGGAGGGCCCGCTACCGTGACGCCATTTATTTTAAGCGCACATACAATGTGACCTCGGGCGATAAAGACGGTATGGAAAAACACGCCCTTTTCAGCTGGGCCCTGCAAAGGCATCTCCTCGACATTTTGCGGCAGGGCTTGACCGAGGATCGAATTAGTATTGAAGAAGCCGTAAATGCCTACCGGCATCTGTGGCTGGGGTCCATCGCCGCCCGCGATCCAGAGGACCCTTTGTCCAGAGCTTACCGGCGCTACCCCACCTACAGCTATCAACCGTACGTGCCCGACGAACGCTCAACCGATCAAAGTCGATTCTCGGGCCACCCCATAAGAGGAGCCTATTGGATCCACCAACAAATACTGGCCCTTATGCAAAAGGAATTTGGCTTTCTGCCCGCCGACAATGCCAACTACATTCCGGAATCGGGTATTGCAATGGATGTCGGATTCCATGTTCGCCCGGACAACTTCTTTGAGTTTACCGGGCTAACGGAGGAGCAAGCAGCCCGCCTCGATGCGGCTCATCGAGAAAAATACCTGGACGCCATCCGGGGCTACCGAACTGAAGACCTCTCGGCGGCCTGGCGGGAATTGGCCCCAATTGACAAGGCGGGGCTCGTTCTTGCCGACGAGCTCGCTCAGGTTGACGCTCGGGTCACAGCCCGACGACACGACCGCACCTGGTACGCGCAGTCCGAGATGATTTGGGGCCTCATCCAGCGTTTTCGTTGGAACTCAGGAGTCCATTTCTCTTCTGTCAATTCCAACGCGGCCGAAGTGCTGGATATTCTCGGGGAGTTGGGAAGATCCTCCGAATTCTGTGGAGCGATTACCAACCCGCAGAGCCTTCTCTACCGGGTGATGGCCGCCATGGGAGCGCTTCCGAGCCCAGCCGATTCCGGTTCCGGAATTTCGGATCGGGTCCCGCCGGATCCAGGAAGTAAAGGTCCGCCCTCCTTGCCGCCCACGCCGCCTAATCCAACCGTGGCGGCCAGGCCCTTCGACCTTTCTTTGGCGCGCGTGGGCATCCGACCTGCGTGGTTCCAAGAACGGGATGATCACAGTTTCAGGAAGCCGCCTCCCGCCGAAGAAGAGGAACAGCTCGCAACGCTTTTTGCCTCGGTTCCCGCCACACACGGAAAGGTTCTCATTGATTTGTCACCGACTGATGGCCAGAACGAGCAAACAGTATCGCGCCTTCTCAGCGCCCATCCGGATTGGAGGAGCCGTGCGCTCGTTGCCACGAAGTGGGGAGTCACGGGATCCGATTTCTTTGGACCCTCGAGAGACTATTCTTCGGCAAGTCTAAGTGCTTCCTTGGCGGAAAGCCGCTCGCGCCTAGGAAAGATCGACCTGCTCTACGTCGATGAACTGCGGGTGGTCGACCTCCAGGATAAATCAATTCTGCATGAAATGACTCAAGCGGCGCCCGAGGCCGGCGCCAGCCTGCTCGGAGTAAGCCTCAGCGGGCGTTCTACCGAGGACGTTTGGGAACGCCTCTTGGCCGACGAAGAATGGTCGACCGGAATTCACGTGATCCAGATTCCATCTGAAATTATTTCGGGACGGCGAGATCTTGTTGAGGCCACCGTTAAGAAAGGTATCCTTATTATCGCACGCCATACTGTGCGAAGCTATTACGCCGGTGAGGCTGAATTGCTGATTCAGTTGCTGCAGGATTCCCACGTCGCAACGGTCGTGATTCACTCGGCATCACGATTTACCCCGTTACTCACTTCCTACCAACAGTGGAACCGGAGCCGAGAAATCGCACGTTCATTGAGCGCCATTCCGCCTTCTGAACCGGAACGCCAATCGCTCCGACGAGGATTCCTCGAACTGGAAGCGTGGATCCTTAACTCGCCGATCCAATCGCCCCTTGAGACGTCTTACATGGAGTTCTCTTCCATCGCATATTTGTCCATGAGACCGGGGACCATTACCCTTGCGCCCGTTCTGGAAAAGGCTCCTTTTCACGGCGGACCCGGCGCTCCTCAATCCGTTTTTGGCGAAAGAGAGGCCTACTTGTTGCGGCTATGGCCATCCCCCAGCCGAAGCTCCCGCCGCGGCGAACCGGTCAGCTTTTATTACGTCTCCCGCGAAGTAGCCCCGGATCTATTCGACCTGCTCAGCCGCCTCTACGCGGCGGTGCCACCGAGCCCGGACGAACCGCGTGGCCGCGACCTATCGGCTGTGCTCGTCCCTCTATCAGAAGCTCTCGAGATCCAGGTCAAGCCGCATCCACATTCATCGCTCACCGACGGGCATGAAAGACTCATCAATTTGAAGGAACAACTGAGTACTCCAGATCGATTCTTCGAAGCACTCTACACTCCGGCCCATTCAGAATACTTCGGAGCCAAGTCGGAATCGAAACACACGAATTTCACGCTGCTGGAAGCCAAATGGAACTTACCGTGGATTCAGTGGGTCTATCTGGAAGCAATTCGAGCTCCGGTTTCCCAACAGGTATTCGAAGCGATGTCTGTAGTGGGACAGATCACCAATTCCTTCGTCCAGGCGCGCTTTACGCCTGACCGCGGCTTTGTTCCAGCCGACGAGGTTCAGTTCGAGGCCGCGACCCAACAATGGGTCGAACGTCTCTACCAACTGTGGACTATGGCCGGGGACACGCCGCTCTGGCTCATCGCTTGGAAAGCCGGATCGCGGGGGCCGGGACATAGAACCGTGGTGGGCCACGACCTAAAGGACCTCACTGACACGATGGACAATGATGCCATTGATCCCGACCAGAAGGATCGAACGCTGCAGCTCCAAATGGCCAAGGAAATCACGACTCGGCTGTGGTTAAAAAAAGGAGGATTAACGCTCCCCGAAGCGATGGTCGAGATCAACAATGACCTTGATTTCACCGCCGGTAGCGGGCCAAGCAAGGAACGCGTTGCCTCTTTTCACGCCTTCCTGGATCCAGAGGGCCGCTTCCAGTTCTATTCTTATCCCTTGGCTGTCGACCGATTGGACGGCGACAGAAAAACCAGAAACCCCGTCTATGATCATGCCTCGGGGCCGCGTCCCGGCTTAGCTCTAACCGAAAGCGTTTCCAGGGACTATAGGGCAAAAGATCCAACAGACAACAAATTCCCGATGTTTGGCGGAGCCCTCGGCGGCTTCACATTCGCAAAAGAAGGGATGTTAATGTTGCGTATGCCCCGGCTTCACCAACGCGAACGTTTCCGGGAGCTCTTTGGGCTGCCCAACGATCCGGAAATTATCGAAAAGGCCATGGTCGAACAGTACGTGAAAATCATGCGCTTTCTCGTGCAGGACCGCGGCATCAATCCGGACAAGCTTTGGACCCCTTCCGGCATGATGGGTGACGTTGCATTTTTTAAAAAACACTACGGGATTGAATTTCCGCAAGCCATGCCGATCCGCGAATTTCTGAAGGTCACCGCCTCAATCGTCCCCGATTATCATCCGGAAAGCCCCGTGTCTTATGGAGGCGCTTCTTGGATTAACCACAAAGGCTATAAAGAGCGCTGGGCGACGCTGGTTGAATACGTGATTGCAAATGTCTTTACCCCCTTGGCGACCGTAGCCGCGCTAACGGTTGGCGGAGGGAACGCCGTATTGAGTTCCTTGACCGTGTCTACACACGCTTCATATCTAGCGCCCTTTCTTCCGTTCTTACTTGTCCCGATTCTCATGGCCGCTTTTTTCCTGTTGCCGCATATATTCCGGGGACTTTTAGTTTCAAAAGATGAAACCGGACGAATTTCTTGGAGCTTCAGCTTCCGACGCGCCTTCAAGGCGCTCTCGAGTCCGGACGTTTTGCTGGTCACGGGCGCTACTTTCCTCAGCGGAATCCCGCTTCTTGCCATTCAAGCGGCCCCCCTGCTGGCACTTGCGATCTACGGCATCACGTCCTATTGGCTGATTCAGCTTCACCAGCGAATCAATAGTCCGGAAGTACGCGAGCCGGATCTTGAGGCAAAAGCGGAGTTTGTTCGGTGGCTGCTTTCCCAAGGCGCAGACCGAATCTCGGACACCAAGAAAAGAATGGTCCTCGAATTGATTTTGGAATCTGTCGGCCCAGCCCAGAAACTCACCGAATCGCTCGATCCGGCCCGCGTGGATGATCTCATCAGCCAAGAGACATCCGCCGGCACCCCCTCCATACTTTGGAATCAGCTGACGCTAGGTTTGGATACTTACAGCAAGGGACGGCGCCCTCGCGTCGAGCTTCGAAACGCGGCTTATCTGGCAGGCCGGCTGGGCGGAAGCACCGAGGCCGTGGCCGCTCTTCGAGGATTGGCGCAAGCCTTCGAACTGGCTGCCGATGGGCCGATTTTGTCCTTCTACTGGCTCAAGGGAACCCTACAGCGATCGTGGTCGCAGTTGCGCCTGCGGACGAAACCGAATTACGCAACAGAAGCCTATCAGCAGCCCGCCGATTCGGGCACGCTCCGCCTCCGCGCGTTCGATGTCGATCCGATTTTAGGTTCATCAGATGAAGCACGCAAGAAGCTCGTGCTTGGCCACCTCCTAGCTCGGGCGAGCGCTTTCCATGCAGGGGAAGCAGGCGACCTCTTCATCACCTCAGGACGCGATGCGAACGCTCTAGCCAAGCTCCGAGCTGAACTTTTGGCCGACCGACCTGAAATAGTCCGAACTTTGGACGCTTATCTGGGAGCAAGCCGGGTCGTGATTTCGGAGAGCCGTCTCATCGAACCTTCGGCTGTATTAAGGGCGGGTTTGGAGGCGCTTATTCCGGCAAGTGCCACTGCAGAAGGCGCCAGACAACGGCAGCATGAGCTCGAACGTCGGCTCGCCTCAGACAAGTTGGAGATCTATACGGCGAATCCGGCGCGAGTTGATCTCAACGATCGCTCGGTCCGCTTTGCCGTCTATCAGATTTTGAACACAATATTGGGGCTGCGGATTCTACCTGTGCTTCAGATGATGCAGGAAACGACCCAATCGGTGCGACTCGTTAAAAGTAACGCTTAGTGATCGCTTGATCCCCACGTCTTCTTAATGAATTGATCACGGCCGGAGCCTGCGCGATACATCTGATAGCGCAGCGGATCTTTCTTGTAGTAGTCCTGGTGGTACTCTTCGGCTGGATAAAAGACCGACGCTGGAACAATCTGGGTTACGATGGCGCTTTTGAAGCGGCCTGACTTCTCCAATTCCCGCTTTGATTCTTCGGCCTCTCGTTTCTCCGCATCATCGTTGTAGAAGATTGCGCTCCGGTATTGATTGCCGACGTCAACAAATTGGCCGTCGGCTTGCGTCGGGTCGACATTGTGCCAAAACACCTCAAGAAGTTTTCGGTAGTTTATCTGGGAAGGATCGTAGATGACTTGGATGGACTCGGCGTGGCCAGTTTTTCCCGAGCACACTTCTTCATACGTCGGGTTTTTCGTAGACCCACCCGTGTACCCGCTCACCACCTTTGAAACTCCCTTGAGACGTTCAAACGGCGGAGTCATGCACCAGAAACAACCACCGGCAAAGGTGGCTTTCTTTGAATTTTGCGAATCGGCACTCGTTGTCATAACACTCCCCATTAGGATGACGGCAAGAAGGGATGCTAATTTCCTCATGAGTCCTCCCCGCTGCGATTTTTCGCTTTAACCATTCTTATAACAAAAACTTACCGGACCCAGTTCCCATCGCCGAACTCTGAACAAAAAGGGTTTGACAATCAACCTGATTCCCCGGCATCGGCTTGTCCCTGAGGATTGCTTTTGCGATCATCCGGACAATCCATGAAGCTCGAAATATCCTTCGCGCTGCGCCGCGTTTTACCCGCCCTGGCAATACCTCTGATCTGGTCGGCTTCGGCCCTTGTCTACCTAGGGAAGACACCTTACGACGTACGCAGTCATGATGCTGCCCCTCATGTCTACTATACACTGTTCATTCGGCAACATCACCGCCTGCCGAATCCCCAGTCTGGATGGGAGACTTACCAACCGCCCCTCTACTATCTCCTCAATAGCGTCATGCCCGGCCCGCCAGCAGATCATATTCGCCGCGTTCGGTACTTGAGCGTCCTGTTGGGCGCACTTTCGTTGCTGATGATGTGGGCAGCCCTCGGTGAAAAGCGAATCTCGCGCGCGACCCGGGTAGCGGTTCTCGCGTTTGTCGCATCCATTCCCAAGTACTATTTCGTATTTACCACCTACAACAATGACGCTCTTGCTGTTCCGTTGGCCATGCTGACGATCTTGTGCGCCTACGTAACCGTCCGAACTTCCCATTTAAAATGGGCGGCGATAATGGCTTTAGTCGGAGTAGCAGCGATACATACGAAGTATGACGCGGCCGTTCCCATCGCGCTCGTTTCCGGAGCCGCGGTCTGGTTGTGGAGGCGAGGAGATGTTAGCGCTCGACAATGCTGTCTGGTCGTCGGCGCTTCGGGAATCGCTCTCCTATCGATTCTGCCTTATTTCTACTGGCACAACTATTTACGCGCTCACGAATTGGTAGTTACTAATTTTAATTGGTCGGATCGAATTCTCGGTCGCGCAAGCTGGGAGAACCTCCTCAGGGTGTCGTTTGGCCGACCCTACTGGAAGACGCCCTTTACTCTCTACACGAATAACTTCTGGCTTTACTCTTTCATCTCCACGGTTTTTGGCGAATCGGACCTTTCCAAAGAAATGACCGTTTTTTTGTGCTGGGTCCTCATTGCTTTGCATCTTCTGATCAAGATTTTGGCGCTCATCTGGTCCCGCCGCGAGCGGTTCACGAGCCTGGTGGCCGCCATAATCATCGCGGCTTTTTTCGCCCCGATTCCCCTTATGATCCTCCATCCGCAATTCCGGCTGGCCGACTATCGTTATCTCGCATGGGGTTGGATGCTCTGGGCGCTACTCCTGGGAAGCTGGCTTGAGGTCGCGGGGCGCCTCAAGTGGCCAAGGTTGATTCCTGTGGCAGCCGCGACGGCGATCCAAGTGTTTGGTTGGGCCAGGCTGTCTTTCTAGCCAAGATTCAAAAAAAGCTCCGGCGGGGGCTGCCTTGGCCAGATACACTAACTGGGGAGCCCTATCATGAGCGACAGCACCGAACATCGCAAGCTTTCCGCCATTATGTTCACAGACATTCAAGGCTTCACGCAGAAAATGCGCGAAGATGAGAAGCTGGGGATGTACCTGCTCACCAAGCACAACGAGACGATGGCCGAAGCGGCCCAACACCACGGCGGCCATGTCATCAAGTCCATGGGGGATTCGTATCTGATCGACTTTGATAATGCTGTTAATGCGTTAGAGTGCGCGATTGAAGCCCAACGGGTCTTTTTGAAACACAATATTCTCGAGAAAAATACCGCCAAGCACGTTCTTGTACGAATTAGCATTGATAGTGGCGATGTGATGGTCCGCGGCGACGACGTGTTCGGCAATCAAGTCAACCTGGCGGCACGCCTTCAGGGCGTGACACCGCCGGGACATATCTGCGTTTCAAAAGCTGTCTTTCGGGAAGTTGAAGGAAAGGTCAATTGCGAGTTCGCACACCACGGGTTTCACCGCCTTAAGGGATTCGACGAACCGGTCGAGGTTTTTTCCGTGGTGTCGCGGCCGGGCCCATCGGAAATACCTCACGCTCCCCGCACGCTTGCTTGCCCCCGTTGTGGCAAGAAAAACATGAAGGGATCGCTCTATTGCAAATTCTGCTATGAAAGTTTCTTGCCCGACCAGCCAATCCAATTCGGTCGCGTCGCGCTTTTGGCCAAACTAGCCGCAATCATCAGCGTCGCATGCGGGTTCTTCTGGATGGGTGACGACTTCTTTAGAACCCTCAGCATGGGCTCGCCGCTTGACTTTGTGTTCCACAAGGCCGGCCATGCAGCTTTTAAGGCGGCTGGCTTTGAATCTCCCCTTGGCGGTGTGCTGGCACAATGTCTCGTTCCCGTCCTGACGAGCTTTCTCCTGTTCGCCATTGGCTGGTTCGTGGGAGGGTTTGTAATTTTACTTTCGGTCGCCGAGAACCTGGCGGGAATCGCGGATCCGACAATAGTTTGGTCCCGTAACTTGAGAACTTGCCTTCGATCCGATCTCAAGGAACTGCTCGGCTCCGACGGACTATTAAGCTCACCGGGCTCTCTTCTTTGGTGGCTGCACCTTCTCGCTTGTGCCGTCGCAGCATGGGCAATCGTACAGATCATTGATCGGGCCATCCGCCGAATCTTCGCCCATTAAGACACGGCCTCTTTTCGTTTGTGGTTACGAAAAATTCCTTTGCACAAACGAATCGACGAACTCCACGACAATATCGTTAAAAAGGTTTCCTGCGGTGATCAGGGAGGTATTGAGAATTTGAGCTGGACTCTTGAGAACAGGCGGCCTGTCCTCGGGCAGGGCGCCACCAAAAAACAACGGTTGTATTTGGCGCTCGCGGTGGATCGATGAGTGAACGATCGTTTTCTCGTCAAATTTTGGAAACAGGCGACGCAGTCCATTTTGAATCAGATCCCGGGTCAACTCATCATCAAACGCTTCGAATTGCCGATCGTTGCTGGCCAGATACCGAGGAAGGAACACAAGCGATAGACCGCGAGTCTCCACTTGGGGATTGATTAAATTTGTCATTTCGACAAGTCCAGTCAGCTTGACCCCATCTTCGCCAATATTCACCAGATAATAATCGGTGAGCGGTTCTCGCAAGACGAGCCGTAGACAGATAGCGCCGAGGTAAGCATTTCTATCCGAATTTCCAGTGTCGAAAGTCCCCGGATTTATGTCCTCCGTTCCCTTGAATCCCGGCGTGGGTCCAGTGAAAAAAACCTGATCGTAGACTTTCGATGCGAGTTGACCGCCTTCCGTATAGCTAAGGCGGCATTTTTTGGGATTGCCGCCATCTGACAAGACATCCATCCCCACGGCCTTCGTCAGAAGCCGTATCGTCGCCCCCATGTCGGTGAGACTTTTGGAAAGCCTCGATAAAATTACTTTATACCCTCCTCGAACGTATCCGAGCTGCTCTTTATGGGTCAGCTTCGAGCGAGCTCTAAATCCTCGTTGAATCGTTGCGCAAAGCAAAGACGCGGAAATCTTATCGTTGTAAGGACCGAATTTCGCTACAAGCATCGGCTGCCAGAAAAGCTCATAATTGTCCTTTCCACACTTCTCTAGAATCCATTCTTTGGCCGTCCCCTTTTGCAATTCCTTCGGCTTCGTTCGCCGCAAGGAAAAAACGAACACGGCCAGGCGGAGTTTGTTGGCAAACGAGAGCAGAGGAAACCGCAAATAATCCAGAGCATTGCTCATCGAATAAAAAATGCCTCTCCGAAAATAAGCGGTTCTTGTGTTTTTCCACTCGATCTCGGATCGGAGGCCAAGCTCGTCCAAAAGTCGGATCAAATAAGAATCCTGAGGCATAATGCAGTGATAAAATTCATCCCAGATAAACGCCCCGCAATCGTAGGACCGGCAAAGTCCACCTACCGACCCAGCGGCCTCATAGATATCCACTTTAAATCCGAGCTTCGCGAGTCTATAGGCAAGCGTCAGCCCCAACATGCCTGCACCAACAATTCCAACTTTGCCTTTCTCAGGGATGGCAGAGTTCAAGTTTTTTTCTCCGACGAGTTTCGCCCTTACCGGACGGGAAGGTGAAGAATGACGATTAGATATTGAATAGACTGCAGAAAGAGGCCTAGAAGAATTGAAGCGACTCCAAGCGCACCCAAAAGCCGCTCCGGAAGATTATCAGCCCACCATTCCACGAGCGGACTCAAGATACCGACCACAAAACTCACAGTCATAACTGTCGCGCCGATCTCGAGACCCAGCAGCACGGAGCGAAATCCCTCTCCCTGCAGCGTTCCCGCCAGAATGGCGGCCAGACCGATCGCTGCTGCCCGCCAGGCCGGCGCTTTGATCCGATGACGCGAAATGACGGGTCTTGTCTCAGCCCGATAGTCATAGGTCGGCGCGAAACGGTGCCGGTAAACGATATAGAGGCCGATCATGGACAACCCGCCGAAATAAAGTCCGAAGCGAGCGCCGAAGGGCTTAACAGCAGCCAAACCTATAATCAGTCCTCGCAGTACGCCGAAGACTGGCAAATGAAACAAAGGCGAACTTCCGTGGACGCTCTGGTGCCGCGCCACTCGGCCAAATTCCAGCGCCAGCACAGTTCCTAGACCCGCTCCGGCTACCACCCCAAACGAAAATCCGAATGGAATTCCATAGCCGACGCCAAACAACACGCCGTACGTGACGCTTCGGGTGAGTAGGCTTAGCGGTCCTTGCCGCCCTCCCAGAAGATCGTAGGCCAAGTAAAGGCCGCCGACCGCGTCTAGGATAATCCCAATGAAACTCGCATAAACGATGGCTGACTGGTCAATTACCATGAAAGACAGTTACTTTCCTCCGCACCTTTCGTAGAATTGATTCTGAGCAGATCGCAGTATATTAACCTCAAGGAGGCTTCGGCAATGAAGCGATTATTCGCCACAAACAGGTGCGACGGCGCAGCGCTCATATTACGACTGGTGCTCGGCGTGGTGATGTTCGCGCACGGCGCCCAAAAGGTACTCGGCTGGTTTGGCGGATACGGCTTTTCTGGCACGGTGAATGCGTTTACGACCATGATGCACATTCCCCTCGGCTTGGCCGTTGCCGCGATTGCAGCCGAATTTCTGGGAGGACTTGGATTGATTTTGGGACTGCTTACGCGCCTGTCCGCTCTTGGAATCGCCGTTAATATGTCGGTGGCCGTCTTTCTTGTTCATTTTCAGTATGGCTTTTTCATGAACTGGTTCGGTAACCAAAAAGGAGAGGGCTTTGAGTATCACATCCTCGCTTTTGGAATCGCAGTGGCGCTTCTCATTAAAGGCGGTGGCCTGGCATCTGTGGACGGGATTATTGCTGGATCTGCCTGTGAAGGATGCGAAAAAGGAACCTCTCAGGGCTAGACGCTCAGACCATCTCTATAAGAGTAGAGGTTGGATCGCAGTCATACCTAGTGAGTCCCAAAGTGCCGAGCCGCATTCTGGGCGTCGTTTCTTTCCGGATTCGTCAGCGGATTGTACCCTGGAATCGGCGAAGGGAAAATCCCAGGCCGGACAGTATGAGAAGTGCTCGCTTCTCCAACAAAAATGTGGGTCCAGAAATGACCGGTAAAACAGGATCGATAAAATGGAATCGGTGGTTCTAGAGCGGGGCCTGAATCCGGCGGGATTTGCTGAGGGTACCACTTGGCTTGCGGTTCTTCTTCCAGCACGGAAGGTAGGGGTCGGGGAAGTTGCGGCATAGGGGCTAAGGGCACATATTTTCCGGTGATGTGCCATTTATCCGCTTCTTTAATGGTTGTTCTTACAGTCTGACTGCTAGTGCTTACAACTGTTAAGCTGGCGGCAGGAACCGGCTCTGTTTTTTCCTGGGAACAACTGGCCAGGAGCAACAACACCCCTATACCCGCCGCAAATTCCCCTCTGAGTCCTGCGCCCAAGCGAATCGCTCGTCGGAAATCCATCATAGAATTTGGATTGTACAACTTTGCTAGCGCCCTTCTTTCCACGCGATTGATCAAAATAGGCCTTGTGGGATGGCCTTTTTCTCACCAAATTGTTCTGATCTGCTCGCCTTTTTGCCCCAACAAATCCTTGTCTAGGAGTCGCTTACATGCGCATGTTTTTTGACACTCGAACTCGAAGTGCGGCAGGGGCCGCCCTACTTTTTTGCTTTCTAGCTTCCGGAGCCCAGGCCGGTCTTTTCAGCTGGTTCTCCCATAAGAGAACGGACCTTGGCCCCCCGCCGCCGGTCATCCGGCCCGAATACAACGGGCAGGATCCTGCTGGCCCTAAGGTTTTGACCGTGGAACCCACTGGAACAACACAGGACAAAGGCGAGGCGACCCAAATTACCGTAACATTCGATCGGCCCATGGTGTCCTTCGAGGCTCTCTCCAAGGAGGAAACAGCCGGCCCCTTGCGGATTGAGCCTCCACTTTCCGGGGTTTACCGTTGGTTCGGCACTAGCACTCTTGTTTTTCGACCCGCAAAACCGCTTCCAGCCGGCACACGCTATACGCTCGCAATTCCCCAGGGTACTTCCGCGAAAGACGGCTCCAAAATGTCTCGCGATTTTCGCTGGACATTTGACACGGTCCGGCCTGAGTTTCTCAATTCCAATCCTTACCATGAGTCAGATTTCGTCGAGCTCAAACCTGAGATACTCCTGGCATTTAACGAACCCATGTCCGCAGAGAGGGCCGAGGGGTACTTTGAGCTTCGGGGAAAGCCCACGGAGCATATCTTCGAGCGAGTCGCTCCCTTCGCGCCGGGCGATTATCCGGAGACGGTTCCAGTGGCAGTTCGGGCCGCGACAAAGGAAGAATTTGAGAAAAATTCCTGGTTCACCAAGGACGCCTCCCATTGTCTCGTTGTCACTCCAAAAAAGGAGCTGGAGCGGGAACACACCTATACGCTGATCGTCAAAGAGGGTCTGCTCGCCGCCGAAGGAAACATCGGACTCGAAGCCAGCCGTAATCTCCAGTTCAAGACCTACAACAACTTTCGGGTGATTGAGGTGAAATCTCCGGTTCATCCTCTTGAGGGTTTGAGAATTACGTTTTCGAACCCCGTTTCGGGCTCAGATCTTTACAGATACCTGTCGATGAATCCGCCCCTGGTGCTTCCGGACGAGCTAGCGGAAGAAAATTACCCCCATTACGAGAAATACGTCGGCCTTCCCCTCAAACCTCGACAGACCTACGAGGTCTTGATTAGAAAAGGGCTTAAGGATAAGTTTGAGCAAACGATCAAGGATGACTTCCACGCCTCCCTTGAGGTGACCTCTTACGTCCCCTGGATCCAGATGCCTACGGGGAATCTCACCGTCGAAGCAAAGATGAGACACCAGATTCCTGTCAGCCTTATCAATATGCGCTCTGCCGAAAAACGGCTTGAAGCCGTGGCCCCCGCGTCCGCGATCCAAAGACTATCCAAGAAAGACATTGAGTCAGACGAAACCGATGAATCGGAGGATCAAGGGGAAACATGGACCTTTAGCCGGCCGCTCGACCGCAGCATTTTCCTGCCTCTCGAGCTCGACCCCGTTCTCAAAGAGAGTCAGTTTGGCCTCGTTTTTGCCTCGCTTAAGGCCGGAGAGCCTAACCCCGAAGCAGGGACTTACCCCATCTCAATCTATGAGGAGCATCCGCAGCGCTTTCAAAAGGCGTTTGTGCAGGTGACGAATCTTGGAGTTACGGCGAAGTGTTCCCCCGAGAGCAATTTGATATGGGTCACGTTCCTGTCGACGACGCGCCCGGTTCCCGGAGCGGAGGTCCAGCTTTATGACGACAGCGGAACTATTCTTTGGAAGGGAAAGACTGATCGCAACGGGCTCGCTATTTCTCCGGGATGGGCGCTCCTCAAAGTTACGCCTGGCAAGAATCGTTATGGTAATCCCCGCGTGTGGATCGTCGCCCGGTACCGCGACGACGCCGCTCTTATCGCCTCGAATTGGGGAACCGGGATCTACCCCTATGAATTCGGCCTCTCTTATGAGCCCCGGCAAATTTATCCCGAGGTAACTGGAGACGTTTATACGGACCGTGGTCTCTATCAAGCTGGCGAGACCGTGCACATCAAAGGAATGTTCCGCCAAAAAAAGAACGGAGATTGGGTCCTCTCTTCCTTGCAAAAGGTGCTCCTCACGGTTTCGGATTCCCGTGGAGAGGAGCTCCTCAAAAAAGAGCTCGATGTCTCTGAGTACGGCTCGTTTTTTGCCGATTTCCCGGTGGCTCCAAAAGCCGTGACCGGCTACTACTCGATCCGAGTAAGCGATCCGAAAGACGGAAGCAAGGAAAAATCCGAACCGTCGAATGATGAAGCAGAAGGAGAGCAAGCCGAAAGCGAGGAGCCCCGATCCCGTTTATCTGTTCAAGGAAGCTTCCAGGTAGAGGCCTATCGGCCCGCTAAGTTTGAAGCCACCGTATCTTTGTCCAGTGACGCTTACGTTCTGGGGGCACAGGCCGAAGCCCGTCTAAAAGGATGGTTTCTGTTCGGGGCTCCCATGAAAAATGCCCCGGTTAAGTGGACAGCCAAGCTTTGGGAATCGAACTTTACTCCCCCCGGCTATCCTGGCTATCTGTTCGGGCCCCAGCGATATCTCGTTTCCGAGGAGGAAACCGCCCATGAAAATTCGCTGGATGTCGCCTCCGGAGAGGTTCGGCTAGACGATAAAGGCGAGGCGCGAGTGCGAGTCCCTCTGGAAGCCAAGACTTTGGAGGGTGCGCTTCAGCTTTCAGTTGAGGCGACGGTGACCGATCAAGATCGCCAATCTCTTTCGGGCCGTAAATCTGCGACCGTGCATCCAGGAGACTATTATCTGGGCCTTAAGCCGTCGACAACTTTCCTGGAAAAAAAGGACAAGCTTTCGCTTCTTGTCGTTGCTGTCGATCCGGAAGGCCACCCGGTTGCTGATCGCCCCATCGAAATTCGCTTCATACGACGTGAGTGGAACTCCGTTCGCAAATCCGGGATCAAGGGCCGGACCGCGTGGGTCGTGGAAAAAAATGACATTGAGGTCGCCACGAATACGATCCGTTCGGGAGTGGAGCCGCAATCGGTACTCTTCCAACCTCCGCAGGCGGGTTATTATCTTGTGCGCGCGCGGTCGAGGGACTCCTCCGGACGCACGCTGACCGCCGACGCCTATTTCTACGCGGTCGGAACCGACTATGTTCCATGGGCCCGGACCGACGACGATCGCATCGAGCTGGTGGCGGACCAGAATTCCTACAAGCCCGGGCAAACGGCGAGAGTCATGGTTAAGTCACCGTTTGAAGAAGCCGTCGCTCTAGTAAGCCTCGAGCGGGAAGGGATTCTCGACCAATTCACAACTGTCCTTAAGGGTAGCGCCGACATCGTAAAGATTCCCATGACCGACCGCCTGGTACCCAATGTCTTCGTGTCGGTCGTTCTCCTTCAAGGCCGCACATCCGTTGGAAAGTATTCAGAAAGTGGCGAAGACGTGGGCAAGCCTGGTTTCAAGATTGGATACGTGAATCTTCCGGTTGACCCCGGCACGCGTCGGCTCGCTATAAGCGTGAAGGCGGACAAACCGGAATATCGTCCTCGACAGCGAACGACAATCACGTTTCACGTGGCGAACCAGGCCGGCCATCCAGAGAAAGCCGAGTGTTCAATTTCTGTCGCGGACCTGGGTATCCTCAACCTAATCGGTTACACGACGCCCGACTCATTTAACGCTTTCTACGGCCCCAGACCGCTTTCCATCGAGACCGTGGAAAGCCGTCTTCACGTTATCGGTCAGCGCAACTACGGTGAGAAAGGCGAGAACCGCGGCGGCGGAGGAAGCGCATTGGGCTTATTGAGCGACGCGAACCTGAGGACGTTGTTCCGGGGAACGGCTTATTGGAAGGCGGATGTCGTTACCGATGAGAACGGTATGGGACAGGTAAGCTTTGACCTGCCTGACGACCTGACCACATTCAAAATCATGGTGACCGGCCACACGAAGAACTCCTTGTTCGGAGCGGGAGACTCTCAACTGCGCGTGAAAAAACCCCTCATGATCAAACCGGCGCTTCCCCGGTTTGCCAGACTCGGAGACCACTTTCAGGCCGGCATCGTCATTCACAACTACACCGGCCAGCCAGGCGCCGCCCATCTGGAAACTGCCGCACATTTCGTCACAATGAGCGGACCCGCAGCGCAGGAAATCTCTTTGGCTGACACCGAAGGAAAAGAAATCCGATTCGACTATGTCGCTGATAAACTGGGGACGGCGGTCCTCAGCTATGGAGCGCGTCTCGGCTCCGAAACAGACGGTCTGAGCGTCAATCTTCCTGTTATTCGCGTTCGTTCGCTCGAGGCTGTCGCACTCTACGATAATACAACCCAGACCGCCGAACAGCCTGTCAAATGGCCAACGGACATCGATCCCCTAGAAGGCGGCCTTCAAATTGAAGCCGCTTCGACGGCGTTTCTTGGCCTCAAGCAAGGTATTCGCTATCTGGAAGAATTCCCGCACGAATGCTTGGAGCAAAAAATCTCGCGTCACCTTCCGTTTCTTCTAGCCGGTGATCTCCTCGAAGCGTTTGGTTTATCGGAGTTGAGCGGAGCGAAGAAGAAGAATGCCATTGAAGACGTGATCCGGCAGCTGCCGCAATTCCAACTTGACGACGGAGGCTTCACTTATTGGCCCGGTGATCCGGTTCCGTGCGAATATATCACTGCCTACGCGCTTTATTTCCTACACGAGGCGCGCCGCGAAGGTTTTGTGGTCGATCAAAAGATGGTTACCAAAGGCCTCGATTTCTTGGCCACCGTCCTAAACCGGCTCGACTCCGATACCTGGAACTTCCCCTACAACGATAATGCTCGACTTACGACTAAGTCGTTCATCGTTTACGTCATGGGTCTCTGGGATCGAAACGAAGCTTCATACACAGATCGTCTCTATGAGGCCCGCGACCGAATTCCCCTCTTCGGACGGGCCTACCTGCTAAAGGCCGTGCGCGTCCAGCATCTAGACGCCTCCATGGCGCAAGAATTGAGCGCAGGCCTACTGAATAGCATCAAGGAAGATCCCGCGCGCGCGCATTTCGAAGATCAGGATCCCGCTGGTCTCGACTGGATCTTCGATTCCCCTGTCAGAACGACCGGCTTTATCCTCCAAGCTTTGGTCGAAAACGGAACCGAACTTCCCCAGGCCGCCAAAGTCGTGCGCTGGCTCATGGACGAAAGAAAACAAGGGCGCTGGCGGTCCACGCAGGAGAATATCTACGTATTCTACGGTCTGAGCGAGTACTTTAGAAAGTACGAAAGCGAGGAGCCGCACTTCCGGGCGACGGTAAAACTCGGCGGCCAACTTGCTCTCGAAGCGCTTTTTAACGGCCGCGAGAATAAGCCGGTCATGAAGACGTTGCGTTGGAGCGACCTTCCTCCCGGACAGGATACGACCGCGACCTTCGCCAAAGAAGGCCCGGGCCGCCTCTACTACGGGCTGAGAATGATCTATGCCCCGCTACACCCTCTCCCCGAGCGTTCTGAAGGCCTGACTGTTGAGCGAACGATGACCCTCGAGGATGGCAAACCGCTGCCGGCCTCGATTCCGGCCGGTACAAAGATCCTTGTCAAACTCTCGGTGACAACACCGTTCGACCGTACATACATTGCGGTCGAAGATCCGTTACCGGCTGGATTCCAACCGCTCAACACGCATCTTCAAACCTCCAACAGCCAGGACCAAGCTGCATTGGACAAGAATCAGTCCTATGCTGAGTGGTGGGCTGGTTTTAACCACACAGAGACCTACGATGACCGCGTGGTGTTTTATTCCGACTATCTCGAACATGGAAGCCACACCGTGGCCTATATCGCCACCGCGATCACGCCCGGCGTCTTTTCTCAGCCGGGAGCCCATGCTGAGGGCATGTACACGCCCGAAGTCTTTGGGCGCACGAAGGACTCAAGCGTCGAAATTAAGTGATGGGTAAAAGCTTCGGGCGTCTCAGAGTTCCGGGTCTTGCGTTCGGCGGCCTCGCCGCCCTCGGACTATTCGCTCTTTCGATCAAGACCGAGATCTTGTGCTACGAGCCGTACCAATCCGTTCAGATAACGGACCGTCACGGAACCGTGCTGAGAACGATTCTTTCGAGCCGCCAGGGAACCAGTCTTTGGACCGGCCTGTCGGAAATATCCCCTGACCTCATTCGGGCGACCCTGGCCTCTGAAGACGGGCGGTTCTTCGAACATCAAGGAGTCGATCCGTTAGCCCTGGCTCGAGCTCTTTATCAAGATATTTCCGAGCGGCAAATTGTCTCCGGTGGATCGACTCTCACTGAACAGCTCATCCGGGTCGCTCAAGACAATCCGCGCTCCCTGCGCTATAAAGTCAAAGAAGCGGGTGAAGCGCTACTCCTGGAGATGGTCACCTCCAAGCGGTCCATCCTGGAAAATTATTTGAACCGCGCGCCTTACGGTAACCAGTGTTTTGGCATCGGAGCCGCATCGAGACTCTACTTTGGCAAACCGCCCGAGCAATTGTCGCTCTCCGAGTCGGCATTTCTCGCCGGTCTGCCCCAAGCGCCCAGCCGATATAATCCGTATCTTCATCCTGAAGCCGCACGCCAACGCCAGCGCCTCGTTCTTAACCGGCTGAAGTCCAAGGGCTTCATCACGGCAGAAAGACAGCGCCTGGCACTTACAGAGCCCCTTCGGCTGAGCGCAAAGGAGCGGACGTTTCGAGCTCCACATTTCTGCGAATGGATCATGAGCCGTCTACCAGACAATGCCCATGGACGAACGATTCGAACAACCCTTGATTGGCCGCTTCAGCAAGATTTTGAACGACTGTTCACAGTCTACACCCAGCGCCTCAGCACCGAACGGGTATCCAATGCAGCGGCGGTCGTCCTCGACAATCGTACCCATGAAATCCTGGCTATGATTGGTTCTTCAAACTACTTTGACGCAAACTCGGACGGAGAAGTGAATGGCGCGCTTGCACCAAGGCAGCCGGGCTCGACCTGGAAGCCTTTTACCTACGCGCTGGCGCTCGAGCAGGGTCTGCCGCCCTCTTTGGTAATCCCCGACCTTCCCCTGCATGCCTCGACTGACGTGGGCGACTTCTCACCTCACAACTACGATCAGACTTATCATGGTCCAGTGCGTTTAAGGACGGCGCTCGCTTGTTCTTACAACATCCCCGCCGTTC
>Ga0207121_1072_pt1 | contig 20063 bp, 21 predicted proteins | sample Alteio_BWMinHeat_41_FD_153513 | JGI IMG/M metagenome (GOLD analysis project Ga0207121, IMG submission 153513) | Enriched cells from forest soil in Barre Woods Harvard Forest LTER site, Petersham, Massachusetts, United States -... | ecosystem: Environmental > Terrestrial > Soil > Temperate forest >... | reverse complement strand
TAATGTATCTGATGGGGATCTGGCCATTGCATCTTTTGCGTTCTGTAAATGTGTCCGTATTTCATCTAAATTCATAGAAATCCTCGTAATAACTAAGTATTTATCAGTCCTTTTAAAAAATGCTTCATCCAACGCGAAGCATAAGCACCGGTGATAATCAGAAGATTTACCGTTTTCCTTTTTTAGTAAATCTTTCTATACCTTGGAATATCGGATAATTCTACCCCAAACAAAAACCCCCTGCAATTTATTAAATCACAGGGGTTAAATAAACAGCTACTTTATAAGCGTTATTTATATTTATTGGACTTGTTGAATAGGGGAAGAGGTGGGATTTGGAGCGTCTTGATATTTAAGTTCAAATAATAACTCTTCTTTATCCACACTTCCATTGATTTCTACCATATAACTATAATTACCTTGACCCTCGCTCCGGAAAGGCATTTTCACATTTAGAGCAATGCCAAGCTGTTCACCTTTTTTTCCACTTTTAATAGTTTGTTGAAAAGGAGCTGCACCTTTATGCTGTTGGGGAGATTTCAAAAATACTGAAATATTAGCAGTGTCATTATCACTCTCTGATAAAAAAATAATGGTTAAATAAAACTCTATATACTCTACCTGAGAGGCATCAACCACTTTTGTTCTAAAAGCAGTTTGTTCCGATTCCTGTGGTGTATTGCCCAAGACCCTTGAAGCAAAAGCCGTTATTGTTTTCATTTATTTTTCTCCCAATTTATTTCTGCAGACCTTTTCGCAGAATCAGCATATTGGGGTATTTTACCTGGAAGCTCATCTAATTTTCGTACAACATCTTTAAGCCCCTGCTTCCCATCTAAATATGCCATGTATGACAACCAACATGCAACCAAAGATAAAACAAGCCCTATAAATGCCATTATAAACACTGTGTAGTTAATGGCGATTTCTAAAGTTAATTTGCCTTCAGCATTAAGAACAAATAAATAGCCAAAAAACGTGGTGCCTAAAAGAATTAGCCATCTAATATCGGAACCTGTTATTGATTTCTTTTCATTAGCCAATCATTTCCCCTTTTTTGTACTGCTTGCGGAAATTTATTATAATAGTTAAAAAAAATAAATCAAGGGCAGCAAAAAGACGTCTTTAATAAAAATTCTCTACAGTTTGTCAGACCAGAGGGGTTGATTAAACGACCTTTTCACAATAGCTAAAAATGAATTAAATCCTTATAGGTTATCTCCATAATACAAAAAGGCCAGCTACGTTGTTAGCGTAACTGGCCTTTTGAGAGTGGTGAGAATGAGATTTGCGAAACTGTGGTCTGTCTACAACCGATACTGTGGTCTGTGCAAACGTTTCTGCTGTCCCATTTTAAGACTTTATTTGTCGTAACTCCTTCTATTTCTTAGAGATATAGCGCACTAAATCCACAACTCTATTCGAATACCCCCACTCGTTGTCATACCACGAAACGATCTTAAAGAAACGCTTCTCGCCTTTAAGATTGTTCTGGGTGGTGGCCAAAGAATCATAAATAGAAGAACGCGGATCATGGATGAAATCCGTGGACACCAACTCCTCGTTGGTATATCCAAGATAATCTTTTAAATATGTTTCGGAAGCCTTCTTCATCAGGGCATCGATTTCTTCAATGGAAGTGTCTTTAACGGAACGGAAGGTCAGGTCAACCACGGACACATCCGCGGTCGCCACGCGAAAGGCCATCCCCGTCAATTTACCTTTGGTCACCGGCAAGACTTCGCCGACGGCCTTGGCCGCACCCGTCGTGGAAGGGATGGTGTTGATCGCCGCCGCGCGACCGCCGCGCCAGTCCTTTTTAGAAGGGCCGTCCACTGTCTTTTGGGTAGCCGTATAGGCATGGATGGTGGTCATCAAACCTGTCTCTATACCGATGCCTTCCTTGATGAGCACATGCACCAGGGGTGCAAGGCAGTTGGTGGTACAGCTGGCGTTGGAAATAATGTTATGCTTGGCCGCGTCGTATTCATGCTCATTGACACCCATGACAATGGTCTTGACATCACCCTTGGCGGGTGCGGAGATAATCACTTTTTTGGCCCCGGCCTGCAGGTGGCCTGCGGCTTTCTCGCTTTCGGTAAAAAGGCCGGTGGATTCGATGACAATGTCAACGCCCAAGGCCTTCCAGGGAAGCTCGGCCGGGGATTTAGTGGCCGGCACGCATTTGATCTTATGCCCGTTGACCACAATGATGTCCGCTTCTGCTTTTGATGGATCGCTTTTAATCGTTGAGACCGGGTGCTTGAATTTACCCTGGACCGAATCGTACTTGATCTGGTAGGCAAAATAATCAGCGTCCGTGGAGACATCAACGACGGCCACCACATCAATCTCTTTGCCTAAAAGCCCCTGGTCGCAAATCGCCTGGAATACCATGCGGCCGATGCGCCCAAACCCGTTAATACCGACTTTGACTGACATTGTATCCTCTCCTTAAAGTTATTTTGAAACCTTTCCTAAATCAATAAATGATATCTATTCGCAACGTTTTGTCAAGAGAACTTTGCGGTGCTTTCCCCCTTATTCCAACTGACTGATGATCTTCGTATAAATTTCCTGGGCAACGCCTGCGCGCGGAAAAATACCATAGCGGGCTTTGACACGAAGCTTGCTGGTGGTCAAATTAATTTCCATAACATCAACGGTCACATGATTGCCGTAAACTATACCCACAATCCTGCCGCCCTTGGGGTCCTCAGTGATGATGTTGCCCATGATCGACAGGACTTTATGGGACGCGGCCATGAGCTCTTCCTCACTTTTGTTGGAGACGCCTTCAAAAGTGTCCCTGCTGATGGCATATCCTGTCACCGCCCCGGCACCGCCGACAATCACGAACCAACAGCCGCTTAAGGAAACACAGAAAAAAGCCGCCAATAAAACATTAAAAAATTTGGCTGCATTTTTCATGCCTTAGCCCTTGCCGGGTTTAGCGCCGTGATTGGCCTTTTTGGAACGCCAATTCAATTTGCCCTTGCGTAATCTTTTGCTCATTCCATCTCCCCGATGATTTTTTTAAGTTGATTTATTTTACCGACAATCCGCCATGGTTTCAAATCTTTTAATTCTTTTTTCGAACTTGAACCTGTACTTACCGCCACCATGCGCACCCCTGCCCTGCGGGCGCAATTGACATCAATGGTCATGTCTCCAACGTACAAAACCTCTTTCTTTTCAAGGTTTAGGCGTCCGGCAATGGCCAATAAAATATCCGGATAAGGTTTGGGCCTGGCGGCTTTATCTGCGCAAAGCACCACATTAAAAAATTCCGCTATGCCTAATGCCTTTAAAATAATCCGCGTGAATTTGGTCGGACGGTTGCTGGCAACGGCCAGTTTATACCCTTTGCTTTTTAAAAATCTCAAAATCCCTAAAGCACCGGGCAAGGGCCTCACCGCCCCCTTAAGCCGCAGGGCTTTTGTATGATGGGGACGGTAAACGGCGAGCGCCTGATCCGCTAACTTTTCGCCGACGAAATGAACCATCAACTTGCGATCGCCTCCGCCGACACTGTGCTTGATTTGAGCATGAGAGCGGGGTGCAAAGCCCAACAAATTCAACGTATAATTAACGCTTTGGCTTACCGCTGGATACGCATTGACCAGCGTGCCGTCCAAATCAAAAATAACTAATTTAATCATGATCTTTAAGGCTGGAAGCAAATAAAATGACAAGACCCGCCACCGCGAGCAATGGCCCTATAAAAGCCTTGAACACCAGGACCACCTCTTCCCATTGCTGTAAAACCAGCGTGATCCCTAAAATCGTTAAACTGAATCCGGCTATGAAAACAACTGTTTTACGGACATTCCTCGTTAGGTTGTCTGTCATTTGACGAGGTCCTTTAAGTCGCTACATTGGTGCTGACCCTCACTTCTTGTGAGGTTTCAGCGGATCTGGGCCGGCTTTTCCAGCGGCGATGCATCCAGCCCCATTCGGTGGGGTACTTGCGGATATATCCTTCAATGATGTTCGTCAATTTTTGGACATTATGTTGGATGGTTTCTTCATCGGTGGCTTTCTCTTCCAGATAAAAATGTTTTTCGATCATCAGCCGGTGGGTATCGCTGTCGCCGTTGCGCAAGGTAAAGATCGGCAGCAGCGGTGCACCGGTACGCATGGCAAAAATGATCGGCCCGGTCGCCGTTCCGGCTTTTTGCCCGAAGAAGTCGACATATACACCGGACTTGCTGCCGGTGTTTTGGTCCAGCAATACCACCAGCAACTCTTTATCACGCAAAGCTTTCAGCGACTGGGCGACACAGGCCTCGCGGGGATAACTATGCACCGTCTTTAAACCCAAACGGGAACGCGAAGCCTGAAAATCTTTTTCAATGATCGTATCACGGCTGGGACGGATGATGGCATTGGTAGGATAGCCCAACTGGGCCAAATAAAGCAACATCAAAGGAAAATTGCCGAAATGCGCGGAGATGCCGATGACGCCGCGGCCCTCTTTAAAAGCCGCGTCCAAATTCTCACGGGAATTGCCCTCAAAAAAGAACGTTTCCTTGATTAAATAGGGCCGGGCCGTGAAAGCTCCGACTTCAATGGCCCCCCGTCCGGCGTTATAAAAACAAGCCTTGCAAATTTTTTCCAACTCCGCCCGTGTTTTTTCTTTGCCGAAGGCGATTTCCAAGGTGCTCATGGCCGAGTTGCGCATGCGCTGTAAAATAAAATAGGCCACTGCCAGCAAAAACCCCGTCATTGCCCTGATGGTCGAATAAGACAAAACCCTAAAGAGCCATGAAAAAAAATAAAAAACCCAGCGGACAAGGGTTCTCTCGAAATTTTTCTTGAAGTCTTTAAACATGCTTATTTCCCGAGCCCCTGCGAGTGTCCGGTATGAGGACCAATGATACCATTGATAGCCTGCAATAAATCAGTAGGGTTGACCGGCTTGGTCAGGTGGGTGGCAGCTCCGGCGTCCATCTCAGCCTTGATATCATCTTCGGAATCTTTGGCCGTCAGGAAAATAACCGCGATGTCTTTGAGCACATCGTAGGCTTTCATTTTTTTGCACAAGTCGCGTCCCTTGATTCCCGGCATAATGACATCCAGGATGATCAAATCCGGACGTTCATTGAGCGCCAAATGCAACGCCTGCTCGCCATTTTTCGCAGAAATCACCGAGTACCCGGCTTTACTCAAAACCGGAACGATAATCAAATGCGCCCCAGGATCATCATCGACCATTAGAATTTTCTTAGACATACTCGCTCCTTATAAAGTTGCCGATGCCACTAATATACACAAAAAACACAAAATAGTAAAAACATCTCCGTATTTTGTATAAAAAGTCTTTTCGTGGTCTAACGGCAATGCTGCCCAGGTTGCGCCTTCGACAAATGTTTCTTTGCCATGCCCGTCGGTAACTGTGGCGATGATGCGGCCCCAGGGATCCACCAGGGCGCTGACGCCTGTATTGGCCGCGCGCGCCAGTGAACGGTGGGTTTCCACACAGCCGAACACCGCGGCCTGTAAATGTAAAAATGGCGCCTTGGTGTCCTTAAACCAGACATCATTGGTCATGTTCACAAAAAAGTCGGCCCCTGCCTGAGTAAAACGGCGATCCAAGTCCCCTAACGTATCCTCAAAGCAGATCAAGACGCTGAACTTCCGGTGCAAAGGGCCTATTGAAAAAACGGTGTATGTCTTGCCCGGGGTAAAATCATCCAAAGGGACAAATTTATTGATCCAGCCTAAAACCGGCCTTAAAGGCAAATATTCGCCGAAAGGTACCAGGTGGATTTTATCATACCGGCCCGACATTTGTCCACCTTCTGCAATCAAAAAGGCGGAATTGTAATAATGATCCCCTTCCTGGGCAACGGACCCGATCAAAACCGGCGTGTCCAACTTGGCTGCGAAGGCCTGGATTTCACCGGTTAAAAACGGTTCGTCGCTGATAGTGCCCGGCAAGGATGTTTCCGGCCAGACGATCAAATTCAATTTTTGGTCTCGCAATTTTTGGCTCAAATGGATGGTTTTGGCGATGATCAAGGGTTTCCGGCTCTCGTCCCAAGACTCCTCAAGAGGGGTATTGGGCTGCACAACGCCTACCCTGACGGTTTGATCATACTTTTGTCCGGTGATACGCCCTCCATAGATAAGGGCCGCGAATAAAATCGCAGTCACGATGATAGTGGCCTTGGGCAAAAACTTACGCGCCCGCCAGATTTCAAAAAGCAAAAGATTGATCATCACCACCAAAAAAGAAATCCCGTACACGCCCGTCGTGTCCGCTATCTGGATAAGCCAGAGATCCTTGTATTGCGAGTGGCCCAGCATCACCCAGCCAAAACCGGTAAAAAGATGGGCACGGATAAACTCCAGGGCCACCCAGCCCGACGATAAAACAAAAATACGCGGGATGAGAGCTACACGCTGGAAATAAACAAACATCACGCCGAAAAGCGCGAAATACAAAGACAGGAAGGCCACCAAAAAAAACGTGCCGGCATAGGCGGCCAGGACGCCCTCGTAGGTGACATAAATAACCCAGCCGACAGTGGCGGCAAAAAACAAAAAACCGCACAGATAGGCCCGCCTGAAGGCCACCCACGGTCTTTGTCCGTCAAGAACGCATAAAAGAGGTATCAACGCAACCCAGGCTAAGAAAGCCCATTGAATTTGAGGGAAGGACAGATCCAAAAGTCCTGCAGATAATAAACAGAATAAAAATGCCATCTTATACTCCGCAGCATTTTTTATATTTTTTGCCAGACCCGCAGGGACAGGGGTCGTTGCGGCCGACCTTATCGCCGGTGCGCGCAAGGGCAGCCTTCGGCTGTTGAAGAGACAGCTGGGTTGCCTCCAGGGCCGCTTGCGTCGGTGGCGATACGGCTTTGGGCATACCTTGAAATTCCTGGTGCACTTCCTGTTGAGGAATGTTACTGAACACCGAACGTAGATGGATGTTCGAGGGCATGGCTTGCAACCTAAAAATCATTTCCGTCACCTGATGATTGATCGATGCATACATGGCCTTGAACATGGCATAGCCTTCTTTTTTATACTCTACCAAAGGATCGCGTTGGCCATACGCCCTGAGGCTGATACCGTCCTTGACCTGGTCCATGCTATGCAAATGCTCCTTCCATTTCAGATCAATCACATGCAAAAGGACCATGCGTTCCATGCCGCGCATGGTCTCCGAGGTCACTAAAGACTCCTTTTTTTCATACACCTGCATCAGGACCTTTTCAAGCTCCTCTTTGATCTGCTGGCCGTTAAAAGCGCTCCACTCCTGCTTAAAGGCATCTATATTGATCATAAACCTGGATTGTACTTCCACGGCCAGCCGGTTGAATGCTTCTTCATTTTGCTCAAGCGCGTAGTGGCTGTCCACCAGATCGTCGGAGGCCATCAGGACTTTATCGAGCACGACGTCTTTTAGATTTTCGCCCTCGAGGATGGAGCGGCGCAGGCCGTAAATGACCTCGCGCTGCTTGTTCATGACATTATCATAATCCAGCACATGCTTGCGCGCTTCAAAATGGTAATTCTCCACCCGCTTTTGGGCGTGTTCCAGCGCGCCTGAGACCATGCGCGATTCAATGACCTCGCCTTCCTTCATCCCGAGCTTGTCCATCACCGCCATGATGTTTTCGGAGGCAAACAGGCGCATCAGGTCATCCTGCAGGGACACATAAAAACGCGATGAACCCGGGTCTCCCTGACGGCCGCAGCGGCCCCTTAACTGATTATCAATGCGCCGGGACTCATGACGTTCCGTACCGATGACATGCAAGCCGCCGGCGGAAAGGACCTGTTCTTTTTCTTTGGAGACCTGCTCTTTAAATTGGGTGATGAACTTTTTGACTGTTTCTTCCCGGGCCTGATCGTCGGATTCCTTGAGCTTTTCAGCGGCCAGGGCCCGGGCCAGATACTCGGCATTGCCTCCCAAGACAATGTCCGTACCACGGCCCGCCATATTGGTGGCAATGGTCACCCCGTTATACCGGCCAGCCTGGGCAATGATATGGGCCTCCAACTCATGGTATTTGGCGTTTAAGACCTGGTGGGTGATGCCTTTTTTCTTTAAAAAACCGGCGATCAATTCTGACTTTTCAATCGAAATGGTGCCCACCAAAACCGGCTGGCCTTTTTGGTGGCAGACGGCGATCTCTTCAATGATGGCATTGTATTTTTCCTGCATGGTCTTATAAATGCAGTCCGCGTGATTGATGCGCACCAGCTGGCGGTTGGTGGGGATGACCACCACGTCCAGATTATAAATCTGTTTAAATTCATTAGCTTCCGTATAGGCAGTACCTGTCATACCGCATAATTTGCTGTACATGCGAAAATAATTCTGAAAAGTGATGGTGGCCAGGGTCTGATTTTCAGGCTCGATCCTGATGCCTTCCTTGGCTTCCACGGCCTGGTGCAAGCCGTCCGACCAGCGCCGGCCCGGCATCATGCGGCCGGTAAATTCATCGACGATGATGACCTTGCCGTCCTTGACCACATAATCCACATCGTGGGTAAAGAATTCTTTGGCGCGCAGAGCACAGATCACCTGATGGCGGTATTCATTGGTGTCGATTTCATGAAGGTTTTTGACCTCGAAAAGCTCCGCGGCTTTGGCCTCGCCTTCTTCCGAAAGGGCGATGGACTTGGCTTTTTCCTCCGCCAGATAATCAAATCCTTTGTACAGATCTTCCTGATTGTGCTTGGCGTCAACTTCCTGGGACTCGGTGACACGGCGGCCTTTCAACTGGCGGGCTATCTGGAAAGCCTTATAATATTTGTCCGTGCTTTCCTCCGCAGGCCCGGAGATGATCAACGGCGTGCGCGCCTCATCCACCAGAATGCTATCAACCTCGTCGACCACCGCAAAAGCATGTCCGCGCTGCACCATTTCTTCCTTGAATGACACCATGTTATCGCGAAGATAATCAAAGCCAAACTCATTGTTGGTCCCGTAGGTGATGTCACAGGCGTAGGCGGCCTTGCGCTCCGAGGGCCTCATGTCATGCTGGATAACACCGATGGTAAGGCCCAAAAACTCATAGAGCGGCCCCATCCAGTTGCGGTCACGGTGGGCCAGATAATCGTTAACTGTCACCACGTGCACGCCGTCACCGGTCAGGGCATTAAGATACACCGGCAGGGTGGCCACCAGGGTCTTGCCCTCACCCGTGGTCATCTCGGCGATCCCTCCGCTATGCAGCACCATGCCCCCGACCAATTGCACATCAAAGTGGCGCATGTTCAAAATCCGCCGTCCTGCCTCGCGCGCAACGGCAAAAGCCTCATTAAGGATCTCATCCAGGATGCCCTGCTTGGAATCAAACAATTCCTTTTGCAGGCGTTTGATCTCAATGGTCAGGTCTTCCCGCTCCAGGCCTGAAGAGGCCTTGCGGTAATTGAGCTGCATTTGTTCATATTCACCCTTTTTAACGCTGATGGCTTTATCAATGCGCACCTTGAATTCTGCGGTCTTGGCTTTGAGCTCTTCGTCGGACAAAGCTTTCATCTTTTCTTCCAGGCCGCAGATTTCAGAGGCCCTGGCGGAAAGCTTTTTGACCAAACTGATGGAGGGCAGGGGCGCCTCCGGATGGATATGGATCTGTACCTTAGGACTTAGACGATCTATAAATTTCTGGGTGTTTTGCACGACACTTTTACGGATCAAAAAATCAAACATATGAACTCCATGACTATATTTCCTGCTGCCGTTCTTTGAGACGTTTGTCTCTGTCTTCTGGCTTCGTTTTTAAAAATCCTTCAATAAACAAATCGAGCTCTCCGTCTAAAACTTTCTGGGCGTTGCCGGTTTCGACCCCGGTGCGGTGGTCCTTGACCATCAGGTACGGGTGCAAAACGTAGGAGCGGATCTGCGAACCCCACTCGATCTTTTGTTTGTCCCCGGCCTCTTTGTTCATCACATCGATCTGCTGCTGGCTTTTTAACGCGGAAAGCCTTGCCCGCAGGACCTTCATGGCCTGGGCCTTGTTCTGCAATTGCGAACGTTCTTTCTGCGATTGTGCCACCATTCCCGTCGGCAGATGGGTGATGCGCACCGCAGAATCCGTAGTGTTGACCCCCTGACCTCCGGGGCCGGAAGCACGGTAAACGTCAATACGCAATTCCGCGGGGTTTATCTCCACATCGCTGTCATCCTCCACCTCGGGAATGACTTCGACGGAAGCGAAAGACGTATGCCGGCGCTTGTTGGCATCAAAAGGGGAGATACGGACCAGCCGGTGCACGCCTTTTTCTGACTTCAAAAAACCATAAGCCTTGTCAGCTTCGATACGCAAGGTCACATTTTTGATCCCTGCCTCGTCCCCGTGTAAAATGTCGATGGTCTCGCACTTATATCCCTTCAAATCCGCGTGGCGCGCATACATGCGCATAAGCATGGCGGCCCAATCACAGGACTCGGTGCCGCCGGCGCCGGCATTAATGCTTAAAAGCGCGTTGGCATGGTCAAAAGGCCCGCTTAAATGCGCCTGTAATTCCAAAGAATCAATTTGAACCTTTAAAGCCGCAGCTTCATCAGCCAATTGCGTATTCAAATCCGCGTCATCCGCAGCCAGCTCCAAAAATTCTTTGGCATCATTGACGCGCTTTACGCATTCCGTGAAAGGCTCAACGATGTTCTTTAAACCCTTGAGCTCCTGCATGGCTTTATTGGCCTGTTCCTGATGGTCCCAAAAACCTTCCTGGGACATCCGTGCCTGTATCTCTGCAATGGATTTTTCTTTGTTAGGCACATCAAAGATACCCCCTTAGGCCGGCCAGCCTCTGGGCGAGTTCGTCGAATTGTTTATTGAGTTGGTCTGTCATAAGAATATTTAAACGTTAAACCGGAAATAGGCGCAATCACCGTCCTGCATAATATACTCTTTTCCCTCGAGGGTCACCAGGTTTTTTTCCTGCACGGCCTTATAAGAACCCAACTTTTTGAGGTCCTCGAATCTATAAATCTCGGCGCGGATAAACCCGCGTTCAATGTCCGTATGGATTTTTCCCGCGGCCTTAAGGGCGATGGTCCCCTTAGGAATAAGCCAGGCGCGGGTTTCCTGCGGGCCTGCCGTAAAAAAACAAATAAGCTTAAGCAATTCCTTGCCTGCCTGGGCCAGATGGGTCAAACCCGGCGAAGCAATGCCCGCGGCTTCATAATAATCGCTGCGTTCCTCAGGGGGCAATTGCACGATCTCCGCTTCTAACTTCGTGCATAAGGCTACTAAAGCCGCACCTTCTGCTAGTGCCCGCTCGCGCAAAGGCTGGAGCAGAACTTCATCCGGCGTGCCCTCATCGGTATTGGCCACATACATCAACGGCTTGGCCGTCAAAAATTGAAATTCATTTAAAATTTCCACAGGAATATTGTTCAGCCGCCGGGCTGGGATGCCTTCATTAAACGCTTTCATGCAGTCATTTAAGGCATTGCACTTGGCAATTGCGTCTTTGTCGCCGGACTTGGCTTTTTTGGACCAGCGGTCCACGGCTGCCTGGCATTGCTGAATGTCTGCCAACAAAAGTTCCGTGGTAATGGTATCAGCGGCGGACTGCGGATTAAGTTCGGCCATCACATTGACCACATTCTCATCTTTAAAACAGCGCACCACGTGGGCAATGGCGTCCACCGAGCGAATATGGGAGAGGAATTTATTGCCCAGCCCCTCGCCCTGAGAGGCGCCTTTGACAATGCCGGCAATGTCCACAAAACGTATACCCGACGGGGTGACCTTGGCGGAATTCCATTCATGGGCCAAAAAATTCAGGCGCTCATCAGGCAAAGGCACTACCCCGATATTGGGTTCAATGGTGGTAAAAGGAAAATTCTCTGCGGCCGCGGCGGCACCGGTCAAGGCATTAAACAGCGACGACTTACCGACATTGGGCAGGCCCACGATCCCAATTTCCATTAAAAAACCTTTCTGAAAGTGACTGCGAAAAGTTACATGATAATCTTAAAATCAGGGCTTGTCGAGGGATAAAAATCTCTTGGCACGCAAAAGAGTGTGATATTTCAAACCAAAACGGTGGGCTTCGTCGCGTACACGCATGAGAAGTTTCAGGCCCAATGAGTCGTGGGGCAGCTTTATGGAACTGCGTTTGCCTGGAGTAAAAATTTCTTCTTCCCTCTTAGCCAGGCCGATGACCGGCAGGGATAAATTTAACTTTTTTAATTCCTTCACCGCGGCGGCCAACTGCCCTTTGCCGCCGTCGATAACAATCAGGTCCGGAAAACTCAAACCTTCTTTCTTAAGGCGCATGTACCGGCGTTTGACGATCTCGGCGATCATTTGAAAGTCATCAATGCCGCTGACGGTCTTGATGCGAAACCTGCGGTAATTGCCCTTGTCGGGCCTGCCATTTAAAAAAGACACCATGGATCCCGCCGGCTGATTGCCCATGATGTTGGAAATATCAAAACATTCGATGCGCACCGGCGCCCTCTCAAGGCCTATGGCCCTTTGCAACTGCTCGGCTTCTTTAAAATAATTAATGTCCCCTGTTCCTGAATAGAGGGCCCCGATGGCGCGTATCTGATCGCGCAGCCGTGCCGCACCCTCAAAATCACGGTGCTGGGCTGATGTTTCCATTTCCAGGCGCAAACTGCGGTAAAGGTCGTCTCTTTTCCCGTCAAGAATTAATTTAATGTTCCTGATATTGCGCCGGTAATCTTCTTTGCTGATCTTAGCTTCGCAGGGCGCCTGGCACAGTCCCAGGTCATAATAAAGGCATGCTTTATTGGCGAAAGGTTCGCAGGTACGGAAGGGGAAAATCTTGCGGATGATCTGCAGCGCTTCGCGGACCAGCGCCGGGTTGACATAAGGCCCCCAATACTCAGCGGCCACATCTTTGTATTTTCGGGTGTTGAGCCTCACCAACGAAACCAGCGGAAACTCCTCCTTGGTAATTTGAATAAAAGGATAGGTTTTGCCGTCCTTGAGCTCAACATTGTATTTAGGCTGATACTGCTTGATAAGGCTGGCTTCTAAAATCAGGGCCTCGGCCTCGGAGGCCGTCTGCATCGTGTCAATGGCGGCTATCTTACCGACTAAAAAATCCGTCTTCAGGCTTCCGGTGTTGGTACGAAAATAGGATTCCACGCGCTTGCGGATATTGACCGCCTTGCCCACATAAATGACCGACCCATCAGCGTCCTTATACAAATAAACGCCGCTTGTCGTTGGTAATCCTCTGATTGTTGTTTTGAAGTCAGTCGTTATATATTATCCCCAGGATAATTTTTTATCGAGCCCCCTCCAAAGCAGGAAGCAGTTGACCGCGCCGGCGATGCTGCTGGCCAGGGCAATGCCACCGATCTTCAAGGGGAACATCAATACCGCATTTAAGACCGCATTGACCACCAGGCAGATCGTCGCGGCCTTGACCGGGGTGGCGGTGTCCTGCAGAGCATAATAAGCGGACACTAAAATCCGCGAGGCGCCGAAAAAAGGCAATCCTAAGGCAGCATAAAGCATCACCTGCGAGGTGACCGTTGTCGAATACGCGTCAAAAGCCCCCCGCTGAAAAACAATACGGATGATCCCTTGCGAAAAAAAGACCATGACTAACGACGTAGGTATTAAAACCAACATCAAATTACGTAAAGCAAAAAGCAAGGCCGACCTGAAACGCACCATGTCCCCTTCTTGAACAAGTTTAGATAGCGATGGCAAGGTGACCGATGATAAAGCATATCCAAAGATCCCCAGAGGAAACTGGATCATACGGTTGGCATAATAAATCGCGGCAATGCCCCCGGCACCTACGATCAGCGCCAGTGATGCGCAAAAAGTGTCCACGAACACATTGATCTGATAAACAGTGCTTCCCCATAAGCGCGGAAGCAAAAGCTTGCCGATTTTCAAGGCCCCTTCATGATTAAAGCTCACGGGCATCTTCCAGTGGACCCCCCGGCGGCGCAAGGCCAGCCATTGGGCCCAAAATTGCCAGATTCCGCCGACCAAAACACCGACGGAAAGCGTATATGCCAAGGGCCACGAGAACAAACATGCCACCCAGACACTTAAGATCATGGCCAAATTCAAAAGGCACGGCCCGAAAGCCGGGGCAAAAAATGTATTCAAGGAATATAAAATCCCCGCCTGAAAGGCGGTCAAAGCAATCAGGATCAAATAAGGGAACATGATGCGCGTCAAGTCGACCGTCAGCTTCAGTTGCCCCGGCTCTCCCGCGAACCCCGGTGCTATCAGCCTCACAATCCAGGGTGCTGCAACGAACCCTACGATCGTGATGCTTCCTAAAATAATAACGCCCCATGCCAAGACCGCATTAATGCATTCCTGCCATTCTTCTTTTGATCTTTGGTGGGCATATTCTGAAAGGACCGGAACAATAGCTGCATTGGCAGCCCCCTCACCGACCATGTCTCTTAACAGATTGGGGATGCGCTGGGCCACCAAAAAACGCCTCGGCCAATAAGCCGGTGCCCAAAAAACGGGCCAAGAGCACGTCACGCACAAACCCCAGAAGCCTTGAACTTAATACCCCACAGGCAACAATGCCGCTGGATTTTAAAAGGCCATGATGCTGGTCAGGCAGTTGGGATTTATCAGTTGACATATCTGGGGTGGTTTGCTATCATCTGTCCTTCAAAACAATTAAAAGGAGAATTTGTTCATGCCACAACGCCGTACCGCCATTAAAGATTTGCGTAAAAGCCATACCAAACACCTGCACAACCTGCAGATCAAGACCGACCTCAAAAAGACGGTCAAAAAATTTACCACCGCAGCCAGTGAGAAAAAGGCCGACGCTAAAGATCTGCTCAAAGAAATTTACAAAAAATTCGATAAAGCGGCCAAACGCAATGTCATGCACAAAAAAACAGCGGCCAGACGAAAGTCTCGTTTCTCACGCATGTTAGGTACCTTTGCGACGTCGAAGCAATAGGGCCTTTATCCCGTTTCGCTAAACTCTTAGCGGCCAAATAACAGGCTTAATTCCACCACCAGTTTTTCCACCGCATATTGAGGGTCAAGGCGGCTGCGTTTGATGTTCAAGTCCGCCTCTTGCAGGGCCCTGAGTCCCTTCTCAAAACGTTCCTTGCCCAGGGGCTTGCCTTCCTTGCCCCAATACCAGACCAAAGCACCCATGATCTGCAAAGGATGCGCATCCGCGCGGTAAAAACCATCCAGCATTTTCAATGCCTCGCCGCTGCGATGGGCTGTTATCAATTTGGTCATGTCAAAAACATTCGGGCCTATGGGCTTTATCAAAACCGCTCCCTTCGCATACAGCGGTAAGTCTTTCAAATCGCCTTTGAGTGCCGTTTCGCTGGATTCCAAAATCAGATCACAATGCTTCGCCGGTCTTTGGCAAAAATTGATGAGCACCCTGATGTCGGCGGATTTTAATTTATGAACCTGGCGCAGGAGGATCAACCGATGAGGAGCAACGACCGGCAGGGCCAGCAGCGCTTTTTTTAATGCGTCTGTCCCCAATTGACTGCCGTCGAGATTGTCGAAGTCAAAAGCCACAGCCTCCTGGGAATCCCTGAAAAATTTATTTTTGATTTCGGCAATCCTAGCATCAACGGCCGGCAGGTCATCACCAAGGAAAAGGTAAATCATAGCTTACCAGCTCTCGACGGTACGCTCAACAATACGGGTGGCAAGGTCGGTCAGCGCGGCATCTATGGCGGCACTCTGTGTTGTGGCCTGGGATCCTGAAAGAAAATACGTTGTCTGTCCTTCGAAAGAAGGTTCTGTCCAAAGAATCTCGCCGGTGGTCCTATCGGTCATGGTCAAAGAAACAACGACCCTGACACGGTATTCCTGGATATTTTGACTGGCGTCCTGGCGCAGATTATCCTGGGCAAGACCGATTAAAGCGCCAGTAAGCACCAAGTCCGCCTTATTAGGGTCGGTAATGCGCAGATTCCCGTCAAATAAAAACCTGTTGATGACGGCCGTGCGCACCTCGTTTTCCAAATTCGGCACATAATTCATCGTGCTGTTTTCATCAATGTTGTTGACCTTATTCTCAAAGGGGGCGATGGCGATCTTCTTGTATTTGCTGGGCAATAAAGACCCTGTTGTATACCCGCACCCGGTAATCCCCGCCACCAGTAGTATGCATAGCCATACGCGTATCATTGTTCACCGATAACTTTCAAAATGGCCTGGGCCTTAACCCCCCAGACAGTGTCCGCGTAATTGCTGGCAACATTTTTGTAATAAATCCGCGCGGCTGTCAAATTTTTCTGGTTTTCATAAAACTTGGCGATGATGAAATCATTTTCCGCTTCCTTGGTCTTAAGCAGGGCCATCTGCGACTTGGCTTCCGGCGTCAATTCGCTGTCCGGATGGCTCTTGACGAAATCATTGAACTCATCCATGGCAATGCCGGTCACCTTCTGCTCATGCTGCGCGTCCGAGGCGCGGCTGGTGTCAGCCATAGCTATCTGGAATTTGGCGGCCTGGGACCACTCGCTGTTGGGATAATCGTTCATGGTTTTCTCAAATTCATCCCTGGCTTCCTGGTACATGCCCTTTTCCTTAAAATAAAGCCCGATCTTGTATTGAGAAATCGCCGCGTATTTGCCGTAAGGCGCATCTTTGATGACGGTGCGTAATATTTCGATGACCCTTTCATCGCTGCCTACAACCACCTGTGCCCATTTGCTGCGACCCTTGTTCTCCAGAAGATGATTGGCGATATTGTACTCTATACCGACGATTTGCGCGGCGCGTTCACTGAAAGGATATTTATCAACGACCAATTGGTAGGCCTGGTACGCCTCATAAGGTTTAACCATGTTTTCCAGGCACTGGGCTGTAAAAAATTCCGCTTCCGGCGCTTCTTTGGAACGGGGATAGGCCTTGATCAATTTTTTGTACTCCGCCATGGCTTTTTTACAGTTGCCCTGGTCCTTGAAACTCTGGGCGTATTCCAACTGGTCTGCAGGGGTGGGTTTTACCTCCCATTTGGGATTGATGAACTTGCCTGTTTCAGGGGTCCAAATCCAGTCAGCGGGACTCAACGAGGGAAATGCAAATAAAAATAGGACGGAAAAAACAATATTTCGACGGAACATATTTTGTAAATTTAACATAGTTAACCAGCTTTGTCAATTTCCGCTTGGGCTTTAAGGGCACCCGCGGTTTGGGCAGGCAAGGAAGCCTTCAGGCGTATGCCTTTGGCTAAAAATTTGACCTCATGGACCTGCCCCTGGCCATGGGCCAAATTGACCAGATCCATGCGGTTGGCCGGCAATAGAATGTCAATATCCACCGAACCTTGGGACAAAATGTCCTCGATCAACAAAAACAGCTGCTGGATGTTCTCTCCTTTAAGGGCGGAAATACCTATGGCATAAGGAACATCCCTCTTGAACTGATCCAGCCGCCGCCTGTCAGAAAGTTTGTCAATTTTATTAAGCACCATGATCGCGGGTTTGTCTAGGACCTTCAATTGATCCAGCACTGCATTGACCGCATCATAAAATTTCCTATGATCTGTATGGCTGACATCCAGCACGTGTAACAACAGGTCAGCTTCCTGCACCTCTTCAAGGGTGGCCTTGAAGGCCTCGATGAGGCCATGAGGCAAAGCATGCATGAACCCGACAGTATCAGAGAAAACCACCTTGCAATGGTTAGGCAATAGCGCCTGGCGGGAAAGAGAATCAAGGGTGGTAAAAAGACCGTCATGAACGAGCGTATCAGCTTCTGTCAGGGCATTTAACAAGGTGGATTTGCCGGCATTGGTGTAGCCGACTAACGCTACCGTCGGAATCTTTTGGTCCTGGCGTTTTTTACGTTTGACCTGACGGCTCTGGGTGACAAGCTGCAGGTCTTTTTTTAAGCGGGTGATGCGTTCTGCGATGCGCCGCCTGTCGATTTCAAGCTTGGTCTCACCGGGGCCTGAGGTGCCAATGCCGCCGCCTAAACGCGACATTTCTTCTCCGTGTCCCACGAGCCTGGGAAGCCTGTATTGTAATTGGGCCAATTCCACCTGCATTTTTCCTTCCTGGGAAACGGCCCGTCTGGCAAAAATATCGAGGATGACCTGGGTGCGGTCCAGGGTCTTGACGCCAAAATCAGCCTCCAGGTTGCGCTGCTGGGTGCCTTTAAGATCGCAGCTGACAATGACCGCATCAATGCCGCCGGCCTGGCACAAGGCCTTGATCTCATCGACCTTGCCCTTGGTGAGCATATGCGAGGCCGTGGGCGGCATGGTCTTGCAAAAAACCGTATGAACGATTTCACCACCGCAAGTCGTGATGAGCTGGCCCATTTCAGCGGCCTCATCATCAGGTGACCAGCTGCTGTGCGCGTGTTCGATAACTACTGCTAATAAAATTTTTTCTTTCATATGCCTCTATTACATCACTTCAAAGAACAAATTTATCACTTACAATGCACGTGCAATAATATCCGCTACTTGCTGAGCGGATTGGTCTGGTGCAATATCTATCCACGTGAGACGCTTGTCCCGCCTAAACCATGTCAACTGGCGCTTGATATAATGACGGGTGTTGAGTTTCATCAGGTACTTGGCACGTTCAAGATCATGTTCCCCTTTTAAGTAACCCATCACTTCGGGAATACCAATAATCTTGCGCGCCGTCGTGCTCAACGGCAATGCCGAAACGTTTTTAATCTCGTCGACCAGCCCTTTGGCAAACATCTCTTCTATGCGCGCTTCTGCCCGTTGGTAAAGTTCCTCGCGCGGCCGGTTGAGGGAGAATATCTTGATCGGCATTTTCCCCCACAGGCCTTCGCGCTTTTCTTGCAGCTGCGACAAAGGCTGGCCTGTCGACAGCACCACCTCCAACGCCCGTATGATCCTCTGGGGATCATTAGGGTGGATCTTTGCCGCTGCTTGGGGATCCAGAGTCTTAAGCTGTTCGTGCAGTGCGGCTGAACCCTTACGCTCAAGCTGTCGGGATATTTCTTCCCTTATGTCTTCGTCCGTGGCTGTCCCTTCAAAGATCCCATCCAACAAGACCGACATATACATGCCGCTTCCCCCGACGACCACGGGAATTTTGCCACGATCGTGTATGTCCTGGATGGCCGACATGGCTAACTGGCGATAGCGCGCCACGTTGAAATCCTCTGTCACTGAAACAATGTCCGCCAAATGATGCACCACACGGGCGCGCGATTGGACCGATGGTTTGTCGCTGGCGATCTGGGTTTCCCGGTAAACCTGCATGGCATCGCAACAGACGATTTCGGCATTGATGAGCCCGGCCAAACACAAAGCTATTTCGGATTTTCCGACGGCGGTTGGCCCGACGATGAAAATAAGGGCAGGATTTTTCATCAAGGATAGATCAAAGTTGGATATCCCAACTTATCCAACCGCATTTTCAAATCCTGGGCGTCCTTCAATGAGCTCATTTGCCCCACACGCACACGGTAATGTTTTTCTCCGTCGGCGCCGCTGGTCTCGACAACATAGGCGTATTGACCGTCTCCTTTTAGATCATCAATCAACGTAAGGGCCCTGCCTCTATCTAAAAATGATCCCACCTGGACCGCGAAATATTGTTTTTCTTCCAACAGCTGTTTGGCTACCGGCGCTTCCGGGCTTTGGGGAAACTCCGTGATGATTTTATTCAAGTATTTTGCCCTGGCCGAATCTCTGGGCGGGGTGGAGTCTTTGGCCGAGGCCCCGTGGTTCATGAGCCATTTTTCTATGGGCGAGGCGCCGCTTAAAGAATCCGGGATAACCAAGGAGACCATCCGTGTTTCCGTCGGCATCGAAGATGCCGATGACCTGATCGCGGACCTTGATCAAGCGTTGAAAGGATGATATGGGTCGGAAAATAGTATTAGCGCTTACCTTGACTGCCGCAAGCTTGGCGTACGCGGATTTACCGGACATCGAAACCGCGGTAATGAATAAAGACTATGCCCAGGCCAGGGAACTTGCTTCTCAAATCATCAAAGACAGCAATGATCCGGCGCAGCGCACCCAGGCACGGTATTATTATGGTCTGGCCCAACTGCGCCTGGGGCAATATGCCGATGCCCGCAGCGCTTTTCAAAGCGTCATGGACGCCAGCCCTTCACAGGAAATGTATGATAGGGCCG
>Ga0207121_1007_pt2 | contig 20502 bp, 11 predicted proteins | sample Alteio_BWMinHeat_41_FD_153513 | JGI IMG/M metagenome (GOLD analysis project Ga0207121, IMG submission 153513) | Enriched cells from forest soil in Barre Woods Harvard Forest LTER site, Petersham, Massachusetts, United States -... | ecosystem: Environmental > Terrestrial > Soil > Temperate forest >... | reverse complement strand
AAAAACCCATCAGCGCAGCATCTATCATCGCAAAAGTCACCAGAGATCGTTTGATGAAAAATTATCATCACGAATTCCCACTCTATCATTTTGATGAACATAAGGGATATTCGACAAAAAAACACCTACGCGCCATTTTAGAACATGGCGTTTGTCCTCTACATCGACGTTCCTTCCAATTTGTTCGCCAATACTTGGAAAAAATAACCTCTTAAAAAACTTGATTATTGTACGTTATTCAAGTAATATACTAGGGAAAGAGGAGAAAAAAGTGAAGCACGGTGGTAAACGTAAGGGCGCTGGTAGGCCCAAAGGTCAAGGTAAATTTGGCGAACCGACGAAAGCAGTCCGTTTGCCGATTAGCATGATTCAATCGGTCTTAAAATATATCGATAATAAAACTTATCAGCGCATCCCTTTATATAGCTCAAAGGTCGCCGCAGGTTTCCCGTCGCCTGCGGATGATCATATCGAAGGACATCTCGATTTAAATGAATATCTGGTGAAACACCCATCCTCGACGTTTTTTGTGAGGGTCACGGGTGATTCGATGGTCGAAGCAAACATTCATGAAAATGATATTTTGGTGGTGGATCGCAGCCTCACCCCTACCCATGGCAAAGTTGTAGTGGCAGCTGTGGATGGACAGCTAACCGTGAAACGACTGCATATGAAAGATAATAAACTCACCTTATTGCCCGCTAATTCTGAATTTGCACCTATCATCGTTGACGAAAATAACGAAGTTTACATTTGGGGAATAGTGACGAATGTAATTCATGCCGTGGGGTAACACATGTTCGCCTTGGTGGATTGTAATAATTTTTATGCATCATGCGAACGCGCATTTAACCCCGCATTAGAAAAAAAACCTGTCGTCGTACTCTCTAACAATGATGGTTGCATCATTGCGAGATCCAATGAAGCCAAAAAACTCGGCATCCCCATGGGCGCGCCTTATTATCAATGGCGACAACGTTGTGAAGATAATCAGGTACAGGTTTATTCTTCCAATTATGCGTTATATGCCGACATGTCCCAGCGGGTGATGACTATTCTTAGAAGTTTTTGTCCGCACATGGAAGTATATTCGATTGATGAAGCATTTCTTGTCATCGATCAATTTACAGAAAACGATGTTATCGCTTATGCAAATGACATACGGAATACGATTAAAACCCACACCGGCCTTCCCGTCTCCATTGGGATTTCAACCACCAAAACCCTTGCGAAAATTGCGAATCATATTGCGAAAAAACACACTTCCGCGGGAGTCTATGATTTAAGATCTATCACATCACAAGAAAAAGTTTTACCACATTTTCCCATCGGCGATGTATGGGGAATTGGTCGTCAATTAAAGAAAAAATTAGAGCCTTTCCGTATTCATACTGCAAAAGATTTACGTGATGCCGATTTAAAATTATTGAGAAAAAATTTTAGTGTGGTCGTCGAAAAAATCATTCGTGAATTACGAAATGTTTCATGTATTCCTCTTGAAGCGATACAACCGCGTAAACAGATTATTTCCTCGCGATCTTTTGGTAAAACGGTAACTTCTTTAAATGATCTCGAAGAAGCAGTTAGCACTTATACGTCCATTGCTTGTTTAAAATTACGTAATCAAAAAAGCCATGCGCGCGGTATTCATGTTTTTTTGCAAACAAATACTTTTAAAAAAAATGATCCGCAATATGCCATGGGTGCCTCTTGTATGCTTCCTATTCCCACAGCGCATACCAATGACATGATTCGAATTGCGAAAAAATGTTTGCGCGAAATTTTTAAACCAGGTTTCAAATATCACAAAGCGGGCATTATGTTACTCGATATTTCACCGCAAACGATTAGACAACATGATATGTTCTTATCTGACAATCAAAAAAAAGAAACACTCACAGACACCATCGATCAAATTAATCAAAAATTAGGGAAAAATACTTTATTTTATTGCGCGGAAGGCATCGAAAAATCCTGGCAAATCAAAACCTGTCTCCGATCGCCGAGATATACCACGCGGTGGGATGAGTTGGTGGTGGTGTAACACAGCCGTCATCAACTATGTCATGCCAGCATGTTTTTATGCCACCTTTAAACATGCTGGCATGACATAGTTGATGACGACTTTATCTTAGTGAGCAACCTCGAATAAACACTTCAAGACATTTATACAGTTGTCAAGTTTTTTCCTGTGACAAAGGTCAAACTTAAATATAGACTACATCTCAGAATAGCACTCTCATTTATTTATAAGGAATATTTTAATTTATGGATCATGAAACACCGATTTCATTTTCTAGAAGACATGGATATATATCTTCTGACGCAGAAATTACAATTATAGACGATGCGCCTCCGTTTCTTACGCTGAAGAAGTTAATTATATTGACTATCATTAACAAAAAGGTTACCTATATGACAATAATGCATGAACCATTACACCCAGGAGAGATTGTTAAAGATGCCTTGATTGATGGACCGGGCCTCAGCGTAACCGAGGCTGCTAATAAGCTTGGGGTATCACGTACTAGTTTATCAAGATTATTAAACGGACATGCAGGTATTAGCCCCGAAATGGCTCTTCGTCTATCCAAGTTACTTAAGACTAGCATTGAAATGTGGATTAATATTCAAGCTCAATACGATACTTGGAAAATTAGCCGAATTTCGCATAAAATTAAAGTTAAGCCATTAAAAGCAGCATAACCAAATTGATTAAAAACTTTTAACCCTAATATCCCTCGCATCCGATCGCCCCACATCATCGACAACACGCACGGTATAGACACCGGGTTTCGCATGCCAAATCAGTGTTTCATCGCGTAGTGATTTAGCGAAAAAAGCCTCATTAATAAACCAATAAAAATGCGATACATCGGCGTCCCCAGTTGCCACCAACGGAATATCTTTCGTATCACGCAATGCGATATATGTCACATTGGTTTGTAATGAAGTAATTTGCGGAGAAACGCCACTGTCAGAACGAGGTAAAGAAACACAACTTGAATCATAAGCCGGCGGAACACGTCTCGCAATTCCTGCTTTTCGAAAAATGCGTAATAAATCAGAAGGCCAAAATTCATAAATTTCAAAACGCGTATTTTTATCAAAATGACAGGTGCGTAAACCTGAAAATTTATTAACAGGAATTTCACGAAAAATATTATCGGTTGTGATAGGTGATTTTCCAGGAATAAAATAACCCATTTCCGTATCATGACAATTTCGAGTAGGTAATAAACCGGATGCTTTGCAAACAGGAATTTTTCTTAAGTTCATTAAACGCGTATCTTTTTCTTTGAAGGATTTTTCAGGAGATTCTTTTTGGAGGGCATCCACTAATTCAAACAATAAGGGCAATGCGATAGTTTTCCCGACAAAAATCGGGTTAGCGCGATTATCAAAATTTCCAATCCACACCACCAAAACATAAGGACCCCAAACGCCAACAGACCATGCATCACGCAAACCGGAAGAAGTCCCTGTTTTGAAAGCGAGCGTTGATCCTGGTTTTTTCAACATATCGAGAACAAGATAACTTGCCTCAGGACTCAAAAGCGGTCGACCCTCCGTTAAAGGATCCGATTTTAATTTTCGAATTTCGCGAAATTTTCCATCATTGACTAACATGGCATAAAGACTTGCAAGTTCTTGCATCGTTAATTCAGCGCCTCCTAAAGCAAGCGCCAAACCATAATATTTTTCTGATTTTAATTTTTGAATATTGGCTTCTTTTAACAATAAATACAGTGATGGATCATGTAATTGATCTGCAAGATAAATGGCAGGAATATTTCGACTTAATTGCAAAGCATCTTTTGCTTTCAGCGGTCCCATAAAATCATAATCAAAATTTTCTGGATTATATTGTCCGAATCGATGCGGCACATCTTTTAAAACCGTATTCGGATGAATGAGACCTTGGTCTAATGCGAGGGCATAAATAAAGGGTTTTAAAGTTGAACCTGGGGAACGCTTTGCAAGTGTTCCATCCACCTGACCTTGAATATTCACATTAAAAAAATCAGCAGATCCCAACAACGCGCTGACACTCATATCTCTGGTATCGAGTAAAAGCGCCGATGCATTATTGACCCCTAAAGATTTTTTACGTTGCAAATAATTTTTCGTAATATTTTCTATAATATTTTGTAATTTAATATGTAATGTCGTTTCCAAATGCAAAGAAGCATTCTGCACAACTTCCATTACAAAATGTGGCGCTTTGAATGGAAGCATTTTTATCGATTGCATTTGCAAAGGTAAATCAATGAAAGCCTGCGTGGTATGATCATTGACGTGTAGTTTTTTCCAATCATAAAAAAGTTGGTTCCGATTTCTTGTAAAGGTTTCTGATTTTGGAATCGAATAACTTGGATTTTGCGGTAAAATGGTTAGCGTTAATAATTCCGGTAAGGACAAAGCATTGACAGGTTTTCCGAAATAAATAATGCTTGCAGCAGATACGCCTTCGATATTATTTCCATAGGGCGCAAGATTGAAATAAGCTGCTAAAATTTCATCCTTGCTGTAATGCATTTCAAGATGCAAAGCATAAATAATCTGCTGAAATTTCCCCATCCACGTTTTTGTATGAATACCATAACGAATACGTGCTAATTGCATGGTGATAGTTGAAGCACCCATTCTGCGTTTGCGCAAACCATAAGTTTCCCAGGTTGCTTTTAAAAGCGAGAAAGGGTTAATGCCAAAGTGACGATAAAAATAACGATCTTCTTTTAATAAAGTTAATTCAATCAATGTATTAGGAATATCTTGCAGAGGTGTTTTGATGCGATATTTTTCATCTTGGCTCAACGTCAAACGTAATAAATTCACATCAATATCATAAATCGCTTTGGAATAATTAAGAGGTGAAAGTAATGCGGGAATAGGCAAAAAAAATATTATGCTTGAAGTACTGACAATGCATAAAACAAAGAGTATGCTATGCTTTTTTAACTTCTTGATGATTCTATGCAAAATTCAATTCTCACAAAACTTACCATGATGCTAACAGCCGTTTTCGGCCAATTTAATTGGCGTCCTCCTTTATGGGTAAAAAATCCTGTCGTTAAACGTCGGGCCTTTCTCTCTATTTTAGGCCTCCTTGTTGTGTGTATTTTAGCTTTTGTCGGCTTTGAATGGTATCAAAAGTTACCTAAACCTACGTATATTTCCGCACAAATTTCAGAACCAGCCGTTACACCGCTTGCTGAAGAATTAATTCCAGAACCTTTGACCATTAATTTTGGCATCAAAAAAGAAGATCAATTTGACGCAAAATCCGTAGCGCCCATTGAAAATGTAGAAAGAGAAGTGACTGAAGGCGTTAGTATTTCCCCGAATATTTCAGGTAGTTGGTATTGGGAGGAAGATAGCAAACTTAACTTTACGCCAACAGCGGATTGGCCAGCAGGACAAACTTACACAATTCGTTTTGATAAAAATTTCTTTGCGCCCCATGTCAATATGGCAACCATGCAATATTCTTTTACGACAGAACCTTTAAAAGTCGAGGTGACTGAATTTAAATTTTATCAAGATCCAACTAACCCTTTAAAAAAAGAAGCGGTTGCCACACTCTCATTTAATTATCCGATTGACCCTGAAAGTTTGAAAAATAAAATATTTATTCAATTACAAACGATCAAAAATACTTTTAAACATTCTTTTCAATACGAAATCACATTCGATAAATTTAAACGAACGGCTTATCTACATTCCGAAAACATTACGCTGCCGGATGAAGAACGCTATATGGAACTTTTGCTTTACAAAGGAATTGCTGCAGCAAATGGTCCCTCTAAAACTACAGAAAATATTAAGCGCGAAATACTAATTCCAGATGCGGGTTCTTATTTTAAAATTGATAATGTAACATCCCGAATTGTGCGGAACGAACGCGATCAACCACGCCAAGTGTTGACAATAGAATCTACCATTGGCGCGAAAGAATCGGACATCCAAAAAAATCTTCTAGTTTATTTATTACCAAAAGATTATCCTGCAACCTCAACGGACGCTGCGAAAGAAAATTATCGTTGGCAAAATCCAGGGGAAGTGGATGCAAATATTTTAGCACTTTCAACAAAAATCCCTTTAAAAACCATTCCGAGCGAAGGTGATTATGCAACGTTACATAGTTATGAATTTGCAGCACCCTCCGATCAATATTTATATGTAAAAATAACAAAAGGAATTCAGGGATTTGGCGATTACGTATTAAATAATGATTATTCAGCGGTTATTCCTGTTCCGCCCTTCCCTCGGGAAATTACCTTTTTACATAAAGGTGCTTTGCTTGCATTAACGGGAGAAAAAAAATTATCGCTGATTATTCGCGGATTGCCAGCGGTCAAATTTTCTATTGCACGAGTACGCGCGGAAGATATTAATCATTTAGTGACACAAACCAGCGGTCAATTTAGTAATCCATATTTTTTAAACGAAAATTTTAATAAACAAAACATTAGTGAAATTTTCTCTGAAATTCGTTCGTTTAACACAGAAACTCCCGATCAAGAACAATATACTGCGCTTGATATCGAAAAATATTTATCGAGTGAAAAAGGTTCCCTCGGATTATTTCTACTAGAGGCGACAGGATGGGATACCAAAAAAAATACCCCATTAAATGCCAAAACAGAACGCTTAATTTTAGTCACTGATTTAGGAATCCTCGCCAAACATAATCAAGATGGTACGCAAGATATTTTTGTGCAATCGATTACAAAAGGCGATCCGGTAGCTTCGGCTAGTGTGAAGGTGCTTGGCAAAAATGGTCTGCCGATTGCAACCGGCGTGACAACGCAGGATGGTCATGTACGTTTTCCTGATTTTTCTGATTTTACAGAAGATAAATTACCAACAGTTTATCTCGTAACTAAGGGTAATGATATCGCTTTCATGCCATTTAATGATCCAGATCGCGAGTTAAATTATTCACGATTTGACATCGGTGGGATTCAATCGACAGATGCTGAAAAAACGGCATTAAGTGCGTTCCTTTTCACTGATCGCGGTATTTACCGTCCAGGAGATACTGCCCATGTTGCCATGATCGTGAAAGAAATGTATTCCAAAAATGGTGCGCCTGGCGTACCGTTAGAACTCATTATTACCGATCCGCGTGGCGTCAACATTCTTGACCAAAAATTAAAGTTAGATCAGCTGGGATTTCTTTCTACCGACTTTAATACGAATAATACTTCTCCTACAGGACTTTACACTGCAAATTTATTTATTGTGAAAGATAATCATCCCAGTAATTTACTGGGCGAAACCACTTTTAAAGTATCCGAATTTTTACCAGATCGTATGCGAATTAAAGCGGCTTTTTCAGAGATGGAAATGGCCGGCTGGACTTCCCCCACTGGTTTAATGGGGAAAGTTAACTTAATGAATCTTTATGGCACTCCCGCAGTGGACCGTAAAATAAGCGGGAAAATTTTATTAACGCCTAAAATTATTCAATTTAAACAATATCCCCATTATACTTTTTTCGATCCATTATTCGATCCGAAAAAGCCACCTAAAGTATTCACTGAAACGCTTACCGATGCGAAAACCGATGCAGAAGGTTTGGCGACTTTAGATTTCAAACTTGATCGTTTTGACAAGGCCACCTATCAACTGACATTTTTTGCGGAAGGTTTTGAAGCGGAAGGTGGACGAAGTGTTACGACGCAAGTCAGTACCATTGTGAGTAGCTTGCCGTATTTTGTCGGATATAAATCGGATGGCGATCTTACATTCATCAAACAAAATGGTGAAAGACAGGTGAATTTTATCGCTGTCGATCCAGCGTTAAAACAAATTTCTCTGAAAAACCTGAAAGTAGAATTACTCGAAGAACGTCCCATCACGACATTAGTCAAAAAACCGGATCAAACATACGAATATCAGTCTATTATGCAAACGTCAGAGATTTCGACGAATACTTTTGACATTAAAGATTCAGGAAGTGAATATACAATACCCACTGATAAACTCGGCAATTTTCTTATTGTCATTCGTGATGAAACCAATTCAGAATTAAGTCGTTTTCATTATCGCGTTGTCGGCAGCAGTCAACAATCCCTGCCGAAAGATGCTGAAATGACGGTTAAATTGAATAAATCCAATTATCAAAGTGGTCAAAACATTGATATGGAAATTGCGGCGCCCTATACCGGCGCAGGCTTAATTTCGATTGAAAGCAATACCGTCAATGCCTATCAATGGTTTAAAACCGCGACCACCAATTCTTTACAAACCATTCATATTCCAGCTGACTTACAAGGCGGGGGATATGTGAATATTGCTTTTGTGCGTGATTGGAACTCGCCAGATATTGTGATGAGTCCTTTAAGTTTCAATATTCAGCCTTTTTCACTAAATCATGCGGCAAGTAGTATTAATATTACTTTAAACGCACCAACGTTGGCGCGTCCAGGAGAGTCTTTACACCTCCAATATCAAAGCGATAAACCTGGAAAAATCATTGTATTTGCAGTGGATGAAGGCATTTTGCAAGTTGCGAAATACGCAACACCAGATCCACTTGGCTTTTTCTTTCAAAAACGTGCTTTGCAAGTTCAAACACAACAAATTCTCGATCAAATTTTACCGAAATTTATTGCAGATCGAGAGTTATCTGCTGTCGGCGGTGACGCAGGGGATGAAGAATTAAGTCAGTATTTAAATCCTTTCAAAAGGAAAACTGATTTACCGGTAGTCTATTGGTCGGCGATTCTTGATACTGATCAAACCCCTCATGAACTTACTTTTTCTGTACCGGATTATTTTAACGGCGCACTTCGAATCATGGCGGTTGCCGTATCCGATAATGCAGTAGGCAGCAAAGATGTTGCGACAGAAGTGCGTGGGGATTTTGTTATTAATCCAAATGTACCGACAGAGGTTGCACCCAATGACGAATTTGAAATAACAGCAAGTATTGCGAATAATATCGATAATTCAGGGAAAAATGCGCCGGTTCAAGTTGAAATCAGCGCGTCACCAGGACTCGAATTACTTTCATCGAATAAACAAACCATTAATATTAGCGCAGGCTCAGAAAATACTATTCGTGTAAAAGCGCGCGCAAAGCCTATATTAGGTTCTGCAGAATTGACATTTCGTGCAAGTTTACAAGATAAAAAAAGTCAGATTACTTCAACGTTAAGCATTCGCCCTGCAACGCCTTATCAAACAACGTTAATAAGCGGACATGCAACAAAATCAGCAACGGTGAAATTACAACGCGATCTTTATGCTGAAAAAGAAGAGACGATTGCGATGCTTTCCACAAACCCACTGATTTTTGTATTTGGATTAGAACGTTATCTCAATAATTATCCTTATGGTTGTACGGAACAATTAGTGAGTAAAGCATTTCCATTATTAATAATGATGGGAGAACCAAGATTTGTGGATGATGTCAAAGTCATGACAGAAAAAATCAATGCGACTATTCAAATGTTAAATCAAAGACAATTGTCGAGTGGTGGTTTTAGTTATTGGCCGGATGTTTCCAATAACGCGAATAACAATTTTGCTTCTGTATATGCAATGCATTTCTTAACAGAAAATCGATCCAAAGGATTTTATGTTTCTCGAGAAATGTTTAACAATGGACTAACTTTTCTTAAAAATTTATCTTCACAAAATGTAGATAGTCTTGAAGAAGCACGTATTCAAGCGTATGCCATCTATGTGTTGACGCGTAATGAAATAATTACCACTAATTATCTTACGCACTTACAACTATATTTAGAAAATCATCCTGAATTAAAATGGCATCAAGATATTACCAATGTTTTCATGGCTGCCACTTACCAATTATTGAAGAGTGATAAAGCCGCCAATCAATTATTAGATGCTTATAAACCTGATGGTCAAACAACAGAAAGAAGTGATTTTTATAATGATGACGTAGCGAGTGCAGAATATCTTTATTTAATTGCGAGACATTTCCCCGATCGTTTACCGAAAATTGGCGATAAGCTCGTGATGTCCCTCGTTGATCATATGAATACGGATTGGATTAATACGATTTCCTCAAGCTTTATGAGTCTTGCTTTATCTTCATACGCGAGCGCCTATCAGATGCAAGAACAGGCGAATTTTAATATCAGCGAAACGATGAAAGATGGTAAAGAAAAAACATTAACCCATGATAATAATAATTTTCAACAAACATCGATTGATCCGGGAGTAACTACGGTTCATTTTAATAATGCAGGGAAAATTCCTTATTTTTATCAATTGCTGCAATCTGGTTTTGATGTCAAACCAGCAACGTCCGTTATAAAACAAGGGCTAGAAGTTTTCCGCGAATATCGCGATGTAAATAATAAAGTGATACATCAAGTGTCGCTTGGTGATGAAGTGGAAGTTCATATTCAACTTCGTGCTTTAAAAAATGATTACGAAAGTAATATTGTCATTCTTGATCTTTTACCGGGTGGCTTTGAGGTCGTACAAAACTCGATAAAAAATAATAATACGGATTACATCGACGCTCGCGAGGATCGTGTTTTATTTTTTGGCGGGGCAACATCGAATACGAAAGAAATTGTCTATCGCATCAAAGCAACTAATATCGGTGATTACCTTGTACCACCAATTTATGCAACATCCATGTATAATCCGAATGTACAGGCGGCTGGAGTTAGTGAACAAATTTCAGTAATAAAATAGAATAAAATATGAAAAAAACTATCCGCACATTGGATGCGCTCGCGAAAAAAAATATTATTCGTGATGAAGATATTTCAAATTTGATGCCAGTGATTGAAGACTTATCTCTGGCTATCACTTCCGATATGGAAAATCTCATTGATAAAAATGATTTTGAAGATCCCATAAAAAAACAATTTATCCCGAGTGTCGAAGAATTACAAATTCATGAGAGTGAAATTCGTGATCCAATTGGAGATGACAAATATAGCCCTACGAAAGGAATTGTGCATCGCTATCCTGATCGTTGTTTATTTATGCCGGTTTCCATTTGTCCGGTATACTGTCGCTTTTGCTTTCGTCGTGAAAAAGTGAGTAGAGCTTCAGAAAAATTAGATGATAAAGATTTTGAGAATGCATACGAATATATTGCAAATCATCCAGAAATTTGGGAAGTCATTCTCACAGGTGGCGATCCACTCGTTTTAAAACCTAAAGTATTAAAAAAAATTATGGATCGATTATCGAATATTCCCCATGTCGATATTATTCGTATTCATACGAGAGTCCCGGTTGTTTCATCTCAATTAATCGATAACGAAATGATTTCCGCATTACAATCTTCAAAAACGGTTTATATCATTTTACATGCGAATCATCCTAACGAATTTACCGAAGATGCCAAAAATGCAATCGCCACTATCATTAACGCTGGCATTCCAATGCTAAGCCAAAGTGTTTTGTTAAAAAACATCAATGATAATATCGAAACGCTAAGCACTTTAATGCGTTTGTTTATTAAAAATCGAATCAAACCTTATTATTTACATCATGCTGATTTGGTGAAAGGTACTTCTCATTTCCGAACTTCCATTGCGAATGGCCAGAAATTAATGAAAGAACTACGCGGTCGATTTTCTGGATTGTGCCAACCTACTTATGTATTAGATATTCCCGAAGGTTATGGAAAAATTCCGATTGGTCCCAATTATATTCAACATGGAGAATCGCATTATTGTGTGGAAGATTATTGTGGGAATACGCATACTTATCCATCTCAATAACGTCGTCCCGCGCGATTTATTCGCGGGATCCAGAAAGCCTAAATGCCACTCTGGATCCCGCGGACAAGCCGCGGGACGACGGTTGTGTAGAGACCTCTGATGTTTTTAGCTGGCATGACAGCTTTCTAACTAGACCTCATCATAAAACGTATCAGCAGCACAAAACTCGTGCTCATTAAGCCCAGTGTGAGTCCGATCCAAACCCCACTAGCACCCAAAGCTGTGTGAAACCCGAGAAAATAAGCACTTCCAACCCCTATTACCCAATAACAAAAACTACACATTAAAAAAGGAATGAAAGTATCTTTGAATCCTCTTAAGGCACCACTCATGACGGCTTGCATCATGTCGAATGCTTGGAAAATACCTGCAATGATGAAAAGTTTTGTAGCAATTTCATTGATTGCTAAAAAATCGGGTACGGACGGTTTTAAAAAAATTCGAATAATATACTCTGAAAATAGAATAAAAATAGAACCGATAATAGTGGCGAAAATAAGTGATATTCCCAATCCAAGGTAACCAATACGCTTCGCGCGTAATATATTTTTCGCTCCCATTGCATTGCCGATCATTAAAGCAACCGCCATCGATAAACCGAATGGAATAGCATAAACTGCTGAGGCAATTTGCATGGCGATAGATTGTGCGGCAAGCGTTGTCACACCGAAACTTGCCACCATGAACGTTCCAACCGCAAACATTCCCGAATCTGCTATAAATATTAATCCGCTCGGTATGCCAATCGAAAGCATCTCTTTAATCATGCGAAAATCAATTTTTATATTTTTATCAAAATAAAAATACATTTTAACGTGAGATTCATTTTTACAGTAAAAAAACAAACTAAAAAACATGAGCCACATGAGAATGCTGCCAGCCCAACCAATGCCAACGACGCCTAATGGTGGCAATCCTAACTTCCCATAAATAAAAATATAATTAGCGATAAAAGTTAAAGGAAGTACGCAAAGCACAACGATCATTACCATGCGTGTTAAAGAAAATGCGGCGACAAATTCTCGCAGTAAAAAAAACAATAAAAATCCCGGCGTTCCCCAGACAATGGCATGCAAAAATTCAATGCATTTTTCCACAATAACTTGATCTTTACCAAAATAGGATAAGAGATAGGGAACAATCCATATCAATAACATACATGGTATTGACAAAAAAATTACGATATAAACACCGTGCAATAAAATTTTAGGAATTTGATCATTACAATTTGCGCCTCGCGCACGTGCAATTTGAATACCGACTGCACTCAATGTTCCCATACAAAAATAGAGAAGAAGCATAGCAATCGTCGTACTTAAAATTCCGGCCGCCAATGCTTCCGGACCAATCCAGCCCATCATAATCGTGTCAATAAGTTGCATGCCTTTTTGCACTAAAAAAGCAGCCATGAGTGGAATTGCAATCTGCATGATTGTTTTTGTTTCTGAAATGTAGGTGGACATTGTAATAACCTTTACTTAGCACGACGTCGTCCCGCGGCAAGTCCTAAGGGATCCAGAGCTACATAGATGCTGTCACTGGATCCCTTAGGACTTGCCGCGGGACGACGTTGTTGAGATACTATGATTTATGCTTATTTTTGCTTTTTATCCATCACTTCTAAAAGTGCAATCTGGAGTTTAGCATGAATTTTGATGAACCACCGCCTTAAAAAAACCAATATTAATAATGTCACCATTAATACCAATAAAAATAATTGCGGCGGTGGTAGAATGCTCGTACTTAATAATAAAATAATAAATAAAATAATTAAAATCGCAATCGCAGGAATGACTTCGGAGATAATTCCTCTCACTGATTCAGTGTAAGTATTATTACTTTCAGGATTAATCGTGACCTCTGCAAGCAACATACTCAATCCTTTGACTTTTCGATATATGGCTATTAAAAAAGGCAACGCAACAATACATAACAAAAGCCAAATTACAGTTTTTTGAATATCGATCGGAATCGTTTTTAACCCGAATTGGCTGATAAATACATACACGAGATAGGATCCACCCCAAAAAATCGCAGCAACGACCGCTAAATTAATACAAATATGAAAAAAACCTAATCGCACAACTTTACGAATGCGCTGGCCTCTTGTTTCCGGATGAATGAGCTGCATCCAATTTGAATATAAATTAAAAACATTGGAAACACCTGGCGGCAGTAATTTTGCAATACAATCGGCGAGAGGATCTGAAAATCGGATGAGATAAGGCGTTAAAAAAGTCGTAATAACTGATACCGCGACTGCGATGGGAAATAGAAAATCGCTTGTCACTTTGAGTGATAAACCTAACGATGCAATGATAAACGAAAACTCGCCAATTTGTGCTAACCCCATTCCCACTCGTAAGGAGGTTTTACCATCTCTTCCCGATAAAAGCGTCCCCAAACTACAACTCACGATTTTTCCTATCACAACCGCAAATGTAATGACGAGAATGGGAATAATATATTTAACAACAATATTAGGATTTAATAATAAGCCAACAGACACGAAAAATATTGCACTAAACATATCTCGCAGAGGTTCAACTAATCGAGCAATGTGTTTTAGTTGTTTGGTTTCGGCTATAATGGCGCCAATAATAAAAGCGCCAAGCGCAATACTATATTCGAGTTGAATGACAAACAAACAAAAGCCAAAACATAACGCTAACACAGTGATTAATAGCATTTCATCATTTTTAAAATTATTCACATACGAAATTACTTTGGGAATAATTAAAATTCCGACAACTAATGTCACCACGATAAAAATTAATAATTCCCCTAAGGTAAAAATAACGTCCGTCACATTCACCGAACCACTAATTGCAATACTCGATAAAATACCTATAATTGCGATCGCAAGCACATCTTCAACGATTAAAACGCCATAAATCAATTTAACGAACTCTTCGTTTTTGAAGCCTAATTCTTGCAATGCTTTCACAATAATGGTTGTCGATGAAATAGCAAGAATTGCACCTAAAAATATAGAATCTATCGTGCGCCAACCGAAAAATTGGCCAATTTCATATCCCAACCACATCATCAAAATAATTTCAGCGAGCGCAGTAAATGTCGCCACAAATCCAACTTTACTGAGGCTTCGAAGACTGAACTCCAAACCTAAAGAAAACATTAGAAAAACCACACCTAATTGCGCAAGAGTATTGATAGTCTCTTGATCATGAATAAAAGAAAAGGGTGGAGTGCTGGGACCGATAATCACTCCAGCAATGATATAACCGAGAACAACCGGTTGTTTTAGTCGGTAAAAAAGCACTGAAATAAAACCTGCAATGAGCATGATGACTGCAAGATCTTGAATAAATCTAAGTGCGTGCATAGTGATCGTCCGTGAATAGGTTTAAATGTTATTGTGAAATATCCCCATCATCAACTATGTCATGCCAGCCGAGCTACGCGCGCGGTAGCATCCAGTCGGCATTCAGCGAAGCCGCTTGGATGCCAGCTGAAAGCATGCTGGCATGACATAATTGAGGACGGTTGTGCAATAACGACTATTGTACTAGCATTTTAGCCAAATCAGAACCTAGCTAGTTGCTGGCGCAAGTGAAAAAAGCTCTGTCATGCCAGCATGTTTTTAGCTGGCATCCAAGCGGCTTCGCTCCGTGCCCATTGGATGCCAGCTAAAAACATGCTGGCATGACAGAGTTTCATATTATTATTGAAATGCTTTGACCAATTCCAATAGTATTTTTTCATAACGATTTAACTGCTCAATCTCAACAAATTCATTAGGACGATGCGCCTCTTCAATAGAACCCGGTCCACAAATAATGGTCGGAATATTCGCTCGTTGAAATAAGCCTGCTTCCGTGGCATAAGAGACTTTTTTAATCGTAGAAATATTAGTGACATCTTGCATGAGACGAGTAAAAGCAGCATCTTGATTCGCTTCAAAACTAGGGACTTTTGCTTTTTCTATTAATTCAATTTTCGCATCATCAAAATCTTTTTGCATCGAAGGTAACAGTGTCTGATCAATATAATCTTGAATAGTATTTTTAATTTTTTCTGCGGAATCATTAGGTAATTCTCGATATTCGAAGAAAAACTCGCAATAACTTGGAATAATATTTGCAGCCGTTCCTCCGTTAATTACATTACTGGTGAGAGTGGTATAAGGTACATCAAAATGCACATCATTCATGTTTCGCTTTAATTGATTGGCATAGTTTTTTAACCATGTAATAAATTGCGCTGCGTATTCAATGGCATTACAACCTTCAGGAGTTAAAGAAGAATGTGTAGCAAGGCCGTGAAGTTTACAATGAAATACTTGTATTCCTTTATGTGCCACAATGGGTTCACACTTAGTGGGTTCGCCCACAATGCATGCGGCGGGATTTAAGTTTAGTTTTTGCATGGTGTGAATTAATGAATGCGCGCCAATGCAGCCGACTTCTTCATCATAAGAAAAAGCAAAATGTAAGGGTTTTTGTAGTGATATTTTGAGAAATTCTGGAATGAGGGCAAGCACAACTGCAATAAAACCCTTCATATCAGATGTGCCGCGACCATAAACGCGATCATTTTTAATGGTGGCTTTGAAGGGATCGGTTTCCCATTGTTGACCATCGACAGGTACAACATCGGTATGCCCTGATAAAACTAAGCCATTTTCGGCTAGTTTTCCAGGGATGGTTGCGAGAAGATTCGCTTTACCACCCGTCTCATCATAAATGAGCTGTGAAGAAATATCATATTTTTTAAGGTAATTCTCTATAAATTGTATCAACGATAAGTTTGGATTTCTCGAGGTAGTATCAAAAGCAATTAACCGACTTAATAATTCAATGCTCGTCATTTGTCATTTCCTAAAACGATTTGTAGAGTTATTCTAAACCCATTCATATTTCATTGTGAAATAAAAATTGCGTCCGGGGGCAGGATAAAACGTATCTGTATTGGTGCTCGGTGTGTAAACCGTGTATAAATTATAAAATTTGTTAAATAGATTATTAATCCTAAAACTTGCCGAAAATTGCTGAAGTTGATAATGTAAATTTACATTGTAAACAATGTACCCCCCGATTTTTTGAGAAACATTCGCATCGTCATTTGCAGGATATTGACTACCTGTGTAAATCGCCTCATTAAACAAATTCCAATCTTCTAAAAAATGATAGTCGAGACCGACATGAAAAATATTTTCAGCAACTGATGGAATTTGTTTTCCTTTATTTATACCACTACTAAATTTCGCATTAACATAATGGTACTGGCCAGTCAGCGCAACAGAATTTGAAATTTCATATTTTTCATTAATAGAAAATCCGATGCGTTCGGTTGGAGGCAAGTTACGATTTGTGCCAAAAGGATCTTCTGCCGTTTGGGTCGGATCAAAAGTAATTTCATCGTGGAGATTTAATTGAAAAAGTGAAAATTGGCTGGATAAATTCATCCATTCCGTTGAAACACCTGTTTCATAAGCAACACCTTGTTGCGTTTTTAAAATGGTGCCAGGTGTCGTAGATGCCATTTCATCTGCTTTTGGAAAACGGAAACTTCCCGCGCGACGTAAATAAAATGAAGTTTTTTCTGTATATTGATAAGTACCATCAATGGTCGTAGCTGCAGCATGATTCGTCACATTGATATCATCAGGTGATTGTAAATCCGAATATTGGACTGCCGCTCTTCCGCCCATGGAAAAAATAAGTTTATTTCCACTCGGTATTTTTATTAAGGTAAAAACACCGTATTTTTGTAATTTATCAATCGTTTCACCGAAAGCTGTGTCTAATGTATAATGATCACTTTCAAGATCAATTCCACCTTCTGTCAAAATAGAGCCTATTTTTCCTTTGATTTCTGGTTTTATAAAATCAATGATTCGCGATTGTGTAAAAGGAGAAAATAAAACGCCATTTCCATCCATGGTCCTTCGCGTGATGTCGGTTTCTATCATCCAGTCATCATTGATCGATTGCAAATGTCGAAGATGAAAAAAGCCCCCCCAATCAGAAAAAAAATCAATGTCGTTATTTGCAGCGCGACGATTTTGATCTACTTCTGCTGCCGTAAGAGCGCCGGGATATAACATTTTTTCCTTATCAATTTTATAATTAAATTGCAAAGAGCCATTCGCGTATGGATAAAGCATTTCACCAGAAAAATTTGTTAAATCATAATCATTATGCGCACGGTAATTATCAGTATGAGAACTTCCCACGTTCATTGCATATCGAATTGCTTTCCATTGATTTTGCAATCCCCCATTACACTCACGCTTATTGTAGCTTCCTATTCCGCAGGAAAGTGTAAAATTATTTTTTAATTTTTTTCGCGTAATAATGTTAATGACGCCGCCGACCGCTTGATCACCATATAAAACACTTTCGCTGCCCGTATAAATCTCGATAAAAGCAATATCATCAATTGGAATTTGATTGAGATTCGGAGGAGCAATATCTGGATTGGTAAAAGGAATACCGTTTATTAACAATAGTGAATTGCTGCTAGCATTAACACCAAATCCACGCATACTAATTGCAACCTGACTACCGTTACCTGTCGTATCCTGTAATTGAATACCACCAAAAGTTTGTAAGGCTTCCGTTAAAGATGAAACGCCTTGTTTTTGCAATTCGCTCGATGAAATGACAACATTCGGTTGATGTGAGTGCGATAATGGTTTGCTTACAACAACGGGGGGAATTTTTTCGGTTGCGAATAATGTTGAAGGTAATAACAATAAAAATAGAATGTTCTCAAAATATCGTCGTCCGCAGCAAGTCCTAAGGGATCCAGAGCGACATTGAGGACTTCCTGGATCCCGCGGACAAGCCGCGGGACGACGAGTAGAGATTAATGGCTTAGTGCCCATGCACGGGAATACCAACTAATTATTTAGCAGTATCATCCATCATCTTCTTAGCGAGCTCTAAATACTTGCTCATGAATCCATAGATAACGCCCGTAATAGCAGCGGCATCTTCCGCATATAACTCATCCATATCTTCTTCTGAAAGACCCGTTAATTCAGAAATAGCATGTTGCATTTGTTGATTTTCATCGAGTTTTTGCATTTGTTTAAAATGCTTAAACTTCAAACGGGCGACGCCCACGATATCTCTCGCGAAATTTTCTTCTTTTCCCTCTTTTTTATTCAAATCAGGAAAAATAGTCGGTGCTGATAAGTTAACAATAATATTTTCGGTGTTTTGCATAATGCCTCCAGGTTTTGTTTTACACTTTAAATTTCACTAATAAATGATGCGGAATAATCGGGTTTAATTCCCCTTCATTTGATTTAGGCTGATTAAATATACTAAATCTCTGAAAAAATGAGGGTGCAGGTGGTGCACTTGGTACAGGTTGCGGCTCTCCTTCTAACTGAACTTCTACCTCTGAAGGAAGAGGAGCACTTGGATCTCCAAATTGAAGTCGGAACGGTTCTGCGTCTACATTGTATGCAAGATCTTCTGGGTCAATATATGGTGCACTTGGTTTTACATGAATTTGTGGAATATACGCCGTATATTTCCATTCATCTGGCGCGCTTTCTTTTATACCATCTTTTTCAATTAACGCATAACGTATTGCCCATGCAACACGATCGACAGTTTCTTTATCCTCACTACGGTTAAAATCATTTTTCGCAGTTTCCACAATGTTTACATAACGATCCTCGAGGAATCCTTTGAGGCTCGCACCTTCATTCGTACTGTATTCTTCAACAGCATCAACAAAAGCTGCAATCACTCGTTCTTCAACGTTGGGCAAAGCAAAGCTCGTCGCAATACGAATTTCTTTACTAATCCAATGACAAATTGATTCACTCCAGGAAGTATTCCCATTAAGTTTTGCATAGCATGTTGAAACTTCAGTGACATACTGACTACCTGGCTGATCCTTTCCTTCTATTTCGCGTGTCTTTGGATCTATCACGCCAGGCAACGAGCCATCAGAATCAAGTCGATTATGGAAAGTATTTAAATCTTTTACCAACTGACGCATTTCGGTAGTAGGCTTTGGACAACAGCAGCAAGTGAAAGGTAAAAGCAAAAGTTTCAATACCGCTTTTAGAGGTTTATAAATAAAATTACGAACCATAAAAATAGGTACTGATGTCCCTACGATAAATACGGCGGGTAAAACATAGTCTTTTAACGCTATTGCGATTCCGCGAATAACATTAATGCGACTGAGATACCGAGTTATGTAATCGCCATGTGCAGCTTTAAAAAAACCTTCATGCTGGGAAGTATCCACCCAAACATTCTGGGGATTATCTGTTGATGCGTTTTCATTTATTTTTTCATTCGTCCTATTAAGCCACCAAATATGCATGCGATGCCAGTTTGTCGCAGATAAACCAATACCAGCCATTAGCAGCGTGATGCTACCAATTACTCCTTTTGCGAGCCAACCTAATACACCAATTCGACTGCATACTGATCCAAAGGTTTTTTGAGCTTCGATTTTTGCCATTCGATGAAGTTCATACGCCACATCGAAATTTGCATTAAACAAGTAATTTGCGCAGATTTTTAAAGTATATTTCACACTGTTGTAAGCGTAAGCAGAAATACCAATGACTCTGAATGTGTTTGCTAAAACATTCCAGCATAGGTTGCCGATTTTCTTCAATGCAGATAAAACAAAATTCCCGATTAATTTCAATCCTGATAAAACAAAATTTCCAATTATACTTAACACCGACCAACAAGCACTGGCTATTTTTTTCAAACCCCACCAGCAGAATGTAGCGGTTTTTTGTAAACCAAATGCAACAAGCGCACCA
>Ga0207121_1070_pt1 | contig 20919 bp, 9 predicted proteins | sample Alteio_BWMinHeat_41_FD_153513 | JGI IMG/M metagenome (GOLD analysis project Ga0207121, IMG submission 153513) | Enriched cells from forest soil in Barre Woods Harvard Forest LTER site, Petersham, Massachusetts, United States -... | ecosystem: Environmental > Terrestrial > Soil > Temperate forest >... | reverse complement strand
CACGTTGGTAGTACCTGTCCCGTTCACTGTCAAAGAAGTGAGCGCCGCACCACCCCCGACAATTCCGCCAAAAGTTCCGTTGCCCGAACCCAAATTTAGGGCCAGAGTCCTCGCTCCGTTTACAGTTCCAGTAAAGACCACGTTGCTGTTCGTGGTATTCAGGGTCGTGTTGGCTCCGAGTGTGACCGGTCCCGTGTAGCTTTGGCCACCCGTCGTGGTTACCGCTCCCCCGTTCACATTGGTCGCCCCGGTTCCGTTCGAGGCCAACGAAGTGAGAGCCGTGGCTCCTCCGATTGCCCCGCCGAAGGTAGTGACGCCGGTTCCATCATTCAACGTCAAGATCTTGCTCCCATCTACGGTCCCAGTCAACGTGATGTTGCTGTTAGTCGTGTTTAATGTGGTGTTGGCACCTAGAGACACCGGGCCTGCATAGGATTGGAGGCCGGTCGTCGTGACTCCGCCACCATTCATGTTCGTCGCGCCCGTGCCGTTCGAAGTCAATGACGTGAGCGCTGTCGAACCGCCAATCGCTCCCCCAAATGTGGTCGAACCTGTTCCGTTGTTCAGTGTGAGGGTGCGCGCTCCATCCACGGTGCCGCCCAACGTGATTGCGCTGTTCGTGGTGTTAAGAACCGTGTTAGCGCCCAGGACCACGTTGTTATTGTACGCCTGCGCTCCGGTCGTGGTCACCGCGCCGCCGTTCACGTTGGTAGTACCTGTCCCGTTCACTGTCAAAGAAGTGAGCGCCGCGCCACCTCCGACGATTCCCCCAAAAGTCGCGTTGCCTGACCCCAGATTCATGGTGAGAGTGCGTGCGCCATTAACGGTACCGGTAAAAGCCACGTTGCTGTTCGTGGTATTCAGAATCGTGTTGGCTCCAAGGGTGACAGGTCCCGTGTAGCTTTGGCCACCCGTCGTGGTCACTGCTCCCCCATTCACATTGGTCGCCCCGGTTCCGTTCGAGGTTAGGGAAGTCAGGGCCGTCGCTCCGCCAATCGCGCCGCCAAACGTGGTGACGCCGGTCCCGTCATTCAAGGTCAAAGTATTGGCCCCGTCGATTGTTCCGGTCAACGTGATGTTGCTGTTAGTCGTGTTTAATGTGGTGTTGGCGCCTAAAGACACTGGGCCCGCGTAAGTCTGGATGCCTGTTGTCGTGATGGTGCCGCCATTCAGGTTCGTCGTGCCCGTACCGTTCGAGGTCAATGACGTCAGAGCTGTCGAACCGCCAATCGCTCCGCCAAATGTGGTCGCACCTGTACCATTGTTCAGAACAAGGGTCCGCGCTCCGTTCACGGTGCCGCCCAGTGTGATCGCGCTATTGGTAGTATTAAGAATCGTATTGGCGCCCAAGCTCACGTTCTCGTTAAATGCCTGAGCCCCGGTAGTGGTCACCGCGCCGCCATTAACGTTCGTCGTTCCGCTGCCGTTAACCGTCAAGGCATTCAGCGCTGCGCCGCCTCCAACGACACCAGTGAAGGTGGAATTGCCTGATCCCACATTGAGGGTCAACGCATTGGCGCCATTAACGGTCCCTGAGAACGTGACATTGCTATTGGTGGTATTCAGGACATTGTTCGCCCCCAGCGTGACTGGGCCGGTGTAAAGTTGGGCTCCTGTGGTCGTCGCCCCCCCGCCGTTCAGGTTCGTTGCTCCGGTCCCATTAGAGGTCAAAGAAGTAAGAGCTGTTGTTCCTCCTAGCGTTCCGCCGAAAGTGGTGACGCCGGTTCCATCATTCAGCGTGAGCGCGTTGGCACCATTAACCGTGCCCGCCAGCGTGATTGCGCTGTTCGTGGTATTAAGAACTGCATTGGCGCCCAAAACTGCGTTTTCGTTGTAGGTTTGGATTCCGGTGGTCGTTACGGTGCCACCGTTCAGAGTTGCCGTGCCGCTTCCATTGACAAGCAGGCTGGTGAGCGCCGTCGTGCCGCCAATGGCTCCGCCGAACGTGACGTTTCCGATTCCTGGGTTCAACGTCAGAGTTCTCGCTCCATTCACGGTTCCACCCAGCATGATCGCGCTGTTCGTGGTATTAAGAATCGTATTGGCTCCGAGACTAAGGTTTTCGTTAAGTGTTTGAGCCCCCGTCGTCGTAACAGCGCCGGCGTTGACGTTCGTGGTCCCGGTGCCATTGATCGATAGGGCACTGAGGGCCGTTCCTCCGCCAACGATTCCAGTGAAGGTGGAATTCCCAGATCCCACATTCAAACTCAGGGCATTAGCGCCGTTGACTGTTCCCGAGAATGTCACGTTGCTATTGGTGGTATTCAGGACATTGTTCGCCCCCAGCGTGACTGGGCCGGTGTAAAGTTGGGCTCCTGTGGTCGTCACCCCCCCGCCGTTCAGGTTCGTTGCTCCCGTCCCATTAGAGGTCAAAGAAGTAAGAGCTGTTGTTCCTCCTAGCGTTCCGCCGAAAGTGGTGACGCCGGTTCCATCATTCAGCGTAAGCGCGTTGGCCCCATTGACCGTGCCCGCCAGCGTGATTGCGCTGTTCGTGGTGTTAAGAACCGTGTTAGCGCCCAGGACCACGTTGTTATTGTACGCCTGCGCTCCGGTCGTGGTCACCGCGCCGCCGTTCACGTTGGTAGTACCTGTCCCGTTCACTGTCAAAGAAGTGAGCGCCGCGCCACCTCCGACGATTCCCCCAAAAGTCGCGTTGCCTGACCCCAGATTCATGGTGAGAGTGCGTGCGCCATTAACGGTACCGGTAAAAGCCACGTTGCTGTTCGTGGTATTCAGAATCGTGTTGGCTCCAAGGGTGACCGGTCCCGTGTAGCTTTGGCCACCCGTCGTGGTCACTGCTCCCCCATTCACATTGGTTGCCCCGGTTCCGTTCGAGGTTAGGGAAGTCAGGGCCGTCGCTCCGCCAATCGCGCCGCCAAACGTGGTAACGCCGGTCCCGTCATTGAGAGTTAGGGTCTTGCCCCCATTCACCGTTCCAGTCAGCGTGACGTTACTGTTGGTCGTGTTGAGGGTGGCGTTGGCCCCCAAAGAAATCGGACCAGTGTACGCTTGGGCGCCCGTCGTAGTAATGCCGCCGCCATTCAGGTTCGTTGTCCCGGTTCCATTTGAGGTCAACGACGTTAATGCCGTTGTACCGCCAACCATCCCGCCGAAAGTCGTGACGCCCGTTCCGTCATTCAAGGTAAGGGTGCGTGCCCCATCCACCGTCCCACCAAGCGTGATTGCACTATTGGTGGTGTTCAATGTCGTATTGGCGCCCAAGGCCACACTGTTATTGTACGCCTGCGCTCCAGTCGTCGTAACAGTCCCGCCGTTCAGATTCGTGGTGCCGGTTCCATTGACGGTCAAGGACGTGAGCGCCGCGCCGCCTCCAACGATTCCCCCAAAAGTTCCGTTGCCTGACCCCAGATTCATGGTGAGAGTGCGTGCACCATTAACGGTACCGGTAAAGGCCACGTTGCTGTTCGTGGTGGTGAGCGTTGTGTTCGCTCCCAACGTTACGGGTCCCGTGTAGCTCTGCGCACCGGTTGTGGTTACTCCTCCGCCGTTCACGTTGGTTGCCCCGGTTCCGTTCGAGGTTAGGGAAGTCAGGGCCGTCGCTCCGCCAATCGCGCCGCCGAACGTGGTGACGCCGGTCCCGTCATTCAAGGTCAAAGTGTTGGCCCCATCGATTGTTCCGGTCAACGTGATGTTGCTATTAGTCGTGTTTAATGTGGTGTTGGCACCTAAAGACACTGGGCCCGCGTAAGTCTGGATGCCTGTTGTCGTGATGGTGCCGCCATTCATGTTCGTCGTGCCCGTGCCGTTCGAGGTCATTGACGTCAGAGCTGTCGAACCGCCAATCGCTCCACCAAAAGTGGTCAGACCCGTTCCGTCATTCAACGTGAGGGTACGCGCTCCATTGACCGTTCCGCCTAAAGTGATGGCGCTATTAGTGGTATTAAGAATCGTATTGGCGCCCAAGCTCACATTCTCGTTAAATGCCTGAGCCCCGGTAGTGGTCACCGCGCCGCCATTCACGTTCGTCGTTCCGCTGCCGTTAACCGTCAAGGCGCTGAGGGCGGCGCCACCCCCGATGATGCCGCTAAAGGTCCCATTGCCTGACCCTAGATTCATGGTGAGGGTTCTCGCACCATTTACCGTCCCGGTAAACGTGATGTTGCTATTAGTGGTATTAAGAACGTTGTTGGCTCCCAACGTAACGGGACCGGTATAGAGCTGAGCGCCTGTCGTCGTCACGCCTCCGCCATTCAGATTCGTCGCACCCGTTCCGTTTGAGGTCAAAGAAGTAAGGGCCGTGGTGCCACCCAATGTGCCGGCCAAAGTGGTCACGCCTGTTCCATCATTTAATGTTAAGGTCTTGCCGCCATCCACGTTGCCTGCCAACGCGATCGCGCTGTTGGTGGTGTTGAGAACCGTATTGGCTCCCAAAGTCGCGTTTTCGTTGTAGGTTTGGATTCCGGTGGTCGTTACGGTGCCACCGTTCAGAGCCGCCGTGCCGCTTCCATTGACGAGCAGGCTGGTGAGCGCCGTCGTGCCGCCAATGGCTCCGCCGAACGTGACGTTTCCGATTCCTGGGTTCAACGTCAGAGTTCTCGCTCCATTGACCGTTCCACCCAACGTGATCGCGCTGTTGGTTGTGTTCAAGATTGTGTTAGCCCCAAGGCTGACGTTCTCATTGAATACCTGAGTCCCCGTCGTCGTAATAGCGCCGCCGTTGACGTTCGTGGTTCCGGTTCCATTCACGGTTAAGGCGGTCAGCGCCGAAACCCCTCCAACAACGCCAGTGAAGGTGGAATTCCCAGATCCCACATTCAAGCTCAGGGCATTGGCGCCATTAACGGTCCCTGAGAACGTGACGTTACTATTGGTGGTATTCAGGACATTGTTCGCCCCCAGCGTGACCGGGCCGGTGTAAAGTTGGGCTCCTGTGGTTGTGACTCCCGTGCCGTTTAAGTTCGTTGCTCCCGTCCCATTAGAGGTCAAAGAAGTAAGAGCTGTTGTTCCTCCTATCGCTCCGCCGAGGGTCGTAACGCCTGTTCCGTCATTCAAGGTAAGGGTGCGTGCCCCATCCACCGTCCCACCAAGCGTGATTGCACTATTGGTGGTGTTCAATGTCGTATTGGCACCCAGAGCCACGCTGTTGTTGTACGCCTGCGCACCGGTCGTAGTGACGGTACCGCCATTCAAATTCGTGGTGCCGGTGCCGTTCACGGTAAGTGAAGTAAGGGCTGTTACTCCTCCAACCACTCCGGGCAATGTGACATTTCCACTTCCAGCGCTGATGATCAGATTATTTGCGCCATTGATCGTGCCCGTGAACCCGACATTGCCACCGCCACTAGTGAGGGTTACGGCGCCCCCCAAACTTACCGGGGCCTGAAAGTTCTGATTACCTCCACTCGTGGTTATGTTTGCATTAAGCGTGATCTGTCCCGGAGCCTGCAAGGTTATTCCGCCAGCCCCATTGTTAGTTAAGGAAGCGTTTACAGCAATGTTGTTGCTAGCCATGAGAGTCAGGCTGCTGCCGCTGTTCCACAGGACAGCGTTCGCAACAGTGATGTTCCCTTGTTGGGCGCCGGACGCCCCAGTCACCACTAACACGTTGGACAGGGCCAGTTGATTTTGCAAGGTTGCGACAGTGAGAACCGAACTATCGACATTGCTCGTAAAAGTCCCTGCGGGAGCTTGAGTGACTGTATCGGGGCCGGCGTTTTGGATAATCAGATCCCTCGGATCGAGCAAAAGCGATCCCATCACTCCATTTGACGCTCGCAAATCCACCAACCCCTCAAAATCCAAGTGACCCTTTCCCGATACTTCAACGTGCCCTCCGTCTCCACCGGTCGCCCCTCCACGAGAGCTGATGAGTCCCTGGAACGTGGTGGCATCATCGGACCAGACGACCACTTTGCCGCCGTCTCCTTTGACCGTCGCATCGGCCGATATGCGGGCATCCGATCCGACCGTCACTTTCGATGCATTTGGGATTGCGGCGTTGCCTCCCCGTTCATCTCCGCCGATCAGTATCTCCCCTCCGCCTTTCTCGCCGCTGGCATCCAGAACGGCATGACCCGAGATTCCAATTTCATCCCCCAAAACTTGAATCTGGCCACCCTTGTCTCCGCGGCGAGCGACGAGCGTGCCCGAGTCATTGACCACACCACCGACCGCTTTTAAGTAAATATGGCCACCTTCGTTCACCACACCATTGGCGCGGACGATCCCCCCATTGTTGATGGCTACCGCGTACACATTGCCTCCTGCCGCTTTTAGCTCAGCGGAGGCCGCATTAATTTCCCCCTGTTGGTCCACTCCCACATTTGTCCCGTCGCCCTGACCAGCCCGGACGAAGACGTGTTCGCTGTCGCCAGGCTTGAGAAGAATCTCAGATCCGGCGCCCAGGCCAACTGTTCCATGGAGCGCATCGATCTTTCCCAGATTTTGAACTTGATGGGCGATCAGAAATACGTCTCCGCCCAGAGCCGAAATCTTGCCTTCGTTGCGAACGCTGGCTTTCGAATCCCCGAACAGCGATAGAGGACCTCCGGCCATGAATTGGGTGTTATTGATATCCAAAGTCGAGGCAATGAAGCTTTGCGTATTGACCACCCCGCCGGCGCCAACCAAGACGCCGTTGGGATTGACGAGGAAGACCTGGCCATTAGCCTGCAGAGTTCCATAGATTGAGGAGGGATCTCCACCCACGACTCGGTTAAGAACGGCGGAGCTGGCTGAGGGTTGAACAAATTTCGTCAGTTCATTCGCTTGAATACTGAAATCGTGCCAATTTATGATGGCGCGATCCGTCAGCTGCTGAACAGTGAGACCGTTCGCGCCTCGGGTGAAGTCAGCTGCTCCAGCGGCGACATGTTCGCCGCTCGGGTTGGCCCAGCCGGTGCCATAAAACATCATGCAAAGGCTTATCGTTAGGCGAACACCGCGCTCGAGACTGCGTAAAATACGCGTAGATGAAAGATTCATGATCATTGATAATATATCCGTATCCCATGACGCCAACCACACGTTTATGTGAAAAATTGATGCGAAAATGGCAGAAAGTCATGCAAAAATCACTTCAAACATGCAAAAAGACTCAAAAAAACGTGGAAATTCCGGGCCAATAAACTAAAGTGACTTGAGTTTTTTAAGAGAATTCCGGAGATAAGCCCCACAAAAGGAGTCCTTCAGAAGCGATTCTCAGGTTAAATAGCGGTCGAATTGTCTCAAAACCCTCCTTCAAACTCCCCGGATCTTGTTCCGTAAAATAAGTAAGAACACATCCTTTAGGAGGATTCATGAAAAACAAGACATCCTTAGTGGCATTGATGATTGCCTCGATTACGTTGTTCCCCTTGGTCGGAGCCGCTGATTCCGAGTCTGCCACGACCAAGGAAGCATCAAAGGTGCTTTCCGACCTTCACCATTCCAATCGTATGGAAATTGACATGGGCCAGTTTGCCAAAGACCATGCCAAGACCGATGGCGTGCGGAATTTTGGAGACAGATTGATCAGCGACCATCAAGATGCCGACAAGCAATTACAGGCATTTGCGTCGAAGAACAACATCGCGATTGAGGAGCAGAAAACGTCTTTGATGGAGGATGTGGAAATGAGGAAGCTTCAGTCCGCCGATCAGTCAAAATTCGACCTTGAGTTCGCCAAGGCCATGAGATCGGACCATAAGAAGGACATATCGAAACTCCAGTCGGCGCAGAAGAAGTTGGAAGGAACTGGGACTGCCGACTTCATTACTCAGGTGCTGCCCACGCTTCAGGAACATGAAAGGATCGCGACCGACCTCGTGAACGAATTAGAGAAGGAGGGTAAGACCAGCTAACTGGTTCTTATGTCGTTGGCCGGATGGGAAAAAACTCATCCGGCTTATTTGGCGCTCTTTGATTCGGTTGCAGCAGGCAGGGTGAAGTGAAACGTCGATCCCTTGCCTGGCACTGATTCGGCCCAAATTTGCCCCCCATACCGCTCCACGATTCGCTTGCAGATGGCGAGGCCCATACCGGAGCCTTCGTATCGGCCGCTGCCGTGTAGACGCGTAAACACGTCGAAGATTGTCTCTTTGTATTTGGGGTCAAAGCCGATTCCATTGTCTTCGACTGAAATCTCCCAAAAGGAGCCCGTTCGGGAGGCTTTGAGCCGAATCCGAGGCCGCTCGGAGCTGTGGTACTTGATCGCGTTGCCAATGAGGTTTTGCAGCAGTTCGTGCATGAGGGCGGAGTCCGCCTTGACGACAGGCAAAGGTTCGGACTGAATCTCAGCGCCTGTTTGACCAATTGATTGGTCGAGGTCGTTTTTCACGTCACGAAGAACTGAATTGAGGTCGACACCTGCTCCCGCGTGACCCTTAAAGCTACCCAATCGGGCAAACGCCAGCAGATCACTGATCAGCTTCGACATCCTTTCGGCCGCAGCAGAGATTCTTCTCAGAAATTCAGTGGCCCCATCCCATTGCCCCGCGCCTATTTTCTCGGCGGCTAGGTCAGCGAAGTTCGTGATCGTTCGCAGCGGGCCTTGCAAATCGTGAGACGCAGCATACGCGAATTGCTCCAGCTCTCGATTTGACTGCCCCAACCGTTTGCCTCGCTCTATAAGCTTTCCCTCCGCTTGCTTTCGCCCCGTTATCTCTCGGAAGTACACTTCTAATCCTGTCTCCGTTGGATAAGCGTGCACTTCTGACCATCGGCCTGGAGCCATCGTTGACTCCGCCTCAAAATGGACGGGCGTCCGCTCCGCGAGGGCTCGCTGAAGTGGAAGCTGCGAATTGGTTTTCACATAGGGTAACACTTCCCAGAGAACTTTCCCGATTAAGGCTTCGCGCGGTTCGTTCATGAAGGCCTGGGCCTTTGAATTGATATCTATAACGCGCCCTTCAGAGTCAAGAGAAAGATACATATCAGTGATGCTCTCCAAAATCCGCTTGATCTTCCCCCGGGTCTGCTTTTGATCTGTGATATCCCAGACAATGGTGCCGACTCCCAGCAACTGCTTCGATTCGGTAAAGACCGGAAAGAAGTTTGCCGAGAAATATCGCCCCGGTCCTTGGATACCAAGTTCCCCGGTACTTAATTCCCGGTTGAGCTGCGCCTCCTTGCTGTTAACAACTTCCTCAAGAAGGCGCTCCAAAAGACCATCTGCCCCAGGTAGAACGTCCTGGACTCTCCTTCCGATATGGTCCGGCACAGGCCGTCCATTCATTTCCGCTAAAGCCTCATTAACGTGTACATAACGCAAATCCTGATCAAGAAAACCGATTCCGACCGGCGCATTGGCCAAGAGGATATTTAGTTTGGCGAGGGCCTCCTGTCGCTCCTGCTCAGCTTTTCGCCGGGTCGTGATGTCGTTATTCACTTCAAGAATGGTGCTGACGGTTTGATCGGGCCCGAGATTGGCGACCCATCGGCTTGCCGAAGCGACTTTGCGGCCGCCTTTGGTGGTGGAGATGAGTTCACCCTGCCAATGCCCCAGCCTCTTAAATTCTTCCTCAATATGTGCGAGCGGAACCGGGAATTCTGTCTTGAGTAATTCATGACTGATTTTCCCGAGCGCTTCTTCTTGAGTGAATCCGAAATCCTCAACGGCCCCCTTGCTCCAGAAAACAATCTTATTGTCCCTGTCTCTAACGATAAGATTGGCAAGGCTGATCAGACGGGCCTTTTCTTTCATCGAATCCACGGTCTTCTTGTAGTCGGTTCGGTCGCGGACGGCCTTCACGAATCCGAGAAACTCGCCAGCCTCAGCCCGGATCGGAGTCATCGCCCCGCTTCCAAAGAAGAGCGATCCGTCCTTTCTCGCGTGCCACCGCTCGTCGGCAGCGCGGCCCTTTTCCAGTGCGAGGGTCATCTCCTCCTCGGGGACGCCGTTACGTCGATCTTCCTCGGTAAAAATTATTTTTCCGGATTGACCGAGCACCTCTGCCGCTGGGTATCCAAAAAGTTTTTCGGCTGTGGGACTCCAACTGACGATCATGCCTGCAGGGTCTAGCGCAACCACGGCGTATTCCAATGAGTCTTCGAGGATATGGCGCAAGTATTCATCTGTAAGGAGAGGAATTGGCGAGGTTTGATTCGAGGAAGAAAGGGTCATTGCGGGAGTTTCTCCTCCGGGAAGCCATCCGACCAGCTGGATTTTTCAAAAGACGATGTTTTCATGGTCATTATCCTGTTCATATACGGTCGACCTCCGTCTATGTTCAGGGTAAAACCGATTGAAGGAAGCCCATTTTCATCTCGAAAGGTGTGGTGGGGGCGGCGTAGGGCTTTTTTCACATTACTTATTTCGACCAAACCTGTGAGTCATTTTCAAATAGGCCAAATACTGGTCATGCGGTAGGGCGTGCCTGGGTCGCTTGTAAGAAACGAGCCCTGACATTTGGAGCCCACCCATGAAAATGGTTCAAAATGAAAAGGTATCCGACCCCAGGTCACTCGGAAAACTTCAACTGAAAAAACTCTCGTCTCTTCAAACACGCTCCTGATAAGCAGGGCCGAAAACCACAGCCTCGCCTCTCAAACGATCCCTGATTTCGATACAAAACAGTGTTCTTCGTTCCTTAACCCGCAGTTCATGAGAAATTAAGGTCCGGCGCGGCACATTTACTTCATGGTACAAGATCGTTTTTCCAGAATGGCTCTCATTGCTGCGGCGGCCTTCATGGGTTCGACACTTTCATGGGCGGCCCCCGAGCTTGTCTATTCCACCCAGGCCACCGGCCAGGGAGCAACGAAAGACGAGGCGCACTCGGCGTTTCTCAGCAACTTCAATTCACAGGCCCAGGAGTGCCGCTCCCAAGGAGGTACCGAATTAAGCCAAGTCGCGGAAACCGAAACGGGCCCTTTCCGCGACACAGATGGTACTTGGAAAATGGATGCGGACTATAACTGCACGAAGCCATCCTCCTCCATTCGAAGCCTCCAGTTGACCCAGCGCAATTCCGATATCTCACGAGTCCACTAAAGCATCCCTTCGCTGCAACGGCCTTATCCCTCAACATTCGATCGTTCCTCTAGTTATTCAACCAAGAATTATGTTTTTATAGCCGTGATGCACCGCATGAAGAGATTCGCAGAACTTTCCTCAATGGCTCTCTGACGCCCGTTTTGGAGGCGCCCTGAATTCTCCGAATTCGGACACGCAGAACCGAAAGATGCACGTCCTTTTGGCTTTGGTATGGCTTCTTGTTGTTGTTACCGGCCTCTGGGGTGTGAAGTTTGGCCCTCATTCAGACGAGCTCACCATCATTAATCCCGCCAGACGAGCTGTTCTGCGCGCCACCGTCGTGCCCCATTGGTATTTCTACCCGTCCCTTTGTTTTGATATTTGCTTGGCCAGCCTCATTCCTGACGCTGCGGCGCTCATAATTTCCAGGCCTCTTTCGGAGTTCCAGTTGTCCTTGTTCCGGCGGGCCGCCGCGCAGTCCTTTGTAATTCGAATGCGGAGTGTTTCAGTTGTCATTACCTCGCTAGCAATGGTCTGGACATATCTTTTGGTGCTGTTGTGGCGAAAACGCGCCGGAGAGGCGATCCTAGCCGCCGCAATACTAGGCCTATCTTGGGAGACCGCCTACCATGGCCGGTTTTTTACACCGGATCCCATCATGATGCAGTTCGGGGCGCTCGAGATGATGTTTATCGTTTTGTCTTTCGTGCGTGCTCGACGAGGCGGGTTGTTTTTGAGAGTGGCCGCGCTGATGGCGGGGCTGGCTGCTGGTAGCAAGTACCCGGGAGGAGCGCTTATTGTGCCGGTCCTGGTCGCCCACTGGTTTCTATCCCGTCAAGAAATGAAACCTTTTTGGCTCGAGGCGGGCGTTCTCTGCATGGTCTTCTTTGCTTCCTTTCTGGCCACCACACCGGGAATCATTCACGAATTCCCTCTTCTTGTTCAAGAATTGAGGCAGGAAAAACACATCTACGATAAAGGGTTCCTGTATTTTGCCGTGAGTCCCGGATGGGGCCATTTCAAAAAAATTGTCTTCTATTTTATGACCGCCGCCTTCTCGAAGTACGTGTTCATTTCCGTTTTCTTTTTCGCAATGGCCGTTATAGGATGGGGAGCTCTCTGGAAAAAGGATCCTCGGATGGCGGTCGTCTTATCGAGCTTCCCTTTAACGTTCCTGGGATACTTCACTCTGCAAGCCACTTTCTTTCCCCGTTTTTACCTGGTGGTCTTTCCCTTCGCAGCTATCTTCGCGGCGGAAGGCTGCCGCGTTGTCCAGGAAAAATTCTTTCCCTCCGTTAGAGCGCGCCATGGATTTGTGGCCGCGATTTCCATTCTCCTCGCGATCAATGCTACGTGGCTTGTGGAGGCCGCGCATTCGATCGCCGTTCGGGGAGAGACCAACTATCTGGCGGATCTTCGTGGATTTATCGCCGAAAATCCCAGGAAAACGTTTCTTCTTTCGGAGGGAATCCGCCGTCAACTAACGAAGGCAGGCGGCGTTCCTTCCAACGCGAATGCCCGGAGTTCAGACCCGTTCGACCTGGCTGCTGTAAATTCCGTTGAGGTAGTGGACTGGCCGTATGTCGGCACAGGTCTCACAGACCGGTGGTTTGGACCCTACGAAATCAATTTCAACTACTATCCAAATTTCATCAATTTCCGGATCGTGCTACTCCCCTACAAGCAAGCCAAACGCTTGTCGATCTTTCAGACGGAGCCAAATCGCTAGAAAGAAATATCCTCACCGGCTTCGGCTGTAGATAAGAACATCTCCGATGAAGTCGGGGAAATTTCCCCAGTAATGCCGGTACAGCATGAGCTCCGGGGTCCATGGTTCGATGGCAAAGGTTTTTATCAAATGGAAGGGCGTATCGTTCCGAAAGACCGCCTGAAGATAGGCGCACTCTGCATAGTTAGAATGGAACACTTCGGACCCACAGTCAGGGCAGTCGGTCAGTGGATTGAGTGCGCTCCGGCGGTACCGCCGCAGGAGACTGTCGTCCAACAACAAGATTTGTGCAAAGGGCGGGGCATCCACGCGAGGAAAAGGGAACCGGCTTGGCATCCAGTCGTAAAATCCGGCGATATAAATGGGTTTCGTGCGATTCAAGTTGGCTTGAACCCATTCGAACGCCGCGGCGCGCAGGTCCCTGACGAAGTAATACTCGGTTGAAGCCACGTAAATCCCCTGGTAACAAATGACAAAAGCGAGGAGAGGAACGAGGAATCTGTTCCTCGATAGAAACGGCCAGCGGTCAAGCAGGGAGGAAAATCCAAAACCCGCCAGTATGCAGAAAAAAGCCGCCAGCGGAAGCGCATGTCGCATGTTCGGAATGCTGAGCTGGGAGATGACGAAAAGGTGCGCCATCATGGGAAGTAAAATGATGAAAAACGCGGGTTCCTGCGATTTGAGAAGGCGCCATACTTTCCTCCTGCCGGCCAAGCTGTAAACGGCGGCTAAATAACTGAGAAGGCCCACGCCCGGGAGCATGAAGAGCGTGTAGAAAAAAGGATTCAGCAGCTTATTATGTCGTTTGACGTAGAGATTATCGAAGCGAAGGTTGTAGATGATGTTGTTCAGTGTCTGACGGTTCGAGTGAAGCCCGTTTGAGAGAAGGACCGCTACTACCAGGACAACCCAGCAGAGAGCCATCAAAATGCAGGTCCACTTCGGCCCCTTTTGCGTCCAAAACCGGTGGAACAGATAAGGAAGAGGAACCAATTCCACCAACGAAAGTTTTGTCCCGAAGGCCCACCCCGCCGCGATTGTTCCTAAAACGAGAAAAAAGGAGCTTTGACTGACCGCAGACCGGAGAAAAAAGTAGAGCGAGAGAAAGATCATGAACGCATTCATCGAGTCGGCCGTGCAAAGATGGCTCTGAGTGACCGGCAAGCCCGCGAGCGCCAAAAAAAGGGCTGCGTAAAGCGGAACACGCCGATCCCTGGAGAGGAGTCGGGCCATTAAATAGATGAGCCAGACCAGGCCCACGCCAAACAACAAGGAAACAAGCCGGCCCTGAATGTGGATGTTTTTTAGAGGGCTGTCGGAAACCACCGCAAAGAGCTTGAGAAGCCTCTCAAACCCTTGATGGAACGTCGATAAAGCTAGGCCAAACGCTTTCGGATAATTGGTGTCAAAATTCGGGGTTCCCGAATTGAACTCCCAGAACAAATTGACGAGCGTGTTCTCGTCGATGTCGTAAACTCGGAACGATCGAATACCCTGAAAAAACCCCTGACCCCAGAAAACCCCTGGAAGCCGCACGGCGGCCGCAAGAATGAGAATTAATCCCAGAAAAATTTTCTGCTGGAAAGTGCCTTCCGCGGCGGACTTCTCGACCGCTGCCATTGACGCTCCTATTCTCTCAACGGCCCTTCTCCCTAGCGGAGAAAGGTGACAGGCAATTTATCATATCGAGACTGAGTGGCCCTTTGAGTTCTAAGATTCGGAACCGTCCAGTTTTTTCAGGAGTGAAAGCGCTAAACGAGGGGCCGAAGCCGAATCTTCATGCTTGAAATAAACAAACGAAGAGGCCCAATGCATCTGGGCGAGTCGCTTAGCCCAGGACTGTATCTCGGCCGGCTTGTAGTTGACCTTTCTCAGGCGCAGATACCCGTGTTTTGCCGTTGGCGAAAAGGGACAGTCGGAAACGTCTGCGTCGTTGAAACATAAAGCCACACCCGAATCACGAAGCGTTTCGATCACCGTTTCCTCGAACCAGCTGGGGTGACGAAATTCGAACGCGCATCGGGCGTGTCGCACAAGCGGAAGAAACTTTTTAAGGAGCGGCAAATCGAGTTTCTGATAGGGTGGCAACTGGAAAAGAAGGCATCCCAGCCGGCCTTCCAGTGAGGACGTCGCTTCGAGGAAGTCTTCCACCTCCGCTTGGACGCCCTTCAATCTCTTGATGTGCGTAATCGTTTGTGGCGCCTTGAATGAGAAAAGGAAATTGCCCGGTACGGAGTCGGCCCAACCCTGTAGCATCTTCGCGGTCGGAGCACGATAGAAACTGCTATTGATTTCTACTGTAGGAAACTGACGACCGTAAAAGGAAAGCATTTGGGCGGAGGGCAGGTCGACCGGATAAAAGGCCGGCTTCCATTCACGGTAGGAGTAACCGCTGGTCCCAACCCAGAAACTTGCGCCTTTGCCTGCGCCTAGAACTTTTCGGCCCTTTTCCATCTGGAGTTCCTTAAGGAGATTTTCGACGAGCTCCGGTCGCTGGCTCAAGCGAAGAACCAATTTTGAATAACAGGATGAAAAGATGTCAAAGACATGAGTCCATTTTAGCTGATTGATGACGGTAGGTGCGTCTCTGGAGGCTAGGCGGGTCGTCTTCCCCGGCGGACTGCGGATGCTGCTAAAAGTCCCGCCGTGAGAAGTGTGATGGCAAGCCCGATCATAAAAGACAATGGCCGGTACGCAAATCGAACCTCGTGCTTGCCCGTGGGAATTTCGACGCTAGAGAAAACATTTTCGAAGACCTTAATCGATTCCGGACGACCGTCTACCCAAGCGCGCCATCCGGGATAATATGACTCCGAAAAAACAAGTGTTCCTCCGGCGGTTGTCTCGGCTGTAAGCGATCCAGGCTCGTCGCGAATGATCTTGACTGGCGCGGTCGCCTCCAGGAGGAACGCATGAGACCGCGGCGCTTGTACTTGGATCACACCTACATCCGATGCCTCCGGAGCCGGTTTTTGGGAGCCCTCCCTCGTGAGGGCAACAATCCTCGAAACGCCGGCTTCCTCAAAAAGCGGGGAATGAGGTCCTTCCTTGTTGAGACGATCGACAAAAAGCGAAACCCGCCGACTCGTCAAATCGTGATGGCTACAAACCTCCTTCAGTCCGAACGCCGCGCCATAGGAGGGTACGAGCATCGCCTTAAAGAGCTCCATGTTATCGCGGGACCCCCATTGCCAGGCCCGAGAGCCATGGACGATATTTAACGAGTGGAAGATTCGGGTTCCGGCAGGAATGGAAGCCAGGCCGGAAAGTCGGCGAGAGTTGTTTTCCAGAAATGGCTGATCGCACCATGCCGAGTAAACAGGAATTGAAAAAAGAAGGAGGTCCGCCGCGACGAGGCCCACGCAAATAAGGCGAAGACGACGCGAAGCGACTCGACTCACACCGGCCGCTGCGGCGACGACGACGGAAAGATTGTAAAGAAGGAGCCAGGTGCACGGGAAACGAAAGATACTCACGAAAGGAATCCACGGATAAATAACGAGCCACTTTCCTAACGAGAGAAGAAAAGCGGCCACTCCCAACCCGAGAATGATCCGTTCGCGGGCCGACCCCTTAAAGAGGGCGTAGCCGGCCAGAGCCAAAAGCACGGGGCCGTCGTAAAAACGCACGGGCGAGTAATCGCCGACATACCCCTGAAGAAAAGGAGAGGGGAGGAAGAGGTGCCTGAGCGCAAAAACGGGAGGCACCGAGTTTTCCAGTGCTGACTGGTGCGGCAAGAAAATACCTCGCTGGGACTCCTTCAGCATCTCAAGAAAGGGAAGCCCCTGGACCGCGCACAGACCTCCAGCGATGAGGGCGCCCTTGGCCAGGCAGACGAGCGCCGCCCTGGGATTTTCGTCTAATCCACAGATGGCCAGAAGCGCCAACAATGATAAAAGGAAAAATGGAGGAAAGCCCGCCAGCCACTCCAGTACCAAAGCCATCGCCAATATTCCAGTTCTCTTCTCAACCAGGCCGTCCAACGCGCACGGAAGCCAGGCCATGGTGCAAAAATCGGCCGAGTACCCCATCCGGGAATAAAAGAGTCCATTGAATCCCATGCCGAGCGCCGCCGCCCAGCCGGCTTCCGTGCTCTTAAACCAAGCTCTGGCCAACCGGAATGAAAAGTAGCATGCGACCGCCGTGTGCGCGAAAACCGACAAGCGCTGATAGTTGGCAAAATTCAGGAATGCCGAGGCGAGATGTAGAGGATAGAGAACTTGGTTCTGCGGCGAAGCAAGGAAAGGTTGTCCGAGGTTTCTGAACGGATCCCACAAGGGGGCCCAACAGTTTCTGAGGAAATCTTTACCAATTTGGTAGGTCGGATAGTAAAAGCGGAACGTATCTCCGTGGATCGGGAAAAGTCCTTGGAAAAAAAGCCGCCGCCAATACACAAGGAAGTAAATAAAGGCCGCTCCAACCGCCAAAAATGGCGTCGCGTGGGACCTGAGTGGCTGTCGCCTGGGATCTGTAGAAGTTTGCACGACCTCTTATTTCCGTTGAAGAGCCGGAAGCTCGTTTGCCGCGACACTGATTGACGCCCCCGTGGGAGGCTTCAGAAACACTTTTTCTTCGAAAAACATCCGGTACCAATCGACATAGGTTTTCATGATCCAGAGAGTCACGTAATCGAGTGACTTGGCGCGCGCCTTCGATTTTAGGTGACCGAGCTCCCGGGCATCAACGCGCTCGCTGACGGTGGGATGGGAAGCGAATCCGTCGATGATGGATTCCTGGTTCTTCCACATAAGATCCTCGATAAACCTAACCGGAAATCCCCGCTTGGGCATCTTGGCGTATTCCTCGGGCAACCGCTTGGAAGCGATCTTGCGGAGAATCCATTTGGTTCGGCCGCCCCGAAGCTTGAAACGTGCAGGAAGGGCGTTTGACAGCTCGACAAGCCCATTGTCGAGATACGGAACGCGCGCCTCGAGAGCGTGGGCCATCGTCATCGTGTCGGTCTTGTGGAGCATGCTGACCAGATAATTCCTTTGGTCGAACGCGAGCATATGATTAAGCCAGTCGGCTCCGTGAACGGGGATATCAACATAAGGAACCGCGCCCGCCGGTTTTAAGAGCCGGTCGTACCGCTGATAGAAGATGCAGAGATCAAGCCACTCTCGCTGCCAAGCTCGTTTTTTGGCGTTCATCAACTGAAACGCCGCAATTTTTGTCCGGGCCGTAATTCGCCGGGGAACCTGATACTTGGTGTAGCCGCCCAATAGCTCGTCCCCTCCTTCTCCGGTGAGAACGACCCGGTTGTGCCGGGCCGCTTGCTCAGCCAACGCAAAAAGAGGAACTGCCGCCGGATACGCGATCGGCACCTCATAGGCGCTTACGGCGCGCTCGTAAAGCGGCTCGAATTCGCGAGCCAAATCAATGGAAACGTTCTGATGCTTGAGGCCAAGGCGCTCGGCATAGCGCGAGGCGATCGCAGCCTCGTCATCATCGTAGCCGGCGTTCGAAAAGGAATAACTGCTGACTCGGTAGCCGGCATGAGCCGCGGCAAAGTGCGCGATCAACCCGGAGTCGAGGCCTCCCGACAAAAATACGCCGACAGGAACGTCGGAGACGAGCTGGCTGGCGACGGCTTCTTCCAGGGGCTTTTTCAAAGACATCCTCGATAGCCTCTTCCGGCTCAGGGGCCAAAAGGTCGCTCAATCCTTTGAGATCCAGCCCGTAGGGAATCGAAAAACGAGCCGCCAATTTGGGGGTCAAGTCCTCGCGGACTTCAAAGACCTGTCCGGGCGGAACTGTCAATATTCCCGCAAACGGCGTCTCGTTGCCGAAAAGGCAGTTGGTCGCGATCAAGCCCGACAGCGCCCCTTCGTTCAAGCGCAACAGATCCGAGTCGAGCCGCAACATCGGCTTAATTTCAGAGGCGAGTATAAGCCCTTTGGACCCTCGCGCCCAATAGAGCGGCTTAACCCCATACCTATCGCGTCCGTAAATCACGCATTCCCGTTTTCGATCATGAATCACGAACGAGAACATCCCGTTCATTTTCTCTGCGAATGACGGGCCGAAACAGTGGTAAAGCTTAAGGAGAACTTCCGTGTCTGAGGTGGTTGAAAATTCGTAGCCACGCTGAGCCAGCACCGCGCGAAGCGTTTGAAAATTATAGATTTCGCCGTTAAACACGAGCGTGATCCCATCAAACGACATGGGCTGGTGGGATCGGGGGTTCAAGTCAAGGATGGACAGGCGCGACTGACCAAACAAGAGCGCTGAAGACAATTCCTTCATGGCGCAGTGGTCAGGTCCCCGGTGCTGGATCCAACGCAGCGCTTCTTGAAAACGCTCAGGGGAGACCGACGAACCAAAGTGGACGAGGATGCCGCACATAGGACAAGTAGAATCTGACTAAATTTTGACCCCCCCTAAAAGGGTACCAAGGGAAAGCCACTGAAATTAGGACTCATTTTTGAGAAATGCCCTTGTTTATTGGCTCATTTTGTTCAAAATTGATGAGGGTTCTATGAAACGCACTTCAATCGCAATTTTGGCGCTCTGTTCCCTGGCTGCCTGCACCATTGAACCGGCAAACGTGGTCGATCGACCGTCGTTTTACCTAGAGAAGCTGCTCTATGCTTTGGGCCGGCCGGATCAAGGGGCCAACGACAACGAATGGGCGGCCGACTTGGGGTATGACGGTCTCGCGCGAAATAAACACAATTATAAGAAGCTCGTTGAAAACTACACAGAATCGGCCAACATCATAGCTCCATTCACTCAGAGCTCAAATTCCGCCATTTCCAAAAGCGCTACGGCGGCCAAGGCCGCCTTTACGGGATTGAGCGATCAAGCCCAGAGCGTTCTGACCGTGATCGAGCACACGGAGAACAATGAAATCGATCCCCGCCCATTTGCCGAATTCGCAGCACAAGCAACCGCTACGAAGAACAAGCTCTGGGATTCTATGGAAGCCGACGCGGTAAAGCCGATTGTCAACGAGACCCGGGGACGACTTGGAGGAGAAGCACGGCATCGCATCAAGATAACCATTCTCTCCATGTTGGCCGATGTGGGCGGTCCCTATAACAATTCGCATGGCATTGTCGACGCAGGGGAAATTTACGTGGCGGTCGTTGGAGAGAAGCTTGACCCGATGCCTCAATTGGCCAGTGCTCCCGCGAACAATACCGCCCTCGCTCAGGATGCCGCGAGCGAGAAACGTCTCTCACCGGACGAGCTTGGCCCCGTAATCGAGGCGGCTATCCAGCAAGGATTCAAACAGGGGGCGGCAAGTCAATCAATGGACGCGCAACATTCTTTTGACATCGCCTACGCGCGAATCTGCGAAATCACCGACACAGCCGGCAGGCAGAAGTATTTGGACTCGCTCGCTTTCTACGAGAACAACGCGCACCTCTTCGATTCAGCTCTTCGCACGACGCGAGACATAACCGATCCAAAAATGCGGGGCGACCACCTGATGTTTATCGGGGAGTACCAGGCCGGAGATGACCCCAGCGGAGCCAAAAGCACCTACCAGGAGGCGGCTCGAACCGCGCTCGAAATCAAAGACCCGACCGAGCGCGACAAAGAGCTTTCCCAAATCTGCTTCTACCAGAATATGTCGAGGTTTCCCGAGGAAGCCCAGAACACGTTGTCCATGATCAGCTCACCGGAAATTAAAGAAAAAACCGCCAATAGCCTTCCCCACAGGAACTAGCGTTCTCTCGCGTCTCAGTCCCTCGAGCTCCGCCGCTCCCTCACCTGGCGTCCCCTCACAGCTAGTAAACCACGCTATTTTCAGCGGTTAATCACGAAGACCTACAATATGGGCACCAAACCAAGGGGAGACAGCAGAAAGGGACGACTGTCGAATGAACTTGTGCCGGGAAATTAAGCGAACCGCAACGAGTCGTGGTTTATTTTGCGTTCATATGGAGCGCAATTTTTGGCGGAACCCGATAGTCGATATTGTCTAGGGTCCAATTCCAAAGCTTGTGTTGTTCACTGATCGTCACGCCGTCCCTTAGTTGCGCCTTCCAGCCTCCCATGACTTGGTCGTCGGCCGTCCACACGCGCACGCGTTTGCGAGGCACCATGGTTTCCCACTTATTGGAAGCCACGGGCCCAGCGTAAAGGAGGCGCACCGTCACATTTCTCGAATGAAACTCAAGCGGGGCGAAATCGATCTTCTCAAATCGGCTCCCCCCTTTGCCCAAAGCTGGAATACCATCCGACAACAGCACGACCGTTATCGGGCTCAGGGCGAGGTTTCGTTTCTGGACATTCTGGGCCACGTCCTTAAAGAAGACGTTAAAGT
>Ga0207121_1067_pt1 | contig 21282 bp, 15 predicted proteins | sample Alteio_BWMinHeat_41_FD_153513 | JGI IMG/M metagenome (GOLD analysis project Ga0207121, IMG submission 153513) | Enriched cells from forest soil in Barre Woods Harvard Forest LTER site, Petersham, Massachusetts, United States -... | ecosystem: Environmental > Terrestrial > Soil > Temperate forest >... | reverse complement strand
TAAACCTTCCTGAGCGCGGAGCCCTTTAGGGGGTTTCTTTTTCCTCAATTCCAGCCTTAAAATCAGCACGTTTTAGCCCGGCTGCCAGTTACGAAAGCTTTACAGCATCTTAAGCGCAACTTAAGGGGGTTCTAGTTTAATGGTTGAATCCCAACCTGAAAAACTGCTTAAGCTGGCGACAAGAGGCTGAATGACCGGGAAACAGAGGACCAAGTTCCAGGCTGTTCTTGTTTGTTTCATTTATTTCACGACGAATTGCGCTTTCGCCCAGTCCGTGCCGTTGGCCGGATCGTGGTGGGCGGAACGCCACGCCAGTCATCTCAACAAAGATCCGATCGAACCCGCAAATCCCTCCGTCAGGGCGCTCTCCGTAAACCAGATCTTTTTCAACGATCTCGTTCCGCCCGGCCGAATCTCCGCGCGTTTCGGAAACTTCGAAAAAACGGCCGCCTCTCTAACTTCCACCTCCATGCGTGTCATCCATATCAAGGACATTCACGGAAATTCCGAAGCCCAATCGAACATTGCCGAGGCCCTGTCTGAACTGGCCAAGAATGAAAATATCGGTTTTATTGCCTTGGAGGGCAGCTCGCGCGAGCTGCAATTTTCTTCCTACCAGGCCTACCCTCACCAGGACTCGGTTCGCGCCGCGGCCAATTTCCTTTTGAAGGGGAAAAGGATTTCCGGACCCGTCTACTGGGCTCTGCAAAAAAGCGCTCCCAACATCCCTTTGTTCGGCATCGACGATCCTGAGCACTACGCGAAGAATGTGAACGCCTATTTGGCTTCGCTGAAAACGAGGCCGCAGGCCAAGAAGATCTTTGAGGAATTAGCGGCCCAGATCGAGCTGGAGAAAGCTAAAACTCTTAATCCTTCACTGAGGGAACTCGACCGGGCCATGGAGGCCTATCGATCGGGAAAATTGACGCTCCTTGCCCACTTAAACGACTTGGAAAAGGCATCCGGCGAGTTGGGGCCCGAGCTTATCCGGTTGCAACGGGCGCTGAACTTTGAGATGTCCCTGAATCCCGCCCTGGTAAAATCCGAGCGAGCGAGCCTCCTTAAGGCCCTTTCCCAAAAGCTGGACTCGCGTGGCGCCCAGAAACTGCTCAACCTGACCCTCTCCTACAAACAGGCGACGATCTCGAACGAAACGTTTTACCGGTCTCTCGATGCCATCTCCCGCGCCAATGGCGTCTTTTTCCATCGGTTTCCCGCCCTTGAGGCTTTTTCGAACTACGTTTTACTTTCGGAAGAACTGGATGCGCAAAAGGTCGAAGAAGAGCTTTTGACGTGGGAACACCGAGCCGCCGACAAAAAAATCCGAACCGACTCGGAGCGGTCTCTGATGAATCGATCCGAATACCTTTTTCTCGAGGGAAAGCTTGCCGACTATGCGCTCACGCGCCGGGAATGGGAAATCTTTCAGAAGCTGGACCAGCAACTGGCGAAAACGGCGCTCTCTTATTCGGAAGTCCTCCAGCCCTTTAAAGATTTCTACCGCGAAGCGGAAATTCGCGACGAACGGATGACCGAACGTTTCATCTCGTTGGCTCGGCAGAAAAGGTGTTCGGTTGCAGTCCTCGTCACGGGGGGATTTCATTCGAAGGGCATCGACGATCGGCTGGTCCAGGCGGGATTTAAACCGGAGCCGTTTGTGCCGAGAATTACGCGCACGGACCTGCTGGGTAAAAATGATGACTTGAGCCGTTTCGCTCAGGAAAAAACGCCGCTCGAAAAATTGGTCCAAGGAGAGAAGCTGTTTCTCGCTCGGGATCCCGCACAAGGAATGGAAGAAGCTCCTTTCGACGTGCTGGCCTGCGACGTCCATTCAGGATATCCCACGGGAGATCGGTCGCTACAGAGTTTGGATGAGGAACTACCCGTGGGGCTAAAGGTTCAGCTCCGTCTTCATGGGACAACCGTCGATGAGATCGTGGCTGGCCGGCACGAGGAAGTTGAGGCAGAATACGGCTTTTACGGAAGCCAAATCGATTCGCTCCATTGGAGCACCGGACTTCATTGGGTCAAACGGCTTCAATCAGTCCTCAGCCTGATTGGCGTTTGCTGCTTGTTCATCATGAGAGCCAAGTATGGAATCCTAGGGCTCACCCTGTGGGCGGGAATCCTGGGGGTCGTCTCTACCGACGGTTCAGAACCTGTTATTCCCCTGTTGAGAAGACTTCGAGAGGAAGTCGCCATGTATAAAGGCGCCAGGCGATCGGCGGAATCCCATCGTAATCCTTCTCCAAGGCTGGAGAATATCAAAGAGCGGATGCAGCGGGTACAGGCGGCCAAAGAAAGGTGGTACCTTCCCTATTCGACCACGGACCTGATCGAGGCCACGAAATTCCTCAAGGGTTCAGCGCAGTTTGGACCACTAACGGACGAAAAAATCGGCAGATGTGTTTCTATTTTTTCGGTTGCCGTAAAGAAAGCTCTCGCTACGCCGGATCTAAATCCTTTGATTCGCGCCTACATCGGCGGCGAACCAAATGAGAAACAAATCGAAGGAGCCATTTCCCTTCTTGAAAATAGAACAATCGCCAGCATGCTGCCTTCCGAAGGAAAAACCCTGACCGTCGCTCTGGCCAGTTTCATTAAAGTGATGATGGGCCAAAAGGTAGAAATCCATGACTGGAGTACTCATTTGGCGGAAAGAGATGCCCAGGTGTCAGGCGCGATCTTCAGCCAATTGGGCCTCAAAGTAGGCGCATACTCCGAGAATAAGGCCTTTGTCTTCAACCCCGCAGCCAGCACTTCTCGTCTCCGCCCGCATCTTGAGTCGCTGGCCCAAAACGAAACCCAAGCCGAGCGAGTGGCAAAAACGCGGATCCTCTTTCATGAGATGGATGTCGTTTACGGGCCTCATGACCAAATGATTTTCACGTGGATGGAGGATTGGTTTGGCATAAAGGGGGAGAAATTCCACTACCGGCCCTACCCGGATTGGGTAATCGCCGAGGAGGCGGACTCCCTGCTCATTGACGACGCCCAAGATCCGCTCGTCCTTTGCCGGCGGTCCTATTACCTGAATGAAATCCGCCAGCGAATGCTTCGGGAAATCTTCGCCTTTACCGAAAATTCCATGAAGCTCGGCCGGGACTTCATTTTTTACAGGGGCCACGTCGTGTTTAAGAACCGAAGAAGGAAAGACGCCGTTCTTGCCCGGTTGCACGATCGGCTGTCCGGGCAGGCCGCCCTCAGGAATCTTACCGACGACAATGGTGTCGACGATCTTCTCCTGGCCGCCTTGGAAGCCCGGTATCTGTTGAGAAAGGGGAGGGACTACACCGTTGAATCCGGGCGCGCCTATATCCGGAACACCACGAATGGCGAAATAAGGATGAACCAAAAATGGGGGCGGAGTATCCATTCGTTCATTGAAATTAAAGAAGACATTCCCATTCTGCCGGAAGCCAAGGCCGACTCTTTGATGAGCTCGTTGTTTTATTACCGGCTCATTCCCCATTGGAGCGCGGTCAACGGCGTGTTGGACGATGAGACGGCTGCCGATTTTGAGTGGCTCCACTCGGTCTCTATCCACGAGGTCAAGCCGAAATATCAATCCACCAAGACCGTCCTCAGGCCCGCCTACACCCGGACAAAAGCACAGAAATGGGACCGCCTGGTAAAGATGATGGAAAAACTTGTTGCAACCGGTCGTCCGATCTTGATCAATGCGATGGATCCCAACGAAGTCCATGAGATCTACCAAAAGTTTTCGACCGTGCCCTCCCTTAGGGGGCGATTACAGGTCGTCGATGCGCGAAGAAATGGACACAGCCAAATTAATCAGATAGGAGAGCCCCACACAATCACCCTAAGCGCCCAAATAGCGAGTCGCGGCCACGAGATAAAGATTGCCGAGCCCTTGTACGAATGGGTGGACGTTGAGGGCATCGGCCGCGTGGGAGGATTGTTGGTATTGAGCACCCATCGCGGGCCTTCTCCGCGCCTCGAAAAACAAGTGATCGACCGCTCGGGGCGCGGAGGTCGTTCCGGGTTTGCTCACATCATGGATCACATTGAGGGCAACGAGTTTCTTGAACGCTATGCGCCGGAATATCTCGAGGAGTTGCTGCAGGATCCGTCCCTCGACGCCGCGAATCCGGCCACTGTGGAAACGATTGACGCCTTGTTTGAGTTGGCCCAGCTGAGGCGCTCCAGGGAAATGGGCCTTGCCCGCGCCAACGCCGAAAGAGATTTCGAGCCAATCATCACCTCGGCGCTTCAGTTTACGGCGTTGGCGTCGAGGTCAGTCATTTCGGGAGATGACTGGAACCGTTTTTTTATCACGGTGTCAGACTTTGTCCAAGAAGCCTATCAAGCCATGTCAATTCGAAGCCGCGAACAGTTCTCAACAGCTCTGGAGCGAATTCGCTCCGAATCAGTATTTCTAAGCCGGCTCCATTCTGTCACGGGACTTGAGAGATTCAGCCACCAAAGGCCCCTCGATAATTTCTCTCTCTTGTGTCGGTTTTTGGGTGTGACCGAAGACGAAGTGTATTTGGAAATCGATCCGGAAAAGCGATTGCGCAGAGGGCACCTGGAGGTATTTCCTTTTTTCGTCGATTACTTTGTGAACTACGGATACCGACGGGACGCCATCAGGTCGCTTCTTGGGTACCGGAAGCCCCAGGACCTGCTTCTTCATCTTCAGGGGCGTCCGATTCCCGAGGTTCTTGCGACGCTCAGGACATCCAGGTGGATGACCCAGGCACAATTGACTGAAGCGCTCGCGCCCAACGTCGTGCCCACAACCTATCAGAGCTGGGAACAAGGAAGCCTGGTTCCAACTCTTGAGGATCTTAACCATGTTGCTGCCTTTTACGCGGACAGCTACGGATTTGACTACACGACTTTGTGCGCGGTCATGGGGATTCCCACGGGCGCCAATATCCTGGACGCGCTGGGTGGACAGCCGTTGCCGACGGTTCTTAATGGCCTCAGGAATGCCAGCCATCTTTCCCCCCAAGACGTGGCGACGGAGTTAGGTGTCACGCCCGAAACGGTCAATGGGTGGGAAAGAGACGTCCGGCCTCAGGCCTCCAACATCAGAAGATTGATCGAACTTTACGGCTCCAAAAGAAATTTTGGACGAAATGCCGTGCGGCAACTCATGGGCCTGAGAAGCTTTGAACAGATCGCCGCCGAGGCGGCGGGAAAAACGTCTTACCAGCTCTTGATCGAATTGATGGAATCGGTTCCCAATGACAAGAAGGAATTGACGGAGATCCTCGAGGTTTCATTCGTCACGCTCCAAAGTTGGGAGCAGACGGGAGTTGTCCCACCCGTCCATCTTCGCACAGCCGCCACTCATTTTTCTCAAAAGCATGGGTACTCCCGCACGGATCTTTTCAGAATTCTTGGAATAAAGGAGGACCTTCGGGCCCTATCGGAACTTGAAGGGAAGCCGCTCGGCGCCGTCATTAAGGGACTGAGAACGATCACGGGTGAGAAACAGGAAGACCTGGCGCGCGCTCTGAACGTCGATCCCGGTTTGTACAAAAGATGGGAAGGATCAACCCGAGCTCCACGATTTTTCCGCCAGCGCCTCGTTACCCATTATAAAATCCGCCACAACTTTCCCGAAAAAACGCTTCGATCTCTCCTGGACATTCAGACGCCAGAGGAAATGATTGCGTTGACGGCCAACAAGCCTCTTCGGGATGTGCTGACCGCGTTCCGCCGGAGATTCGACTACTCAAAGAGGCAGCTTTACATGCGCCTGGGGCTCGAGTTCCGGCAATATGATCGATTGGAAAAAGACGGCGTGCCCGGCGACGATTTATTGAATCGAATGACGGAGTTTTTCGCGAACCAACACCGATTTGACCTCAAACAGATTAAGGAACATTTGGAGACGGCGTCCGCGATCCAAGCCCGCGGCGATGATGTGACCATCGCCGATATAGGCCCGAATGCCTCCGCCCATCCCATTGTAAACGGGCGAATCGGCGTACTAAGGAGTCGGGGGGATTTCAAGCTGTCCTTGCCAGAATTCCCAGGCTATGAGATTCATCTCATTGGAAACTCAAGCGACTTAATCTTGGACTCGACCGGCCAATCTGGCCACGCCGGCGGCCTCTCCAGCGTGGGCTCCGACCATCCGGCCAAAAGAATATGGATTCCCCGCGGCCTTTTTGAGGCCAGCCCTTCCGAAGCCCTTCAGGTGGTTCGCCATGAGATCGCCGAGCTGGATCTCTGGTGGAAAAAGGCCGAAGCCTTGATTGCGGCAGGAAAGGTCCGGCCTTCGGACTCGCCGGCTCCTCTACCAACGATTCGCGAATGGATCCGCCGCAACGTGAATCAATCCCGCGCATTGGCGTCCCTCTATCATAAGAACGCCGCGGCGGATGTAGCGGTTTCGTCGTTGGGCTTTCCGCGGTGGCTCATTTGGTTTACGGCAACATTTCCTTTCTTGGGACTTTTCCTCGTTCCCGTATTGAAAGTTATGGTGTTTCACCGTTCCCATTCCGGAAAAGACCAGACCCTGCATTCCCAAACACCCGAGGATCATCTCGCGAAAGCTTACGCCGTTCTCTTATCACAAAGCAAGCCGGGGGTCTCGCGCGAAGATATCCATCAGCTCTGGGGGGAACTTGAGATCCTTTGGAAGGATCTCGACGTGAAGTTGGACGTTGGCGCGGTGGCGGGTGAGTTGACCCTCCTTCCGCAGAAGATCTCGGGAAACCATTCCTGGGATGAAAGCCGGTTTGAGCGGTCTCTCCGCAAAGAACTGGCCGCGCTAGGCGCAGGCCGAATGTCGACTGCCAAGGCCCGGACAGCGGTCTATAAAGCAACGCTGTCCGTTTCGACGCCCGTGCCACTCGACCGGCTCTCGCCATCAAACCTTCAGAGTCTGGGACTCAACATCATCGTCGTCAATCGATCCACCGAGGGCGACCTGTCCCAATTGTTGCAGACACTCATGGCCAAGGACGAGCTGAGCCGGTCGGAAACCGTCGTCGTGTCCGATTTCCTTGATCCTTCTTTCGAAAACCGCGTTCGAGCTGCCGGAGCCCAGTTCCTATGGAACGCGTTTCTATTCGAAGGCAAACTTTCGGATGAATCCTACCGGCTGAGTTTCGGATCCTTGGAAAGAAGCTTGAGGAACTCGCCGGTTTGGGAGAAGATTCAAGCGGCTGGACGGATAAGCATTTTCTATCCAGAGGTTCCCGTCGATCCGTCGGGGGCGACCGAGAAGATTTTTGGCAAGGCTTCCCTGGTCATTTTACTTAAGGGACTTATGACGCTCAGGACAAATTGGAGAGCCCTTAAGGAGATGGAGAGAATTTCAAGGACGATCGCAGATCAGGCTTAATCCTAGAGAACTGATGGTTGCCAGACCCTAGCTCCCTTGGCTAAAATCAGCGAAGATCATCCCCATGCGATTTAAAGCGAAATTTTTAGGAACATTTCTGGCATTAGCGATTTCTCTCTGCGGGTTTGCTGAAGCCCGCCCGCTGGATAATTCCTGGTATCGTGGAGCGTTACCTCCTCTTCTGACCCTTAAATGGGGCGGTTCCAGAGAAACCCCTTCGAAACCAACCTTGCTCTCATCCGGCCCTACCATGCCTCTTTTTGAATCCGGGCAAAAATGGGGCGCAGGAGAATGGGCCGTTGTGGGAGCCGTCGTGGTCGGCATCGCCATTATCGTCATCATTGCGGGCAGCCACAAAGGAGGGGGAGGCGGCGGAGGGGGCGGTACCACCGGGTACTAAGTCTTCGCTGGCTTCTTCCAGTTAGGCCTTTCTCAACCCCACCCTCAACATGAAACGATTTCTTTCCATCCTGGCTCCCCTGTTGCTCGTCCTTTGTTTGAACCTCCCGGCAGCTTCTCCCGAGAATCCGTTCGGAATTTCTCCCGATTTGGACCGGAAAATTCAGGCTGGCCTTCATGAGCTCTACGGCCTTCGTTTTGAGCGGGCCGACAACATTTTTTCTGACATCGACGACCAATCCATGGAACACCCGATGGTCGCTTTCGGTCATGCCTCGGTGTATTGGTGGAAGCTCTCCGTGAATGTTCTGGAAGTCGATCCGCAGGAAAGCCGTCCTTTCCTTAAGTCCGTCCGCGAGTGCATTCGGGCCTCAAAGGAGAAAATTCGCCGGGGCGATACCACCGGAGAGGGCTACCTGACCTTGGGCGGGGCCTACGGTATGCTGGGCCGTTGGGAGGCGACGAACCGGCACTGGCTGGCCGCTTATTTCGATGGCCGCGACGCGCAAAAGGCCCTGGGTAAGGCCCTTAAGATTAACCCGAACATGACGGACGCCTTCCTCGGCCAAGGAATATTCGACTACTATGTGGCCACCTTACCCTCTGTCGTCCGCTCGCTGGCATTCCTCGGAGGGCACAACAATAAGGAGGCGGGACTCGATGAGCTCCGCCAAGCCGCCGAAAAAGGCATTTATTCACGCACGCCGGCGCGGCTTTTCTTAGCCGACATTCTCGCGAACCAAGAGAATCGCGTTGATGAGGCTTTTAAGATTTTTGCGGAACTTCGCCAGGAATTTCCTCAAAGCCCGTTCGTGCAGACAATGGAAGTGACCGCCGAATATAACCACGACCTTATGGATGATCTTAGGAAGGAAGTCGCCAGCTTTCAGCAGCGGGTCGCGGATCATACCTATGGCCCCCAGTTTGAATGCCAGGGAAACTTCATGGCCGCCCTGATTCCCTTCAAGCTGAAAGACTGGCCTCAAGCCGAAGGCGCCTTTCAAAAAGCGATCGACTCGGGGGCACCCCGGGACCCCTTCTATACATGGGCCTGTCTTTACAAGGGTTACGCTCTTGATGCCGAGGGCCGCCGCGCGGAGGCCGTCGAACAGTATCGCTCTGTCCTCCACCAAATGAGGCGATGGGCTTCTTACGATCATGCCAAGGCTCGCCTTCACAAACCATTCGGTCCTGACGACATCGAGATCAAGACCCTAAAACTCTAGCCGCTCAGCGCGCCGCGAGATTCACCCGAAAACGATCTCAACTTTGATATAAAGATGTCGTTGCTCATGTTCCGGGCGCCCTCCGCTTCAAGCAGAAGCGCGCCAACCCCAGGGAGATTTTCATGACGACATCGGCGGGCATTTTCGATAGAAGAAGGTTTGTACGCAGCCGGCTCTCCCGCGAGCAAAGCGTCACTGTCACTTCCAGCCTCCTATCCGATATCGAATTGATCAACGTCTCCTTGGACGGCTTGGCCGCCTGGACCTCGGAGAGCTCCAGCCTGACGACCGGCCAATCCTTTCCCTTTGAATTTCGCATTGCCAAGATATCCACCCGCTTCGAAGCCAAAGTTGTCTGGAAACGGACATCGGGCAATCGAACCGCAATCGGACTCAGTATTGTTGGAAACCGAAGACTGCCTCTCCACCTGGCTTCCGGGGACTCAAATCTGACCGCTCTTTCCGACCGCCGGGAAAAGCGCCAAAGGCCTGTTCCTCGGTCTCAACGGGAACGCGACCGTGTCGCAACCGATTTTCCAAACCGGCTTGAAGACGCCCCTGCTTATGGCCGCACCGGCGATGACCGGAGGCACCTCGATTCTCTGCAACGCAATTCGGATGAGGAACGCCGCCGTCTCGATCGTCGGGCACGCGCCCCGGAAAACGAAGCACCCGGAGGGCAGAATCTGCGCATTCTTCTTGGAGCTCTGCGGGACCTGGCGATTCCCTGGATGCCATCGTGGCTGGCCCGGCTCCTCATTGGTCAGGGAGATTTCTGTTTTATCGCGCACCCGCGCGACTATCCCGACGTCGCGCGCCTTTTTCCGTTTACACGCAGCTGGCCCGAGCCCTGGATTCGGACCTGGTGCCGCTTTCAGTGGCCGTTTATCGCCTCGCGTGTCTCGGGCCGAAATCCGGCGACCGGGCGTGAAATGAACGGATGGATTCTCATCTCGCCTTTGCTCACGAATCAAATGCTCCGCGAACCGGCTCTCAGGGAAAAGCGAATCCTCCGCGCCATCCGCTTTGCGGAAAAACTCAAATGCCGCGTCGTCGGCCTGGGCGCCTTTACTTCAACGCTCACGCGAGACGGAAAAGACGTGGTTGAAAAAACCTCGCTCGGCGTGTCGACCGGGCATTGCTTTTCTTCGGCGGTCGCCGTGTCGAATCTCATCCACGCTTTTTCGCTGCTGGACCGACCGCTTTCCGAAACCTCAGTGAGCATCGTCGGAGCATGCTCATCGACGGGCGTTGGAAGCGCGCGCACGCTTTTGGGCCATGTGCGGCAGCTGGATCTGGTCGATGGAAATCAAAGGGAGCTGGAGGCGCTCGCGGCCGAGCTTAGAATTTCGCCGGGACCAACTATCGTATCGACGTCCAGGCAATCCCGACTGCGGTTCGCTGACGGCGTGATCGTATTCCAGGCGCTCACGCCGGCTCCTCTCGCCGGCGATTTCAAGCCGGGAGCGGTCGTGATCGATGCCTCGTCTCTCAAGGACGTATCCTTAAATTTACCGCTCCGTCGCAAAGATGTACTCGTCATCGAGTCCGCCATTGTCTCGGCCTCTGATCTTGAATATCGGTTCGACCTCGATCTGGGAAAAGGTGAGCTCCTGGGGTGCCTTGCCGAAAGCGTGATCCTTTCCGCGCTGGACGGGAAGGGAAAATCCACGATCGGCCCGGCCAGTGCCGACCAAATCAAAGACATCTATGCCGCCTCAGTTGAGATGGGCCTGCGGGTCGCCCATTTCCGGAATTCCTGCGGTCTCATCACAGAAGAAGATATCGCCCGAGTCCGTCAAGCCGCTCGCGGCCGTGCCCGGACTCCGAGCGAAGCGGCGGAGAACGCCTAAGACAGTCGTCCCGCGACAAAACGCTTCTTTAATTCATTACTTTCCGCGAAGCGAAACCTTCCGCATATTTTAATTCCGACTTAAGGATGCCTTAATCCCAGGGCCGCTATCTATGCTTGAAGACACTTCGACGCACCCGTCTTTTCAGGGCGGTGCGACCACGGAGGCACTCCAATGCATCTCAGGTCAGTTTCGCTCTTGGCTCTTTCAGTCTTTCTGATCTCCCCGATTGCAAAGGCAGCAGATCCGGCGATCCCGGACCCTTTGGCTGAGCCCGCTCCCGTAGACAACGAGGTCGCCTGCCGGATTACTGTTGTGGTTCAGAACCCTCCGCCGGCCCTCCTGGTGCGCAATCCGACCGCCTCCATTTCAATTCAACTCAATGGAGTAGGTTTCTCGGTGTATTCAGACGGAGGTTCTTTCAATCGCGATGCTGGAAATGCGACGGCGACAAGGGTCTTTACCTTTAATCTGCCCCCAGGCCGCTACTTGGTTAATTTTGTCGCCTCGAGCGGAGCTTCGATTTTGCCCGATATGGCGGTCGACGAGGCATGAATCAATGTTGACCCCGCTGCGGCCAACTCCGGAAGGGTCACGATGACGCTGGGCGAGAATCCAGTCATTCGCATACCTCGGAGCGCCTTCGGACTTTAATGGGGTCGCTCAGATGTCAAAGAGATTCGAACAGACCGGTTCAAAGGACAGGTATTCAATTCTGTTCCATCGAAAAAATTAGGTCCTTAGGAGAAACCATGAATAAAACTACCTTAGCCGCGGTCGGAGTCCTTTTTCTATTCTCCGCACTCGGAGCCAACCAAGCCAAGGGCGTACCTGTGCCCGTGCGCCGGCCTCAGCGTATCGGCAATCAAATTACAATTGGGCAAATAAACGTCACGGACAATATGGGATTGGCTGTGCAGTCTGGGAATGTCAACTGCGTCGTCAGTAACCCCGACGGCACCGTGATTGGCTCCGCGACGGGAAGAATCATCAACGGTAGCGCCGGAAGCTTCATCATCAATCTTCAACCCGAGGCCTTGTCAGGAGCGATTTTGGTTGTTTCGGCCGATGAAGACAACAGCCGTTTCACGGGAAGCCTCACCTTTACGCTTAACGGGGCCGGTGATCTGACGATCGGCAGCATGACCGTTATTGTGACTGACCGGAGTGACGCGGGACGCTGACGACTTAAAGTTCGTATCCCTTGTTCGTCAAGGGACTCTTCTTCCTTGTCATGCCGACTGACCTAACCCAAAGGGACTGATCCTATTGTCCGGGTATGGGTGCGGCCGCGGCAGGTCTTTGAGCCACTTTCTGCAGGTGACGAGTGACGAGTATCGAACCGGTTACCGCCACACCGGTGTTCTGATCGGTGGGGATATAGCCTTCTTTGTGAGCGTCGATGTAGATGGCATCGACGCCAGCGGGAATGGTGGGTGTAATACCGTCGACTTCGCCGTTTTTGTCCGTGGAAGCGAACACTAGATATCGACGGACTCCGTCCGTATCGAAATAACTCACGTCAACCCGTGCGTAGGGAACGCCGGCTCCTGGAAAGGGATTGCTGCCCAGGCCATCCGTGGTCGGCGCTAGCCGAACAACGATCGTCATGCTGCAGTCGGTCTGTGCGGAAGCCTCCCGAGGACAAGCCAACGGCATCGCTACAATTACGCTCCAGATCAGCGTGGAGACGCAACGCATCCATGTTTTCATGGACCCCTCCCGCGAATTCCGATATTGCCCAACCACTTCAATCCAGGAACCTCATTCCTTCTACAAGGTTAGAAGAAGAACGGCCGTAGTCAAGAAGATGTTGGTCCGTGCAGGATTTAGAAAAATGGGTTGATTTAGCGAATCGAAGATGAACATGAGTCAGCGTCTTGGCCCTTGCACTTCATAAGCCATATAGACATCGATTTTCTGGGAATTAACTTGGGCTCGGAAATGGGAAATGTGGGTGAAAAAGTTGGAAATAAGGCACACTATTCGTTCAGAGAAACTTAATCCCGGCTTAAGGATAAGTTAAGACAAGCCCGAGAATACTCCTGAATTAATTCTTTTAAATAGGGAGGCGGTATGAAAAATCGCACGACGTTGGCTTTGCTGTTGGTTGCACTGCAGTTTACGGCTTTTAAGATCGCCAGAGCTGATACCACTCAAACTTTCACGAGCGCCTGTTCGGTGACTCAGCCGGCGGCCGTGAACAGCCTAAACGCTCAGTCGGCGACGTTCATCAGCGACTGCACGGATTTCGGAGGGACCATCACGCCAGGGGCCTTCGTCAACGGCACCTGTGACCAGAACGGCGCGGCCCTTGCGGCCTGCATTGAAAGAGCTGAGTCCAGCCCCAGAGGGCCATCTCCTACGGGCTGCTTCACCGCGTTTCCTTACCTGGCCGGATTTTCCGTGACGCAAACGCTGACGTGCGTCGGAGTGACGGTAGGGCCGAAGCCGTCCAGCACCGGCGTGTCGAAATAAATTCACAGAAGGTAGAATCCGAACGGCTGTTGCGCTTGCGATGCAGTTGACTGATGGAGGCGCTGCCGGTCGATAAGCACTCAGCATCCTATTCTCATTTCATTATGAGGGGCGGAGGGTCAAGACTCCCACCGGTCTCCTGACTAGGCCACCAAGTAAAATCAACAATGGATAACCGTAAATCCATCCAAGACAAAGTCTTGGGGACCATCACCTGGGATATCTCTGATAGCTGCTGGATATTCGGCCTGCGGTTTCCTTCAGGGCAAACCGTGAGCGGAACAATACTCTGCGAAGATCCAGCCGCGCCACTAGAATCGCAAGGCCTTTCCGTGATATCTGATCGGATGGATTGGCTGATCGATAACGAACTGCGCATTCGCGACCATATTACCGAAAAGCTGTTTGATCTATGGCGGAGCAATTGGTGCGACGAGGAATCGGGCGCCGCGATCAACAAACCCCGTTTTCGGGACATGATTGTCCTGTCGGAGCTAAATGTGGACGAGGATTTTTGGGTCAGCCTCTACTACAACGATCGCGACCTCTTTTGCGGCCACGCCATCGTGCAGGACATCCAGCCAGACGGAACACTCCACAAAGAGCCCTACCTTTTCGGATGACACCGGACCGATTTTGTTGCGGATCCATCACGCGTTAGGATTTCTTATCTAAGAAAGCCCCTTCAAACCGCATCTGTCAGGTCGTCATCCCGTGACAATCCAAAACCCCTGTTGAGATAGTGGGTTCGTTTGACCGAATTGATCCGCTACCCGCTACGACTTCGCCTTGGTTACGCTTGACCCTTTTTAATCGAACCTTAAGGCAATCTTAAGCTGCAGCCTTTTACATTTATTGAGCGCTTTTTAAGCGAACCTCGAGGCGATCTAAAGCAGCGACCTTACTTCATACAAAGGAGGTCAACGAGTGAAAAACATTGGAGCTTTACTAGCAGTGATCATGATTTGCTTCGTCTCGCAAGTTCACGGAGTCAATGTCGGCGACAGGTGGGTTGAACCTAAATTCGTCATGGTTCGGACGATCACAGTTCGAGTTATCGGAATGAACTTGGCAAGCGCGTCCTATACTCCAGACAGCCTGCCTGGGGCGGGTCGGGTAACGGGCATGCGGGATCTGGTGAAGGTCTTTCCGGACACGACGGAAGTCTATATAGAGGATACTGGTTGCGGCGGTACGCTTTTCGTGACATCTCCGCCACGAACGATCACGGATGATGCCGGAAAACTTGCCGTAGAGGTTCTTCCCCAGACAAAAAAATTGGTAGTTGCGAAAGGCAAAGACGACATAACAATTAACGTCGGATGGTAAGGAGAGCGGCTGAAAAGAAATATCACTCCAAAGCGGTATTGCCGTCACCTCTGAGACGACCTCCGCCCAAAAGCCGGAATCGCCCCTCAAAAATGGGAAATAAGCGACATTTTGGCCCTTATTTTAGAGTAGTCCACTACCCCTGTTGACACTCCTATAGGTAGTAAGTAGTATTCTAGCCCACACTACCTATTGTAGCCAACGAGGGTTTATGCGGTGTCCGCATTGCAACCATCCTGAAGATCACGTGATCGATTCCCGGCCGGTCGAAACGGGCAATTTCATTCGGCGCAGGCGGGAGTGCCTGTCTTGCGAAAAGAGATTCACGACCTATGAACGCCTTGAGGCCATGCCTTTTGTAGTTTTGAAATCCGATAACCGCCGAGAACCGTTCAACCGGGAAAAGCTCCGGGAAGGCGTCCTGCGCGCCTGCAAAAAAAGGGACATCTCCGCCGCCCAGATTGAGCGCCTCGTGACAGAAGTCGAGGCCTCGATCCAAGAAAACTACGTGATGGAAGTGCCGAGCCGCGCTGTTGGCAGCCTCGCCCTTTCTAAGCTGCGGGAGCTGGACCCAGTCGCCTATATTCGCTTTGCCTCTGTCTACAAACAGTTCGCCGACATTGAATCGTTTCTGGGAGAGCTTCGCGAATTGAAGGAAGGACTTCAGAAAAATTCCTCACCCACAAACTCGTCTACGAACGGAAACGGCGGCCCGCATAAAGAGAACCATGGTTAAGAGCGCTTCCCATCCCACGCCTCCCTTTGAATTCCAGCTTGAGCGGCCCGAAGTGGTCGCTCTTACCGAAAATCAGAAAAAGGTCATCTCGGACAAATATCTCAAAGGGGATCCATCGGTCGAAGTCTGGCTCGCCCGGGTCGCGCGAAATGTCGCCTATGCGGAGCTTCTCTACCATCCTTCTTCTCAAGTCTGGGGTCTGTTCGACGGCGTGAAAGTCACCCGTAAAGACGCGACAACCGGAGCCGTTCAGGCCGGGCGCAGCTGGCTTCTCCACATCGGAAGTGAATCGGCGGACGACCGGGAGAAAAATTTTAAGCGCTTCATCGAAAATTCTGAGCGTGCAGCGAAGAAATTTCCCGAAGCCAAGGCGTTGATCTCCGAGTGGGAGAACCGCTTTTATTCGTTGATGGCAAGCTGGCGATTTTTGCCCAATTCGCCCACGCTCATGAATGCGGGGCGGGACCTACAGCAGCTCTCCGCCTGCTACGTTCTGCCAGTCGAAGACTCTATGGAAGGAATCACCCACGCGCTTCAGGCGCAGGCGCTCATCCACAAGTCGGGCGGGGGAACCGGCTTCTCGTTCGGCCGCCTCCGGCCCCAGGGCGACGCGGTCAAAACAACAGCGGGGGTAGCCTCGGGCGCTTTGTCCTTTATGCAGGTATTCGACAAAATGACCGCCGTGGTCAAGCAGGGGGGAAACCGGCGCGGCGCAAACATGGGAATCCTGCCTTACTGGCATCCGGAAATCAAAGAGTTTATTCGCCTTAAATCTCGACCGGGCGTTATGGAGAACTTCAATCTTTCCGTCGCTGTCGATGATAAATTTTTGGACGCGGCTGAAAAGGGACTGGACTACGACCTCGTGAATCCGCGGACCGGAACGCCGGAGAGCACCGCGTCCGCTCGGCAGGTCTTCGATCTCATCGTGGAAAATGCTTGGAAAAGCGGAGATCCGGGCGTTATCTTCTTGGACCGGATCAATTCCTCGGGTTCCAACCCAACCCCTGAATTGGGCGGATCGAAGCCACAAATCCCTGTGGCGAGCAGCCGCTTTTGTCTAATGAGCCCTGTAACTTGGGCTCTTTGAATCTTTCGCTTTTTGTCCGGGGCGACACCAACGACGGAGAAGTGCTTTGGGACGAACTCCGACGGGCCATCTTTGTGGCGATCCGGTTTCTTGACGACGTCATCGATGTGAACAATTATCCGTTGCCCGAAATTGAAATCATGGCCAAAGGCAATCGCCGAATCGGCTTGGGCATCATGGGCTGGGCCGAGGCGCTCGTCAAACTGGGCCTGCCTTACGACTCGGACAAGGCACTGGCTTTGGCCGGGAAGCTCATGAAGTACATCAACGAGGCCGCGCTCGAGGCTTCCGAGGAATTGGCCCGCGAGCGCGGGGTATTTCCGAATTGGGAAGCGAGCATTTACAATCCTCAGGGTAAGTTTTTCAGGGGCGCCGCGAGCTACCCGCGCAATTGCGCCCGCACCACAATTGCCCCCACCGGAACGATCGGCTTGGCGGCCGGCCTGCAAGGCACGGGAATCGAGCCCTTCTATGCGATCGCCTATACCCGCTATACAGCCCTAGCCTTAGAAGCGCTCCGGAACAACACGCCTCCGGAGGCAAAAGACGTGTACTTCGAGGTGAATCCGCTTTTCCGCCGGTTGGCCGAAAAATTTAATTACTTTGGGCTCGGCGAGACCGCGCTCTGGAAAAGGATCGAGAAAAACCGCAAATCCGTCCGTGGCATTCCCGAGATCCCGGCCTCAGTGCAAGCTTTATTTGCCACGGCCCATGACGTGTCGGTTGAGTATCACGTCAGAATGCAGGCCGTGTTCCAGGAATTCACTGACAACGGCGTCTCAAAAACAATCAATTTGCCCCATGGGGCTACCCAAGATGACGTCCGCCGCGCATTTCGCCATGCGCATTCGCTTGGTTGCAAGGGCATCACCGTTTACAGGGACGGAAGTCGTCAGCAGCAAGTGCTCAATGTTGTGTCCAAAGAGCGCAAATCGGTTCCCGTGCGGGACTTTTCTTCGGGCGTCTCATCGGAATACTACGAGATCAAAACCGGACATGGGCCGCTTCATATCCACATCGACTACGACGACCAGGGTCCCTATCGGGTTTTTGCAAGCTTGGCGCCTTTGGGAACCGAAATCTCCGGGCTGACAGCGATTGCCGGGATCCTTTTATCCAAATATCTTGAAGAAGGTGGCAATCCCAACCGGCTCCTCAAGCACCTTCAAGATATTAAGGGCGACAGGCCCTTTGGATTCGGAGAAAGCCGCATCAACTCGATCCCTCATGCGCTGGCTGTTGCGCTACGAAACCATCTTGAAAAACACGGGGGGCTGGAGAACGCCAAGGATGATAAGGAATTGGTGGACTCGGCCTCCCTCCCTGAACCGGCTGCCGCGGGACCATCGGCATTCGAACTCTGGGATCTCACCAAAGCCGGCAATCAATGCCCGGACTGTCAGAGCTCCAATATCTCGTATTCTCCGGGATGCGGCGGCCCTGTCTGCCATGATTGCGGACACTCGGAGTGCAGCTGATGCCTATCAAATCGGATCGTTGGATCACTGATCAATCGGAAAAAGGCATGATCAAGCCTTTTGCGAAAAAGCAAGTTAAGGAAATTGAGCTGCCTGAAGGCACAATCCGGCGCGTCATTTCATTCGGTGTGTCGAGTTACGGCTACGATATGCGCCTGGGTAATATGTTCCGGGTTCTGCGTGCTAACCAATCTGGCGAGCTCGACCCGAAAAACGTCCAGGCCGGACATTTCCAGACCGTGCAGGCCGACAACTACCTTCTGTTGCCTCCTCAAGGGCTTGCCCTGGCACAGACGCTCGAATATTTCACAATCCCCCGCGGCGTTCTGACGATCTGCTATGGGAAATCCACCTATGCACGTTGCGGCGTTCTCGTGAACGTGACTCCGTTCGAGCCGGAATGGGAAGGCCACGCGACCATCGCCATCAGTAACATGAGCGCCTTGCCCGTGAGGATCTACGCCAACGAAGGCATCGCCCAACTCATTTTTCTCGAATCGGACGAAATCTGCAACACGTCATACAAGGACAAAGGTGGGAAATACCAGGCTCAAAAAGAACCCACGCCAGCTCGCGTCTAGCAGGCTAGAAGCCTGTTTTGTGTCGCGCTGTTGTTTGATAAGCTTTGAGGCCTACCCGAAGCCTTGAGGCCAAACGTCTTTAGGCCGTTCCTGCAGTTCGAATCATAAAGCATCTTTCAAAACCAGATTCTTTTCAAAATTGAGGAGGACTCATCTATGGGCATTTTTATTGGACGCGACCGGGAAGCCCGAAGGGCTTACGGCTTCGACGAGATCGCGCTCGTTCCCGGTTCGTTGACGATTAATCCCGCTGAAGTGGACATTACGACCAAGATTGGAAATGTGACTCTCAAGATTCCTTTCATCGCCAGCGCTATGGACGGCGTGGTGGACGTGAATTTCGCGATCGCCATGGGCAAAATGGGAGGAGTGGGCGTGCTTAACTTGGACGGCGTGCAGACCCGTTACGAAGATCCCTCAGAAATTCTTAGTCAGATCCAGAACGCTGATCCGGAGAAGGCCACCGAGCTCGTTCAGAAAATGTACCGGGAACCTATCAAGGAAAAACTGATTGCCAAACGCGTGGAGCAAATAAAGAAGGGCGGCGTTCATCCGGCCGTGTCCTGCATCCCCCAAAATGCCGAAAAATTCGGCCCCATCGCCCAGGAAGCTGGTGCCTCGTTCTTTTTCGTGCAAGCCACTGTGATCACCGTCAACCACCAGGCAACCATGTACAAAACCGTCGACCTCCACAAGTTTTGCAAAAAGACCATGAAAATTAACGTCGTGCTCGGAAACACGGTCCAGTATGACGCGGCCCTTGAATTGATGGATACCGGCTGCGCTGGAATTCTCGTCGGAGTGGGACCTGGCGCCGCCTGCACCTCGCGAGGCGTCTTAGGGATCGGCGTACCCCAGGTGACTTCAACCGTCGACTGTGCGGCCGCCCGCGAGTTTTATTTCAAGCAGACGGGCCGACACGTTCCCATCATTACCGATGGCGGAATGAGCACCGGAGGCGATATTTGCAAGGCCTTCGCGGCCGGCGCCGACGCCGTGATGGTGGGCTCGGCCTTCGCCCGAGCCCAGGAAGCTCCCGGCGGAGGTTTCCACTGGGGAATGGCCACTCCGCATCACAATTTGCCGCGCGGCACGCGCGTTCGGGTGGGAACCACGGGCTCCTTGGAGGAGATCTTAAATGGTCCAGCCCGCTACGACGACGGCACCCAAAATCTGGTGGGAGCTCTCCGGACCTGCATGGGATCGGTGGGTGCCGCCAATATCCGGAACCTCCAGCTGACGGAACTCGTGATCGCGCCGGAAATCAAAAATGAAGGAAAGCTTTTCCAGAAGGCCCAAAAAATCGGCATGGGAAAATAGATGATCATTATTCTCGACTTCGGATCGCAGTACACGCAACTCATCGCGAGGAAAGTGCGCGAGTCCCACGTCTATTGCGAGATCCATCCTTATTCAACTCCGTGGAACACGATCCAGGCCTTGCGGCCCAGCGGCGTAATTCTTTCCGGAGGTCCCGCCAGCGTCTATGAGAAGAAGGCACCCAAGCCGGATCCGCACCTTCTAGACGCGGACATGCCGATCCTCGGGATCTGCTATGGGCTTCAGGTGCTGGTTGAGCACTTCGGCGGCAAGGTCCAGGCCGCTGAAAAGCGCGAATACGGCCCCGCCACGGTTAACGTGGGGACCGGAGATTCGCTTTTCCGGGATCTTCCGAACCAGCTGCCGGTGTGGATGAGCCATGGGGACGGCATTGCAAAAATGCCGGATGGATTTATGACCTTGGCCTCCACCGACAATGCGCCCCATGCGGCGATTCGACATTCGCACCGGAACCTCTTTGGCGTGCAGTTCCATCCGGAAGTCCACCACACACCAGACGGCGTGAATATTTTGAAAAACTTTACCCACAAAGTCTGCGGCGATCCGGCCACGTGGAGCATGAAATCCTTCCTCGAAGAAGCCGTGCGAGAAGTGAAAAACCAGGTGAAAGACGACCATGTGATTCTGGGACTTTCCGGCGGCGTTGATTCCTCAGTCGCCGCGGCGCTCATCCACCGCGCCATCGGAAAACAGCTAACAGCCATTTTCGTTGACAACGGCGTCTTAAGAACCGGCGAGAAGGAACGCATCCGAAGCATCTTCGACGGGTCTTTGGGAGAGAACCTCCGGGTCGTGGATGCTGGAAAAGCCTTTCTCAAAAAACTCGCCAACGTCACCGAGCCTGAGAAAAAACGAAAGATCATCGGCGCCGAGTTCATCCGCGTCTTCGAGCACCAAGCGAAAAGCATCAAGGGCGTGAAATACCTCGCCCAGGGCACGCTCTACCCCGATGTGATCGAAAGCGTATCGGTCAAAGGGCCCTCCGCCACAATTAAAACCCATCATAACGTGGGCGGCCTGCCGAAGCGCATGCGCCTCAAGCTCGTGGAGCCTCTCCGATTCCTTTTTAAGGACGAAGTGAGAGCCTTGGGCCGCGAGTTGGAATTGCCCGACGAACTTCTTAACCGGCATCCGTTTCCAGGTCCGGGGCTCGCGATTCGGATTTTGGGCCCCGTCAGCCGAGAAAAGGTAAAATTGCTTCAGAAGGCCGACCTCATCGTCGAATCGGAGGTCCGCGCCGCTGGCCTCTACGACCAGCTTTGGCAGGCGTTCGCCGTTCTGCTTCCCGTGAAGTCCGTGGGGGTGATGGGGGATCAGAGGACCTACGAGAACGTCGTTGCCGTGCGCGTGGTAAACTCCCAGGACGCCATGACAGCGGATTGGGCAAATCTCCCCAGGCCCGTGCTTTCGCGAATTTCCAACCGCATCATCAATGAAGTGCGCG
>Ga0207121_1059_pt2 | contig 21517 bp, 7 predicted proteins | sample Alteio_BWMinHeat_41_FD_153513 | JGI IMG/M metagenome (GOLD analysis project Ga0207121, IMG submission 153513) | Enriched cells from forest soil in Barre Woods Harvard Forest LTER site, Petersham, Massachusetts, United States -... | ecosystem: Environmental > Terrestrial > Soil > Temperate forest >... | reverse complement strand
TCCGATTCGGGGAAGCCCTGGTTCGTTACCGATCCTCCAGGCCGCCAAACGTGGCCGCGGCCGGACTGCCGGTCGCACAAATCGAGCCGCTCCGAACGCGCTATGCTCGCGCCGGCAAGGGCAATTCGTCCCTGGCAAACTCGGCGATTGACCAAATGGCGCTGGTCCATCTTTCGGGAACAGTCCAAAACACTCTGAACGCCATCGAGGCGATCAAACAGGATCCGAACGTACTCTACGCGGAACCGAACTTTATCATTCATCTCGATCGGATTCCCAATGATCCCAGTTTCTCGCAGCAATGGGACATGCAAAACACCGGGCAAGGAGGAGGCTTAATCGGCGCGGACATCCGGGCTCCCGGCGCCTGGGACGTCTCCACCGGCACCTTTCCCAGTATGCCCCCGGTTGTCGTGGCCGTGGTCGATACCGGTATCGACTACAATCATCCGGATCTTCAGGCCAATATCTGGTCGAACCCGAACCCCACAAACGGCGATATTCATGGCTACAATTTTTGGAACAACACCAGCGACCCCATGGACGACAATGAACATGGAACGCATGTGGCAGGCACGATTGGTGCCGTCGGCAATAACGCAGTCGGAGTCACGGGCGTCAACTGGACCGTAAAGCTCATGGCCGTCAAATTCTTGGGTCCGGACGGGTCAGGCACGCTGGATGCCGCCATCAGCGCCATCGACTATGCGGTAAGCCATGGAGCCAAGGTCCTTAATAACAGTTGGGGGAGTCCTGATTTCAGCCAAGGCCTTCAAGACGCGATTGACGCCGCGCACACAGCGGGAGTCGTCGTTGTAGCGGCTGCGGGAAACTCGGCCAGCAGTCAACCTTTTTATCCAGCTGCCTACAAAAACGTGATTGCCGTTTCAGCCACCGACCAGTGGGATCAGCTCGCCTATTTTTCAAACTTCGGTTCGGATATCAGTGTAGCGGCTCCCGGCGTGAATATTCTTTCGACGCTCCCCGTGAACAAGGGCATGTATGGGACGCTCAGTGGGACTTCCATGGCTTCGCCTCACGTCGCTGGATTGGCGGCCCTGATCCTATCTCGTTTTCCCAATGATACGAATGACGATGTCCGCCAAACGATTCAGAATACCGCCACCGATCTCGGTGCACCAGGCTGGGATCCGCAGTTCGGCTACGGACGAATCGACGCGGCCAAGGCTCTCAACTATCAAGTTCCTCCAATAACGGCCGTGATCACCGCCCCGGCGCCGGGAACAAGCATAAACAACCCGACGCCCGTGGTGGGCACTGCCGGAGGAAGCGGCTTTGCTAGCTACAAACTGGAGTACGGGGCGGGGGACGTCCCAACGACCTGGGTCACCTTTGCCACATCAAACTCTCCGGCTACGGGCCAACTCGGCATGTTTGACACGTCGACCTTGCCCGACGGAAAATATACGATCCGTCTCACCGTGAGTTCGATATCCGGTGCGACTTTGACCGACCGGACCGGCGTCGTTGTCGCCTATGTATCCATCACCGCGCCGCAATCGCCTAACGCGCTCAGCACGGCCTCTATTTTTAAGACGGGCACTCCCGTCACCATTTCAGGAACCGCAACGGGTCCTAGCTTTCAGTCGTTCAGCGTTCAATGGGCTGAGGGCGTAAATCCCACAACGGGCTGGTCGACAAGCGGCATGGCTCTCGCCGGAGGCGGCTTGCACCCCGTCACACAGGGGACGCTGGCGACCTGGGATACCTCGGCCATCACCGTCGGCGACTACTATACAATCAAAGTTGTTGTTCAGAATAACGGTTTCACAAGCTCCGCTAAGACAATCGCTTACCTGGAGCCAGATTTGCTGACTTCAAACTGGCCGATCACGTTGCCGCCGCCGGTCTTTCTGTTCTCAACTTTGATGCCGTATCACGACGTTTCCGGGAACTTCAAACTCGCCCTCTCAAAACCGTACTACTTCAATCGCCCGGAGCCTGGCTTGTATTGGACATTCCCCGCGGACGGATCCTCCTATCAAGAAGTCGACATGACCCGCGGCAACACGTATCCGGTCTCTACGGCGAATTTCGATGGAAACCCCGGTGACGAGATCGTAGACAGCGACGGCCAGACAATCAGACTTGTTCAACCGAATGGCACCTACAAGTCGCTTACGCCGGCCAAAGGTGGCGACACTTATTTCGGCCGCGTTCTTCTGGAAGACGTTGCGGGCGACTCAAACCTGGAGGTCTTGGCCCCCGAGGTGACTTACGAGAGTGACGGCACCCGAAGCATTTACCTGGATGTTTTTAAGGCCGACGGCACTCAGCTAACCCCCAACTATCCCATTAAGATCCAGAACGGAAGCCAATTCATGCCGTCCTCGTTTATCGCAGTGGATCTGGATGGAACCGGGAAAAAATCAATCATCGCGGCCGCCGAAGACGGTAACTACTCATCGTTCACTTTGAGAGCTTTCAACTGGGACGGCACGCCAAGAGCTTCCTGGCCGACTCTCACCATGCAAGGCCAATGCGGCCACTTGGCGGCAGCCGACTTCAACCACGACGGCAACATGAGCATCGTGGTTCCTTATAACATCCCGGCCACGAATACGACTTCAGGAGCCTTGATCACCGTTCTCTCAGGTCAGGGAGCCGTCAAACCCGGCTGGCCTGTCCAGCTTCCCTTGGGCGCTTATGGAGGAATCTCGCTGGCCATCGGCGATCTCGACAGGAGCGGGGTCGACAAAATTGTCGCGGCCTCCGGCCGGTGCCTGCATGTCCTCACGGCCAACGGCCAGCCCTATTCTTCGGCTTGGCCCAAGGTTGATGTCGATTACGGCCCTCCTGTCATCGCGGATGTGAAAGGAGATGGAAATGCCGAGATCGTGGTGACGTCAATGTGGTTTTACAACGATCCGTGGACGCAATCGGTCGGCGGTAATCCCGCGGGAGCGTCCGTCCCTTCGGCCTCTGCCAAGATTCAGACGATGTCCGTTCCGGGACAAAACGGGAAATCGGCCGCGCTCAAAGTCTTGGCGGACCCGTCCATCCAGTCCGGCGGAATGTATTTTGATACCCGGCTGAACGTAATTAATCGAGACGGAACGAGCCTTAAATTCTGGCGGCTTATGGGACCGACCGGGGAGCAGCCCGACGCGCAATTTATGATCCCTGTGGTGGGGGATTTCAACCGCGATGGTAAGGTGGACATCGGCATCGTGTGGGATGGAGTCCAAGGCGGGGGACTGAGCGGCTGGACTGACCAGACCCGGGCTGCCGTCTATACCACGCCGTGGAATTACAATCCGAAGACGATGGATTGGTTCGCGGGATTCCACGAAACCCGCAACACCGACGTGCGCATGACCGGCGGCGTGGCGCCCAAGATCACCCAGCAGCCAAAGGACCAAACCGTCAGCGCGGGACAAACTGCCACTTTTAGCATTGCCGCCACCGGAACGACGCCCATCGCATTTCAATGGCGTAAAAATGGAACGAATATCGCTGGAGGCATCCGGCCGACCTACACGACTCCGCCCACAGCCGCCTCGGACACCGGCGCAACGTTTGATTGCGTTGTGACGAACGCTTTCGGCACAGCCACCAGCAACAAAGCCACGCTCACCGTTGGGCAAGGGCCCATAATCACCCAACAACCTCAAGATCAGACCGTGGCCATTGGACAAACGGCGACCTTCAAGTTGACCGCCACGGGCGCCGCTCCTTTAGGCTATCAGTGGCGCAAGAATGGAACAAACATTTCGGGCGCGACCAATACGAGCTATACAACGCCCGCCGCGACGTTGGCGGACAGCGGAACCAAGTTCGATTGCATTGTCTCAAACACCTTTGGGACCGTCACGAGTAACGCTGCCACTTTGACCGTTGGAAGCGGGCCTTCGATCACGCAGCAACCGCAGGACCAGTATGCGGCCGTGGGTCAAACGGCCACTTTCACCATTACGGCCGCGGGCTCGGCGCCCCTCAGCTATCAATGGCAGAAAAATGGAACCAATATCCAGGGCGCCACAAACGCCAGCTACACGACGCCCGCAGCGGCGCTAGCCGACGACGGAACCAAATTCGACTGCATCGTCTCAAATCCGATCGGCAGCGTGACGAGCAACAACGCCATCCTCCACGTCGGGAACGCTCCCTCGATCACGCAACAGCCGCAAGACCAGTATGCTGCGGTTGGACAAACCGCCACTTTCAGCATCACCGCAGCGGGCACGGGCCCCTTGAGCTACCAATGGCAGAAGAACGGGAACAACATTTCCGGCGCTACGGGTTCCACGTACACAACTCCCGCAACGATTCTGGCTGATGACGGAACCAAATTCGACTGCATCGTTTCGAATCCCTTTGGCAGTGTGACAAGCAACAACGCGATCCTCCACGTCGGAAACGCTCCTTCAATCACACAACAACCTCAGGACCAGTACGCCGCCGTGGGACAAACCGCCACATTTAGCGTGGCCGCCTCGGGAACCGCTCCCTTGAACTATCAATGGCAAAAGAACGGAATCAATATCCAGGGCGCTACGAGCTCCAGCTACACGACCCCGGCGGCAGCTTTGTCCGATGACGGAACCTTGTTCGACTGCGTCGTCACGAATCTCTTTGGCAAAGCGACCAGCAACAACGCTACGCTTCACGTTGGGAACGCTCCTTCGATTACACAACAGCCCCAGGACCAGACCGTCGTGGCTGGATTGACCGCGACCTTCAACATAACCGCCTCGGGCACCGCTCCCTTAAGCTACCAATGGCGGAAAAACGGAACCAATATATCGGGAGCTACCTCCAATAGCTATACAACGCCGGTGACAACGCTGGCCGACAGCGGATCCAAATTCGACTGCATCGTTTCCAATCCTTATGGAACCGCCACCAGCAATCAAGCGACATTGACGGTGGTGCCCGACACGATTGCACCGACCGTTTCCATCACATCGCCTAGCAACGGCCAAACTGTGAGCGGACCGATCAATGTGACCGCGACAGCGTCCGACAATGTCGGAGTGACCAAAGTCGAAATCTATGTCGACAACAATTTGATCGGGAGCACGACGACAAGCCCCTATTCAGTGTCCTGGAATACCACATCAGTGACCAATGGCCAGCATACGCTCACGGCCAAGGCCTATGACGCTGCCGGCAATATCGGCAGCTCGCAGCCCGTTCAAGTGATCGTCATTAACGGCAACGGCCCCAAGATCCGCTTGGTAAACGGCGGCGGGATTCCCGGTGTGACAACCTTGGACGCCAGCATCGATCCGAGTATCGATCCGGCGACGGTGGCGGCCGTGATTTTCGACGTGTACCCGCTCAACTCCCATATTCCCGCTCAACACGAAGTGGCGGGCACCGTAATCCGAACCAACCAATTGGACGCGGGCCGGCCGATCTACGAGATGGCAACGTCGCCTTTGGAGCCTTCAAGCCTCAATACTTGGATTCTGTGGGCCCGCCTTATTCTCACGGACGGATCGGTCTACCAGTCTGCGACGGCGAACTTCACTGAGCCGGCGAACAATCTGAGCGCTTTTCAGCCCGTTCGGCGCCTCAATGTGACGTCCACGCGCTACACGGACGCGACCCATGTCGAGTTTACCGTTGTGGAGTCAAACCTGGAGTCTTTTGAACTGGGAATCCCCTATATCAATTTGGTGGAAGATCTTCCGAACGGCATGACCAGCTATGGCAGTGGAACGGGCACGTGGGACGCGACGGGAACCGCCAAGATCGTCGTGGATGTGAGCGGGGCGGTCGGACATCCCAATACCCGGGGCATCGCCGGCGATCAGACGCCCGCTTCCTTCGGAAGCTGGGAGTGGGAAAACTCATTTCCTGCCGATTACCATTCGAATGGGGTGGCGCCGACCATTACTCAACAGCCCCAAGATCAGACCGTCGTCGCTGGATTGACCGCGACCTTCAACATAACCGCCTCGGGCACCGCCCCCCTGAGCTATCAATGGCGGAAAAACGGAACCAATATATCGGGAGCTACCTCCAATAGCTACACCACGCCACCGACCACGCTCGCTGACAGCGGAACCAAGTTCGATTGCGTCGTGTCGAATCTGATCGGAAGTGCAACTAGCAATCAAGCAACATTGACGGTTATTCCGGATACCGTTCCACCAACCGTTTCCATCACATCGCCCAGCAACGGCCAGACTGTGAGCGGAACGATCAATGTGACCGCGACAGCGTCCGACAATGTCGGAGTGACCAAAGTCGAAATCTATGCCGACAACAATTTGATCGGGAGCACGACGACGAGTCCATACTCAGTGCCATGGCATACCACATCGGTTTCGAATGGCCAGCATACGCTTCAGGCCAAGGCTTATGACGCGGCGGGGAACGTTGGAACTTCCCAGCTTGTGCAGGTGAACGTCAATAACGTGAGCAACGGTCCCATGATTCGGCTCGTGAACGGTGGGGGAATCCCTGGCGTGACGGCTTTGGACGCCAGTATCGACCCTTCGATCGACCCCGCCACCGTGGCTGCGGTCATCTTCGACGTGACACCCTTCAATACCCATATTCCCGCGCTGCATGAAGTGGCGGGTACCGTAATCCGAACCAATCAATTGGACGCGGGCCGCCCCATCTACGAAATGGCAAGTTCGCCTCTGGAGCCTTCGAGTCTTAACAACTGGCTACTCTGGGCGCGCCTTATTCTCACGGACGGATCGGTCTACCAGTCAGCCGTGGCGACCTTTAACGAGCCGCCGAACAACTTAACTGCCCTGCAACCCGCTCGACGGCTTAATGTCACGTCCACGCGCTACACGGACGCGACCCATGTCGAGTTTACCGTTGTGGAGTCAAACCTGGAGTCTTTTGAACTGGGAACCCCCTATATCAATTTGGTGGAAGATCTTCCGAATGGCATGGCCAGCTATGGCAGTGGAACGGGCACGTGGGACGCGACCGGAACCGCCAAGATCGTCGTGGATGTAAGCGGAGCGGTTGGACACCCCAATACCCGGGGCATCGCCGGCGATCAGACCCCCGCCTCCTTCGGGAGCTGGGAGTGGGAAAACTCATTCCCTGCCGACTATCATTCAAACAACGCGCCTCCCACAATCACGCAACAACCGCAGGATCAATATGCGGCCGTGGGCCAAACAGCCACCTTCACGATTACAGCCTCTGGCACTGGGCCCTTGAGCTATCAATGGCAAAAGAACGGAGCCAATATTTCAGGCGCGACGTCCAGCAGCTACACAACGCCAGCTACAATCCTTGCCGACGACGGAACGAGGTTTGACTGCGTGGTTTCGAATCCGTATGGCAGCGTGACCAGCAATACCGCCACGCTCCACGTTGGAAACGCTCCCTCCATCACACAACAGCCGCAAGATCAGTATGCCGCGGTTGGTCAAACCGCCACTTTCAGCCTCACCGCCGCAGGCACCGCTCCCTTGAGTTACCAGTGGCGAAAGAACGGAGCCAATATTTCGGGCGCCACAAACGCCAGCTACACGACGCCTGCGGCGACTCTGGCGGACGACGGATCCAAATTTGACTGCGTGGTCTCAAACCCCTATGGCAGCGTGACCAGCAACAAAGCCACTCTCCACGTTGGAAATGGGCCCAGCATCATCCAACAACCGCAGGACCAGTATGTCGCGGTTGGCCAGACGGGGACTTTCAGCCTCACCGCCGCCGGCGCCGCTCCCTTGAGTTACCAGTGGCGGAAGAACGGGGCCAATATTCAGGGCGCCACCTCCAACAGCTACACGACGCCGGCGACTACACTTGCCGATGACGGGACGAAGTTTGACTGCGTGGTCTCAAACCTTTATGGCAGCGTCACCAGCAACACCGCCACGCTTCACGTGGGCAATCCCCCTGCCATCACCCAGCAGCCTCAAGATATTACCGTTGTCGCCGGACTGACGGCGAGCTTTTCGCTCACGGCCAGCGGAACCGCTCCTCTCAGCTACCAGTGGCGGAAAAACGGAAACAATATTGCCGGCGCGAATTCCAGCAGCTACACAACGCCAGCTACGACGCTCGCCGACAGCGGATCAAAATTCGACTGCGTCGTTTCCAATCCTTACGGAACCGTCACCAGCAGCAAAGCGAAGTTGACGGTTATCCCGGACACAGTTCCTCCGACGGTCGCAATCACCTCTCCGACAAACGGCCAGACTGTGAGCGGAACAATCAACATAACCGCAACGGCCCAAGACAATGTGGGTGTTACCAAAGTCGAGTTCTATGTCGATGGCGTGTTGGTCGGAACCTCCTTGGCGACTCCCTATTCCACGCCCTGGGACACCACGACGGTCTCGAACGGCCTGCATACGCTTCAGGCCAAGGCTTACGACGCGGCGGGGAACGTTGGAACTTCCCAGCTTGTGCAGGTGAACGTCAATAACATCAAAGCAGTTGCCTTCTTCATTTCGCCAAAAAATAACGACATCGAAGCCGTGGGGAACGTGATTAAGATGACCGGCACCGCCGCCCCATCCTTCAAAATTGATGTTGGCGCCGGCCTGCATCCGACGATCTGGTCGACTCAAGGAATCAGCTTGGTCGGAGGGGGAACGTCACCGGTTCTAGATGGGCATCTCGGCGACTGGAATACGACCGGATGGCCGACCGGCTACTACACGATTCGCCTGAGAGCTTTGACGGCCAAAGCCTTTGTCTACATGATCTATCTAAATAACAACCTGAAGCGCGGATTCCCGGCCCGCATTGCTCTGGACTCACCGTCCGTTCATCCGACCGGTGACCTGCACCAAGTTAGGATGGCAGACCTCAAGGGAGACGGCTCAAGACAAGTCATCGTGATTCGCGGAGACCGGGCGACCGGCAACGCCGAGCTGGACGTGATCAAGATGGATGGAACTGTCTCCTGGAAGAAAACCCTGCAGGCCGGCTTCGTCTCCGGAAACTTTGATACGCCGCTTATCGGGTCCGTGGACGGCACCAATCAAAGAATCATCTTCGTGACGTTGGGAGATCCCTCAGGAAATGGATCTCTGCTTTATGCCTTCCGGCCGGATGGATCCCCACTCAATTCTCACTATCCGATCCATCTTCCTGGCCAAAGCTATGGAAAGGCGTTGGGAGATTTTAACCACGACGGCAAACCCTATCTCGTCCTCGCCCCGGTCGACACGGTGCTTGAGGTCCTCAACCCTCTTGACGGAAGCGTCGTGCAGGAATGGAACAGCCCCGGACTAACGGCCATCGGTTATCTCTATCTCCTTAATCCAGCGGTGGGCCGGCTCGGCCTTGGGGGAGATAAGACACTAACGATCGTGAGCCACTACGGCAACAACAAAATCGCCGCCTTCCAACTGGGAACGAGCAATCCAATTTGGACGGCCAGCACGGGATCGTCGACGTACGACAATTCGCCGGTCATCGGCGACATTGATGGAGACGGTTTGAACGAAGTCGTCGTGGCGGCCAATTTCGGAGCCAACCCCAATGTGTTGAACGGGACCAAGACTCTCTATGTCTTCGACCACAACGGCAAGCTCAAGGCCGGCTGGCCCTCGGCCGCGGATCATATCTTCTATGCTCCGCCGATTCTTTTGCCGGACCCGCAGAGAAACAACAAGCTCCTTATTGCCACAAAAGGCATCACGCCCCGCGGACCTAAAGCGACCATCTTTCACGCCGACGGGACCGTCTATGCCTCGCCCGACTACCCGGGAAGCGGAGGATCCGGCGACTACGCCTCCCTCATCGCAGGAGAAATCAACGGCAATCGCATCTCTCTACTGACCACGGTTAGCGGTTTCGCCCCGGACTTGGTCTCGGCCGAAGATACGGCCAATGGCAAAGGGCTTTATTCACTTGACGTCGAAAATCCAATGGCCCAATTCAATCGCATCATCCCGATGGAAGGCATCGGCAGCACGGGCGCACCGGTGCTGACAGACGATGTCGATGGAAACGTGATCGCCGGCTACTCTACAATTGAGGATATTGAGCGCGAACCGGATCCGAATGCTCCTATTGCCAAGGGCCGGTTCAGCGTTTACGTCTACGATTTCCATACGCGCTTCAACGCGGCGAATATGCCTTGGATCACCGTGGGGCATGACAATCAGGACACGTCCTACTACGGGGACCCGACAGTCATCGGAAATCCGCCCCAGATTACGACGCAGCCGCAAGACCAGACCGTGTACGTGAGTCAGACCGCCACCTTCATGATCACGGCCGCGGGATCGCTTCCTTTGAGCTACCAGTGGCAGAAAAACGGCGTGGATATTCCCGGTGCCGCCTCCGCCAGCTACACGACGCCTCCAGCCACAATGCTCGACAATGGCTCCAAGTTCAGATGCGTCGTCTCCAATAGTTTTGGAACCGCAACCAGCAACAGCGCGACGCTGACAGTACGGCAGGATACGACTCCACCGACCGTCGCCATCACGTCACCGGCCAACGGACAGATCTTAACTGGGATGGTTCGCATAACCGCCACGGCCAATGACAATGTCGGCGTGACGCTCGTCGAGTTCTATGTCGACGGCTCGTTGATCGGATCCGCGACCACAGTTCCCTATGGAATTTCCTGGAACACCGCAACCGTCTCGGACGGGCAGCACGTCCTGACGGCCAAGGCCTATGACGCCGCTGGAAACGTGGGCACGTCTTTGCCAGTCACAGTCTTCGTTCGAAATGGTGGCGGACACGTTTTTGTTGTAATCACGGATCCCATTAGCGGATCCACGGTTCGCGGCGTGGTGGTCGTTACCGCGGCTGTCCAGGCGCCTCCATCCATACACATCACTCGGGTGGTCTTCTCTTTGGATAATTCGCGCGTGATTGGTGTGTCTACCGCTCCCTACAGAGCGCTTTGGAACACGTTTCTGACGATCAACGGCCCTCACACTCTGATTGCCAGAGCCTACGACCAATCGAACGTGTTGAGGGGAGTCAGCCAGATTGTCGCCGTCCGTGTCCTCAATCTTGGGATGGGAGGAGGCGGCGTCCCAGGGCTTTCAGTTCAGGATACCAATGCCCATTCGCCTACCGTCGACCAGATTGGAATAGACGCTGACTCAGCGCCATATGGCGCCGTGTCCTTCTCCAACGGATGGAGCCTATTGGCCGCCGGAAATACCCCGCCGGTGAATCAGGCTCTCAATCTTTCAAATACAGTGCTCAACTATGACACGTCTCAAGGCATTCGTAAGGATCTTTTGGACGCTACGCAGGGCGCCGACGCTTCGGTGACTCTGCTACCGATGAACGACCGAAGCAGCCTGCCCCTCAAGACCAGAGGACGCCTGCTGCACGTGTTCCAATTTGTTTATGGAAACGCGACGGGTGGGGGCGTGCTCATGAATCTCTCAGGGCCCACGTCAACCACGGGCCCGGCCGCGCAGGCGGCGGGAAGCGGATCTTCCCTGGAAGTCGATCGTCTCTCGGACAATCGTTGGGAGGGCCTGCCCTCAGACGGGCTGTCGGTCCTTCTTGTGACGAGCGGGACCTACGCGGTGTTTGACAACTCAGCCCCGTCCCAAGCCGAGGGCTTCGCATTCGTGTCTGCCTACGGTTATCCAAATCCGGCCAAAAACGTTCCGATCACGCTCCATTTCGTCGTCGGGACCGCCGACCGAATCGAGTTCGAAATCTACGATGTTTCGGGAGCGCTCATTCATCGAGACAGCGTGAGCGGAGCCCCCTTGCTGACTCCACAGGGCGACGCGGCCTATGAGTACGTGTGGAATACCAATGCGGCCTCCGGCGTGTATTATGTCGCGGCTCACGCCTTTAAGGCGGGATTCCAGGCCATTTCTCACCGGTTCAAACTGGCGATCATTAGATAAGAGCTTTAACCAAGGACTCGGCTTTTTCTTTGCGGTGTCTTTAGTTCCCAAGCAGCCCTTCGCCTCCCCTTATTTCCCGACGACACCACCCCCTCGCGCCGCTTCTTCCTCCTCTGTCTTCGATCGCGGCAATTTGTAATAATCGACCCGATGAAGCTGGATAAATCCCACAATTACGTTTTCCGGATCGGTTCCGACAACCAGTACAGGCTCCACTGGAACGAAGGCAACTGGCATTACGAATTTTTGGCCGGAGGCGTTCTGTTTGACAAGCAGGTGTTCGGGGAAGACGTCGAACTTATTCAAGCTCTCTCCGGTCACGGGCTTAAACTCGAGCAATTTCAAATTGACGACAATGTCTCGCCCGCCTACAGTAAGGAGATTCAGGAGAAAATGAAGAAATTAACAGCCATGGGCATCGAACCGTGCCAAAAGCACGGACTGATGGCAAAAAACATGGATGGAACCTGCGAAGCCTGCGAAAACACTGATTACCCTGACGACTTCAAAGGCACGGAAGGCTAGAGTGAATTGGAAAACAGCCACTCCAAGGCGACTCGCTCAAGCGTTCTTATCGGGAGCGATACTTTTAGCGGCGAGCGGCCCGGGCTGGGCGAGACCGCTCATCACCGAAGAGGTGGCGACCAACGGGCGGTTCATGTTTGAAACGGGGTTCGCTCTATCGCAAAGAACCGATTCCTTCGGCGACCCTCGCTCAACGCTCGAGACCAGCTACTTTCCCTTTCATGCCAAGCTCGGCCTGTCCGATAATATTGACCTGAACCTCCTCTTTGAATACTCGGGACAGCGTCTCGACTCAAACGGGGCGCGGCTATCCGGAAGCCAACTTGGCATGTTCTCGCCCTCCTTGAAATACATGATATCTCCTTACTTTGGAGTGATGGGGATCTTTCATTTGAAGCAACCGCAAAGAGAAGGCCAAGAGCTTCCGATTGCGCGCGGAAACGACCTCGAGGCGCTTGCGCTGTTTAAAGCGCCATTTTCTTGGCCTCTTCATTTGAACGTCGGCTATGTCCGGCGAGCGAACTACCGCAGCAACTTCGGCATCGCTTCGGCCCTCCCCTCGACGGTTGAACCGGGGAATATCTTTGAGTCGATGGCTTCTCTTGAGATTCCGCTCGGCTCACACTTCTCGCTTTTGGACGAAATGGCTTATTACCGGTTCGCCTCTGAAAAAGTGGCCGGAGACACCGTGCTTGACACGTCCGGCCGGGCCTGGGACGAGTTTGCCGGCTTAACCTGGGCCTATAAGGGATGGGATATTGGCGCGGCGGTGGGATTCGGGCTTCTCGACAAGGCGCATTCGAGTGCCGATCTAACCAGGGGAGCCGGCGATACCGACTACCGGCTCAGCGTGAGCTACAAACTGACGCCGCATAGGCCCGAGCAATGAGGATCCCGACAAGTCTCTTTCTGTCGGCCGCGCTTTTGTGCGTCGTGACGGCCTGCCACCGCAAAGACACCTCAAATAAGGTTTTGGACGGTTTTCCCGTCGGAGCAAGCCAAGGAGTGATCCTTCCCGCCGCAGCCGCGCAGGAATTGTTTTTGATGCAGAGAGACGCGATGGGGGTCGTGGTCCCCGTAATCAACAAAATTGGACTCTCGGGCGTGTCGTTTTCCGAAATCCAGGGCCCCAATGCCCAGATGCAATACACGTTTAGTCTCTCGGAAAGGCATTATGGCACGGCCCATTTCTCGATCCAGTTTTTTGACATATTCAACAACGTTATAGACCCGATTTCGAATCAACTGTCGACCGCGACTTTATCCGGGGCGATCGTGACGATTGCCCCCGGTAACGGCTCCTCGGCACTCTTTAACTACACGGAAACCGTTATCGTGGCGCTGACCACGCCGGGCACCTCAACGTCGGCCAAGAACCTCACGGGCACGACCGGCTTTATCGGGAACGGCTACAGCCTGACTTTCACGTATTCGACGCCGGGTCCGGTCGCCGTCTTTGACGGACTTACCAGCGGCAACTTCACCGCCACCGGAAGCGGAGGCGCGCCGTCTCAGCAGGCCAGTCTCATGTTGAATTTCAACTCCAATCACGAAGCCGACGGCAACATAGCCTGGGAAGGAAAGCAGGGAGGTATTCATTTCAAGCAAGACGGCTCGGGCTACGTCGTGACCTCCCAGAGTCGGCAGACCCTAAACTGAGAAAACGAAGTTCCGTCGCTTTATGAGAATCTCCAAGCGGCATTGGTTCGCGCTACCCTTGGCCCTCCACTTTCTTATCTGTCTTTGGCGCTTTCATTCCCTTGATCTTCAAAACCACCTGCCGGTCACAAATCTAGACTATTTTCTTACCTACCTCCGGACCGCGACCAGCATTCGGTTCTTTGAGCACTCGCATCGATTTTGGGGATATGATCCCTACGACATGGCCGGTTATGTGCTGGCGCCGCTCCGAGATGGGGATTGCTCCTTGGTCAATGTCCTCTGCTGGAGCGTTTCCGGCCTTTGTCCCGTTTGGATCTCGCTTCTCGCGATCGAAATTCTTGGGTTTGCCATCGCGCCGTTTCTCATACTTCTCAGCGTTCGAAATTTCGGGGGGACGACGAGGGGCAGCTGGATCGCATTCAGCACGGCCGTCATCATGTACGGCTTCTACGAGCCCTTTTCTCGAAAGTGCGCCGCCGCGGGACTATTCGGGTATCAGATGGCGTGCTTTGCAAGCGTTTGGTCGGCAAGCCTCTTGTGGAAATATTTGCGCGACCGGCGCTTCTTAAGCTGGTTCGTTTTCACGCTGACAGTCTCCGCGGCTTGGCAGCTCAACCCGGTTTCATTGATCGTCCTCATCGCGCCTTTGGTGGCGATTTGCATTGCACACAAGGACGCCTTCAAGGGGATGGCCGGGATTGCCGTCGCCGCCACCATAGCAGTCTGCGTCGCTACCAACTGGTACTGGCTTCGTCCTTCCATCGCATTCCGTGATTGGAACGGCTTCCTTTCCTCTTGGCGCTCCAACGTTTACGGCGCGAACCCGTGGGGACTATTCGTTCCGCTCCGCCTCGGCTACGATTCCATTGTCGGCGCTCTTTTGAACGATTTGTTGTTGGGGGGAGTGATCTGGCTTGGCGTCAAAAATTCCAAGAATTGGAGTCCCGGGAAGACCTTCACGTTTATTTTCTGGTCTACCGCGCTTTTTGTCGCGGCGGCTGCGGGTCCTCATATTCCAGGCGTCCGTGAGATCCTTCCGGACCGATTCCTTCTGCCATTGGGCCTGGTCCTAGACACCGCGGCGGGATTCTGGATCGAATCTTTCGTCGCTGACCACTGGGAACTGACGCGCACCTTCGGGTTGGCGTTAATTCCAATCGCGGCTCTTTATCCAGCGGCCTCCCTCTTTGGCCTCACAAATTTGCCGACTCTCGGAAACGACTTAACCGCCGACCAGAGGCGTCTAATCTCCTACCTATCTCAGAGAGATTGTTCGGGCCGGATCCTCGTGGAGGAAAATTTCGTTTCCGTCCAACCCAGATTCATAGACGCGCTCGCCCGGCTCACAGATCATCCCGTGATTGGGTCCACCAACTCATCGAGTCCGCTGATTTCGGATTTCACGATTTTTTCCGGGCGGATCTACGCGGACGGCGTTCCTGTTGACCAGTCCCAAGCCTTCAACCGGCCGCTCGCTTCGTTTTCCGAAAAGGAGTTTGCAAGTTATCTCGATCTCTACAATGTCGAGGTGATCGCCGCCTCGAGCGACAGGTCCAACTTAATATTCCAGAGGTTTTCGAGCACGCTTGAGCCGGAAGCAAGCACAATTTCCGAGCAGGACACTCTAGCGGGGCACTTCCGGGTCTTTCGCGTGCGGACCCAATCAGGGTGGCTGGCTCAAGGGACGGGTTCCGTGACGGCCGATTACGACAAAATCAAGATCGACCATGCTGGTGCTGGAACCCTGATCCTCAAGTTCCACTATCTAAAAACTCTTCAAACAGCGCCGGCCCTTCAGATAAAACCGGTCAAGTTGCTGGACGATCCCGTTCCATTTATCGAGATAGACAATAGAACCGCCGAGAAGTCGATTCTTATCTACAATCGAGGGCTTTAAATGAAAAGAGCCTTGATTTTCTGGCAAGTTCTCGCGATCTTCGCGAGCCTGGGCTTTGCCTCCGAAGTCTTCTTCTCTCCCGACGGGGGAATCCGGGATCAGATTATTAAACGAATCAATCTATCGAAGGCGACAATCGATATCGCGGTCTACTCTTTTACCTCAGGCGACATCGCCGACGCATTGGCCAACGCTCACCAACGAGGAATAAAAATCAGGGTGATCAGGGATAGAAGCCAGTCGAGTGACAGAAATGACGAAAATAATTTCCTTGAGCAGAGCGGCATCGAGGTTCGAATTCGCACCGGCAAGGGGAGGGGAATTATGCATGACAAATTCGCCGTGTTCGATAATAAGGAAGCCTTTACGGGCTCGTATAACTGGACCGGAAATGCCGAGAAAAACAATTATGAAAACGCGCTATTCACGGACGACAAGGACGCGGTGGGCGCTTATGAAGCCGAATTCGAGAAGTTATGGGCGGCGCCACCGCCCCGAACAGCGCAACGACACCGCAAAAAACGATAGCTCGCGTGGGGGCGTATCAATGGCTTCGGATATCCAGGGATCCTCGGGCGTCGACTAGAACCAAGGAACGTGGACTCCAGCAACAGTTTCACCATCGTTACTGGCGGACGACCTCCGTTAAAACGTCTTAAAATTGAGATTTGGATGTGAAATCCCGAGGAAAATCACCCCTGTGTATGAGGTGGACAGAATTGTGGATAACTATTCCCCTGGTCAGGATGTTCGAATTTGAGATTGTGGATTAGGTGGATAACCTTGTGGAGAAAATCCTTGACTGCCCTCGACGATATAGGTAAATATAGGAGGTTCCCTAAGGTTTTTTTATCTTTTGTCGTAGAAGCTTTGGCTGAATTTTCGGTTGCTCAAAGGCGGAATTCACTAGATGGATGCCCCTCTGCAGACACGGAATATTTTTGTCCTGGCCATTCTTTTTTCCGCAATCACCGATGTAATTCTCGGTGGTCTCGTCCTCTCAGAAAGTCCGCGCCGCAAAATCAATCGGGTTTTTGGCCTGCTCAGCTTGTCCCTGGCGATCTGGGGCATCTCTTTCGTCGGTTATAACAGCAGCAATCGATCCGACCTGGTCATTGTTTGGACCAAGCTCTACACACTGGCCGTCCTTTTCGTTCCGCCTCTTTTCTACCATCTGATCTTGGGAAGCGTCGGCAATCTTACCAAGGGGTACGGACCCACCCTATCCAACTTCTATAGTCGAATCAAAGTCCTTGCCTACGTATTCAGCGCGGGTTGGTTTGTGCTGATGGTGGGGGGAGTCCTTCCCACCAAAGCGGAAAATCCGGGAGTTTTCTTAACCCCGGTCATGAATCAGCAGTTCTGGCTCGCCACAGCTTTCTACCTCATCCTCGCCACGATTGCCGTTATTCTTCTTATCCATCAAACGATGGCCTCTAAAGACGCCACGCAAAAAAGCCGTCTTCTCTATATGTTGTTTGGGTCCGTCGCCATTGTAGCCGGGCGCGTCTTCAGCGTGATCCTTTCCAGCGGATTTGACGTGCATATCGTGGGACTGACATCCGCCGGCTATCTAGCTTCCAGTGTGTGCTTGGGCCTGATCGGCTATTCTTTGACCACAAGCCATCTTTATCACTTCCCGGAGCTGGTTAGAAAAACACTCGCCCTCTTGGCGATGACGGTCATATTATTGGGAGCCTTCGGTGGAGCTCATCTTTTTTCGGAGAAGCTCCTCGTACCGTACATTCCGCACGGACATTTTTTCGCCATGGCGGTTGCGTCGATCACGATGGCCCTTCTGTTCCACCCGCTCAGGTTTCGCGTGCAAAACATGGTGGATCGCCTTTTCTTCTACCAGCGCTACGACCAGATGCAGCGACTGCGAGGCCTCTCGAGACGCGTGCTTTCCTCGGCGGACCGAGACGAGCTTCTCAACACGCTTTTCTCGAGCCTGCGCGGCATTGGATTTAGCTCAACTTGTCTGCTCCTCAAAGACCCCCAGAAATCGATTTTCCAAATCAAGAAGTCCTCCGGCCTGGACGACAATGCCGAGGGATTTTTTCTAAGGACCGATTCGCTTCTCATCCAGCACCTTCGCGAGGAAAAAGAGGAGCTGATCCGCGAAGCGCTCACGCGGCGGATCCTGCCGGACTGGGAACGTCAGTCCATCACCGATGAGATGGACCTGTTGAAGGCCGAAATATGCTTTCCGCTTTTTTCAACGCGGAGGCGGGCGCTTTTTGGAGTGCTTACGCTCGGCAATTCCGAATTGGGATATTCCTCATATAAAGGAAGAAACATTTTCTGGCTGAAGGCAGTCATCGATAACGCCGGCATCATGCTTGATAACTTCTACCATCAGGAATTCGCTAATGCGCTGATCCCTTACGTCGGCCGGACCTGGGCGAATGAAATGCGCCGGAACAAAGAGGGGTTTCGAGAAAGGTTGGCCGGCCACCGGACCTGGGTCTCAGTCCTTATGGTTGACATCCGCCATTTCACGCCGCTTTCGGCCCGGCTCGATCCTCGCGAAGTCGTCGGTCTTCTTAAGGAATTCCGGTCCTGCATCGCGCCCGTGGTTTACCGCTATCAGGGAACCATCGACAAATTTATCGGTGACGCGGTCATGATCGTTTTCGGACTTCCGATTCTTCCCCATCTTCCAAATCCTGATGCCAATGCCGTTGAATGTGGAGCGTCCATCCTCAAAGAAATCGAAGTGATGAATATGCGCCGGTTCCAGGCCGGACACAAAGAAACGGTCTCGGTTGGCATCGGTATTTCTTCAGGCGAAGTAATCGCTGGAAACGTGGACTCCGGAGACCGGCTGGAGTACACCGTTATTGGGGATGCCGCGAATATGGTGGCCCGGCTGGAGGATCTTGCGGGCGACAATCAAATCCTGATCTCGGCCGCCACCTATGCACGGGTTAAAGAGGGAGTGACAGCCCGCGCACTCCAGCCTCGATTTATTTCCGGCTTTAATGACGCAGTCACCATTTACGAGTTGTTATCCACAGAGGCGACGCGAGGAATAGCCCAGGAGGCCTTGCCGAAGGAGGTTGACCAGCTGGCCGCCAATCAATAATGACGGTTGAGCCTCCTTTTTGTTAGAATGACTTAATTGTATGGATTCTTGGGTAGGCTGTGGCGAATCAGAACATCTGTAACGCGAAGAGAACGCTGATTGTCTTTATCAAATCTCCGGTTCCCGGGGATGTGAAAACTCGTCTTATCCCATTTTTAACTTCCACAGAAGCCGCCGAACTTTACAAATGCTTTGTTGTCGATACGCTCCGAACTCTTCTTCAGATTACGGCCCCGCTGCGGCTCCTCGTCGCCTATCAACTTCAATCGAAAGCAGCCGATCTCGGATGGCTCGGCATGAAAAATCCACCGGAATTTTTTAAGCAGGAAGGTCGGAGTCTCGGAGAAAAACTGATACACGCCTTCGGAGTCGCCTTCGGGCGGGGCTCGCAACAAGTTGTGATCATCGGCAGCGATTCTCCGACGGTTCCCAAGGCCTATATTGAGCAGGCCTTCGGGGCTTTAAGCGGGGCTGACGTGGTGTTGGGTCCGGCACTGGATGGGGGATATTATCTCATTGGGCTTTCGAGGCCTTGCCTGAAACTATTTGAAGACGTCTGCTGGTCCACAGACCATGTGTTTGAGCGAACAGCTCGAAACGCCGAATCGCAGGGATATACGCTTCGCGTGCTTCCCTCCCATTACGATATTGATACGATTGAAGATGTGGCGATGCTTCGGCACGACTTGGCAAAGGACGCCCAGGCAGCCCCCACGACACGGAAATATTTAGACCAATTGACCCGATCCAATCCCGCCCTTGGAACCCTGAAAACAGCAACCGGCTAGTAGTAAAATCATTGCAGATTAATTATTTGTGAGCCCGAATGTGCTGGGAACTTCCGGGCCTTGGTCAAGGTTTTTATATTAAGGGTCCCTTTCTCGGACGGGCAGCGGTCCTTGACACGTCCACGGAGCAGGGATAAACTTATCGCAAAATGAACACAAAAGAGGTTCTAATACCATGCCAACCAATCTAACAGTCCGAATCGCTGGGGAGGGCGGAGAAGGCGTCATTTCGACCGGCGAATTGCTGACCACAGCCATGGCCCGTACCCGCCATGACGTCTTCACCTTCCGAACGTACCCTGCCGAGATTAAGGGCGGACCGGCGATGTTCCAAATCCGATTTGCGGACCACCCGGTCCTTTCGGTGGGAGATAAAGTCGATGTACTCGTGGCGTTCAATGAAGAAGCAGTGGACTTACACGCCGATGAACTGAAGAAAGATGGAATCCTCGTTTATGACTCGTCCGTTTTCGATCCCGAAAGCCGAGTCCAGAATGGAACTCACCTGGTTGGAGTTCCGCTGACAAAGATCGCCGCCGAAGGCGTGGGGCTCAAGAAATCCAAAAACATGGTCGCTCTTTCTGTGATGGGCGCTGTGCTTGGCGTGCCCATTGAGGCTTTCAAGGAGCTCGTCACTGAAAAATTCGAAAGCAAGGGCGCAGATGTCCTCGAGAAAAATCTGAAGGCCATCGAAGCGGGCTACCAGTGGGGGGAGACGCATCCCTTGGATCAGGACGTCAAGGTGCCGCCCAGCATTAGGAAGGACCGCAAACTAATTATGTCGGGAAACGAAGCGATGTCAGCGGGCGCCATCGCGGCCGGATGCAGATACTACGCGGGTTATCCCATTACGCCGGCCTCGGACATTTTGAGTTTCATGGAGAAACAAATGCCGAAATTTGGCGGCGTGGCGGTTCAGACCGAAGACGAGATCTCGGCCATCTCCTCCTGCGTGGGAGCCTCCTTCGGCGGCACCAAGTCGATGACGGCAACCTCGGGCCCCGGGCTTTCGCTGATGGCCGAAGTGGTGGGCCTTGCTTCAATGACGGAAACGCCGGTCGTTGTCGTAGACTGCCAGAGAGCAGGTCCTTCGACCGGAATGCCGACCAAGACCGAGCAATCCGATCTTCTCTTTGCCGTGAACATGGGCCATGGAGAGGCCCCGCGAGTCGTCTTGGCGCCCTCCAATGTCAAAGATTGTTTTTACGGGATGGTGAAAGCGTTCTACATCGCCGACAAATATCAGATTCCCGTAATCATGCTCTCCGATCAGTCGCTATCCCATCGCACTCAAACCTTCACGCGGCCAAAAATTGAAAATCTTGAGATTGCCAACCGCCTTCGGGCATCGAAAAATGGCGAATATAAAAGATTTCTCGACACGGGAAATGGCGTTTCCCCGGTCGCCATTCCAGGCGACGAAGGACTTAACTTCGTCACGACCGGCCTCGAACACGACGAAAAGGGAAATCCCAATTGGTCGCCCAGCAATCATCAAAGAATGTCCGCCAAGAGGCACCGCAAACTTGAGTTTATCGCGCGCGAGAAAGGATTCACCCGGCGCTATGGGGACGAGCACGCGACGGTCGGCGTCATTTGCTGGGGGTCGACTGAAGGACCCGTCGAAGAGGCGCTCAACCTGGCAGCGCTCCAAGGCCTTGAAGTGAAGGCCCTCACTGTGAAAATGATTCATCCTTTGCCCGACGAAGAAATTCGAAGCTTCATGACTGGCTTAAAGCACATTATCGTTCCGGAAATA
>Ga0207121_1066_pt1 | contig 22114 bp, 10 predicted proteins | sample Alteio_BWMinHeat_41_FD_153513 | JGI IMG/M metagenome (GOLD analysis project Ga0207121, IMG submission 153513) | Enriched cells from forest soil in Barre Woods Harvard Forest LTER site, Petersham, Massachusetts, United States -... | ecosystem: Environmental > Terrestrial > Soil > Temperate forest >... | reverse complement strand
CTGCAAGGGAAAAAGAATAGAGATGTAAGCGAGAGAGTTCATCAATTTGTTCGATGTATTGAAGGATTTGTAAATCCTCGAAAAGGCCAAAGTGCAAGTGATTTTAAGAGTCGGTCAGAAATATTCCTTGGCCCAAAACACCATGAGGTAATGGGGCAACTGTACGATATTCGCAGCAATACCGAACATCTTCATAATCCCTTATTGGTAGCTCAGGGTCAGACCGTGGAAGGGAAAAAGAATTTCCTGCTCATTCGAGCGATCCAAGCTGAATTTTTAGCTCGATCGGTGCTTCGTGATTTACTGCTGAATTCCGAACTGCGAGGCTATTTTCGCTCACCTGATGATTTGGAAGAATTCTGGTCTCTATCACAAGCTAGCCGCGACAAGAGCTTCCCTCAAAAATATGATCCACTTTCGGTAGTTAGCCAAATTCCATTGGCCTCAGCCAACTGCTAAACTCGTTTTGCCCTCTTTAATTATTTTAAGCCACGCCCTCGTTGGCCGTTCTGGAAGAGGTTGGTTATGGAAAATATTTCTAAGTCTGAAAAAGGCCTCAAACTTCAAAAATCGAGGACAGAGCTGGTCCCTGCGCTCTCAAAGAGTGTTCCGAGCCTCTCGTTTAACATTCGTTAGTTTATATGGATAAAGAACACATACTTCAAGAAATCCGACGCACCGCAAAAATAAACGGCGGCGTTCCACTCGGCATGGCACGTTTCTTCAATGAAACGGGTATCAAGGTTTCCGATTGGCACGGAAAATATTGGGCGAGATGAATTAACCGTTAATAAGACAACAAGCTCGGCGTTTTTAATTTCCTCCAAACGAATTGATCCTAACCAATCTTTCCAAATGTCTTCTTTGAAACCGGGCAATTCTTTTGAAAAATCAACTCCTTGTATCTCCAGCTCTTGGAAATCAGAAGGAAGCCGCGGCGACAAGCCTGAGATGGCGAGGATACCGAACTTATGACCATTAGAAATCTGGTGCGTGCTATCCATATTTACCTCCATGAAACAAACAGAATTGGGATTGGTGCCTGTCTTGTCAATTGGCATTTGATTCTTCCATTATGCCCCGATCTTACCGAGAGCTTCGTTTACGAACTTTTCAAGGAAAGCCGAGGAGATTTCATTTTTAGGCAAAGAGGGCATTTCCAATCCAGCATGTGAGAAGCCTTTCGATAAAATTTCGAGGCTGTCTTTCATCTTTGAACTTTTCATGTAATCTGACTCTTCTGAACGAGACAACTCATCGACGAAATTCCAGAGATGGAGCAAAGACTCGTAAATAGGAATCCAACTCAACCATTTCGCCATTTGTACCGTTTCTGCCTCTTGAGATGAAAGAAAGCCCCACCATTTTTTTTGTGGAATCCAATACTCGCTCTTGTTTGCTTTAGATCGAATTTGAACCAAGCCAGAAGCAGCCAAATCAACGAGAATCTGCTGCACACCAAGCCAAAATAGTCCAATGGCTTCTGCCATTTCCCTTGGGTGCCCTCCCAAATGAGTAAGCAAATATAAAATACATTCTGACCGACTTCCTACGCCGAAAAGAGCTCGCAGCAAGAATCGGATATTTGTGGTCGCATTGACCGGCACCCCTTGGGCTTCTTTGAGATTTTTAATAGGGGGCCGATTAAGAAAAAATATCATGAAACTCGGCTCTTCTTTTTCTTTTAGAACAAGAGGGTGAAACTTTCCTGATTTTTCTTTAAACAACGGTTCTACAGAATCAGCTCGAGGTTGTTGTTTGAAGATATCGCTGGATAATTTAGCGATAGATTTTTTTGACCCTTTGGCATGTCCCACGCGAAATTGTTCTGTAAGTTTCTCCCATTTATGCGAACCCGTTTCCTGCAGAGCGAATTGTAAGGCACCACCTACAACACGAGCCTCGTTCTTTCCTTGTCTCTTTAAAATATTTCTCAGCCGAGAAGCGTCCAGCCAGTGATCATTGGTTGCGAGCCAACTTAATATCTCGTCAAAAAGGCGGGGTTCGTATCGTGCGATTTGCAGGGAAAAAACAAGGAGCGACTCCGGATCTAGAACTAAGTTCTTATCTAATTTCTCTCCTCCTGGAATTCCCAGTGCTGTCCACTGTTTCCAGAGCAAGGTGAGGACCCTCTCAAGAAGGTGATCCCTAAATTTCTTGAGCGACATTTTTAAACCCCAAATCAATTAGAATTCTCTTTAGTTCATTTCGGTAATTTTCAGAAACATCATGCGTCATGCTCCAGAGCGCGGCGGCTTTCAATTCACTCGCGGTCGGTTTCAAAAGCTTAAGATCATCATAATGCTTCCCGGCTTGGTCGACCGCCGCGAACAATTTGAAATGAATCTGGTCATACCGGCTTAAAAACCGAACAGTAAAAATTTTCCCGTAGCGGCGTTTTTCCGCCCGCGCCAACAATCCTTCCGGAAGTCCAAAATCCAAAGCAGATGTGGGGCCAGGGTTTAACCAATCGCCAGGCAGATCAAAGTCACGAGCCACTTTTACAGCCGCTTGCAGAAGGGCAGGCGGTAAAGGTTTCGCTGTTCCAAGGAGGAGCTGATCCATCGATTTCTTCGATACCAACGCCAAAACATCGACATCTTTGGTTGTCCTTGAAATTAAACCAAGAGCATTCAAAGCAGACCCGCCACAAACGAGAATGTCCACCGGTTCTGTGGAAAGTGCGGTCAATTGTTCACCGAGAGCCGCTAGGACTCGATCGACATCAGATTCATTACGGAACATGGGATTATCCTCAATGTGACTTTTACGAGATTGATTATATTTTATATATCACTTATATGATAGTTAAAATATACCATTCTGGGGCTGATTTTGGTAGAGATAATAATTGGGAGGGAGCAGCACAATACTCACGAACGACATTAAAGGTTCACGGCTTCATTCTCTCTAGTTTAACGGCTGGCATCGCTGGTTGACAATTCGTTCATATAAATTGAAGCGATTTGAAAATTGCATGCACGGGGCCTAATGCTTTTGAGCATATTTGTTTGACAGGCCCGGCGGGGTCTGCTATGTTAATTTTAATGTTTCATGGTAACTGCTTACAAACGAACCTTACTCTTGCCCTAGGCCTTCTTGGTCAGGGTGGGTTCGTTGCGGTCTGTTGAAACAAACATAAAACAAGACTGAACAGCAAAGAACCCATCCAGCACGGATGGGTTTTTCTATTTTAGGGATCCCGTCCGGCCAACGCTGGGCGGGTTTTTTATTGTCAGCAAGGAAAACGACAATGAAAGACACCCGACAGAACCACTGTATAAAAATCGCCGACACCACGCTGCGCGACGGTGAGCAAGCGCCCGGTTGTCATTTGAAGCCGGAGCAGAAGATGGAAATCGCGCGGCAGTTGCGGCGCATGAAGGTGGACGTGATCGAGGCGGGTTTCCCGATCTCGTCGCCAGCCGAATTCGAATCGGTCAAAACGATCGCGCGCGAGGTAGGCGTGGGCGATGATGCGCCTGTGATCTGTGCCTTCGGCCGAAGTAAACTCGAAGACATCGATGCCTGCTGGCAAGCGGTGCGCGCCGCGCGCCGGCCGCGCATTCACACGTTTCTGCCCGCTTCCGATCTCCATCTTCAACACAAAATGCGAATGACGCGTTCCGAAGCGCTGCGCGCGGCGGTTCAAGGCGTTCGCTGGGCCAAGGAACGCACGTCCGACGTTCAGTTCACGCCCGAAGACTCGTCGCGCGCGGACCGCGCGTATTTGGCCGAAGTGGTCGAAGCGGTGATCGACGCCGGAGCGACCACGGTGAACATCGCGGACACGGTCGGTTATACGACGCCCGTGGAGTTTCAAGCGCTGTTGGCGTTCCTGCGGTCGACCGTGCGCAACATCGACCGCGCCGTCATCTCCGTGCATTGCCACGACGATCTCGGCATGGCTGTCGCGAATTCGCTGATGGCGGTTCTCTCGGGCGCACGACAGGTGGAGGGGACGATCAACGGCATCGGCGAGCGCGCCGGCAATTGCGCGCTCGAAGAGGTGATCATGGCGCTGCGCACCCGCGCGGATTTCTTCGAGGCCGAGACCGGCATCGACAGCCGCGAGATTTATGCGGCGAGCCGCCTGGTCGCGCGCCATACGGTCGAGGTGCCGCCGAACAAATCGGTGGTCGGCCGCAACGCGTTCGCGCACGCCTCGGGTATTCACCAAGACGGCATGTTGAAGAATGTGGCCACCTACGAAATCATGAAACCAGAGGATATCGGCGCGCCGGCTTCCACATTGCCGCTGACAAACCGAAGTGGCCGCCGTGCCGTCGAGAACAAACTACGCGCGATGGGTTACGCGGTCAGTGGCCCCTTGCTCGACGAACTGTTCCGCCGCTTCAAATCCTTCGCCGACACCACACGGTTCGTCGGGGACGAGGATCTGGCGAAGTTGGTGCGCGATGTGCCGCGTGAGATCGGATTGGCCGATGAAATCGACCTCAAATAGTCGGCCCAATATAGGCGCGTGGACACAATGTGGACACCGAGCGGCGAAAGTGATTGATCCTCACGTTTCCGACGGATGATTTTAAGTCCTGTGCGTCTGCCATTCCGCCACATGCCCATTATTGAATCAGAAGCGTTTTCCAAAGAAACCGATTTCGGCAAAGTTGAATTGTCTCTTTTTTGTATCTTTTTGGCGATCTTTTCGCCAAGTTGGTCAACTGCTTCCCGCTGCTCCGTTGGGCGAATGTGAGCGTAGCGCATGGTCATCTTAATCGACTTGTGGCCTAGAACTGCCCGAGCTTTCTTCCCTTTCCATCATTTTGTCTTCGCACATTCCCACCGAGCATCGGCGCAATCTTTATATCGCTGGAGTGGCTTGTATTGCTAGGCCAAACGACTTTGAAGGGTACTGCCTAATTGCGAAGGTTATTTTCGGTACTTACAAACCGATTTGGGATGTGAAGCCACGTACTCTACAGATCCCGGATTTTCGCGTTTAAATGCGCGGGAACACCCGATCTAATATTCGCGATTAGTTGCCCGGCATCTCGAAAGGCTTAGTGCCCTCCAAAGGCAATTCGCAAACTTCCGTCCAGTAGTCGTGCATCTGCTTCATGACTTCCTTATAGCCATCAAAATTATCGGGTTTAGTGACGTAGCCGCTGGCGCCGAGAGCGTAGGCTTCGTTGACATCTCGTTCTACCGATGATGTGGAAAGTATGACAACCGGAATCCGTTTCAGGTTTTCCGTAGCCTTCAGTCGCCTTAAGAGTTCCTTGCCACCTATCTTAGGAAGATTGAGGTCCAGTAGCACTATTTGTGGCATGGGCATATGCTTAAATTTTTCGTCACGCCCAAAAAACTTGAGCGCCTCCTCTCCATCCGCGACTACGTGGATCGAAAATCCCCGACAATTTGTCTGCCGGAGCGCCGTTTGTACAAAATCGACATCGGCCTCATCGTCTTCAACATAGAGTAAATTTATCTTTTTTTCATCCACCACAGTTCCGTGCCTTTAAGCCGCCTCTCCGGGTAACCAGACACAAAATGTGCTACCCCCTCCCGGTGTCTGCTCAAGCCAGATTCGGCCGCCATGCTGTTCCGCTATTTTCTTGCAAATCGCTAATCCGATGCCAGTTCCCGGATACTTTCCCTTGGCGTGTAGTCGGTGAAAAACTTTGAAGATCTGATCTGAATACTTTGGATTAATTCCGATGCCGTTGTCCCGGACTGCGATGGTCCAACCGTTATCTGCGCGAGTGGAAAAAATGCAAATCTCTGGAGGCGCGTCTCCGTGGAACTTAAGTGCGTTGCTAATGAGATTTTGCAACAGCTGGCTTATCCGCACCGGCTCACCTTTGATGGTCGGCAATTGATCAACCGATATCTTAGCTTTGGTCTCTTTGACAGAATTCTCTAAATCCGCCAGCACTTGGTTCACCACCTCGTTCAGAGATATGTTCTCGTGCTGCCGCTCAAGTTGATTCAGTCGCGAGAAGTCCAAGAGGTTCCTGATCAAGGTTTGCATGCGCATGGCGCCTTGCACGATTTTTTCTAGATATTTCTCTCCAGTCGGATCGAGTTTGTCGGACCAATCACCCTGAAGTAACTGAGCGTAGGAAGCAACCTTCCGAAGAGGTTCCTGAAGATCATGTGAGGCCACATAAGCAAATTGTTCAAGTTCCGAAGCTTGGTTTATAAGCTTTTGCTCATACGCCTTCTGGCTCGAAATATCTCTGGCGATGTTAGAGGCACCGACGATTTGGCCGGTTTTGTCCTTGATAGGCGACACTGTCAGCGAGACGGGAACCAGAGAACCGTCCTTGCTCCGTCTAACCGTTTCATAGTGATCCACAAGATTCCCGGCTTTGATCTTGCGAATAATTCCTGATTCCTCACTAATAAGATGATCCGGGTAAAGAACGGTGACGTTTTTCCCGATTATTTCGGCGGCTGAGTAGCCAAATATTCGTTCCGCCGATTTATTCCAGCCTGTAATGACTCCATCCAACGTCTTGGTAATGATGGCATCGGAGCTTGATTCCAAGACAGCCGCCCACCGCTGGGCCGCTACTTCCACCTCAAATTGTTCAGACACGTCGGTGTTGGTTCCGAACCAGCGACGAACTTTCCCAGATTCGTCTTTAACCGGGACTCCGCGCGTAAGAAAGTGACGGTATGAACCATCCGCAGCACGAAGAGGAAAGGTCATTTCGAAGGGCTCCCCTTTTTCAATTGCCTTTTTCCAATTCTCGAGTACTTTCGGCAACATTTTGGGTTCGTGAACTGACTGCCAGCCCCAGCCTTCCATTTGTTGGGGCGTTGTTCCCGTGTATTCGTACCAGCGTTGGTTGTACCAGAATATCCAGCCGTCAGGATTTGCCATCCACGCAAGATGGGGAATGGCATTGGACAGTTGGCGGAAGTCGTCTTCACTTCCCAGCGCCTCCTGATTTTCCTTGCGCTGGATCGCCGTGGCCAAGACGTTGGCTACCGCGGTGAGAAAATCTTCGTCATGCGGGGTAAATTGCAGGTGGTGAGTGCTGTGCAACCCGAGAACCCCCCAGACCTTTCCGCTGGGTTGGCGGATGACGAGGCTCATCCCACTGACGACGCCGTGCTCAAACAGAATAGAGGGCCCATGAAATCTCTTCTCCTGCCCTAGATCCTCCACAATAATCGGGCTATTAGAAAGCAGCGTGTATCCGGCTTGTGAATTGAGGTCGTTACTAACCGTGGCTCTCCCGACAAGCCCGTCTTTCCAGCCAATACCTGCCCGCAGAAGCAAATCCTTGCCCCCCGGAAGAAGTTCGAGAATCTTGCTGTACTCAACGTCCAACGTTTCCGCTATGAGATCGACCGCCCGATCGAAAATGCTTTGGAGGTTCTCTTCCTGAAGCGCATGGTCGGTTAACATCGCAATCGCCTGCTGCTGTCTAGCCCGGCTGCGCAGGGCATCGGTCGCATTTCGCTGCTGATTGGCTGTGGTCGTTGATTCACTGTTCATCTTTGAAAACCCAGAGCAACAAGTAATAAACTATTTATCAGGACATGGTCTTTTGATTTCTACGGCGGGCAAGATAAGACGTTTTAAATTCTACCAGTTCTTTTGAGGTTCTGGAATCGTTGAGGCTAGTAAACTAACAGATCAAGGATTGCCCTGAAGCGTCAAAATGACCGGACATAAGCCCGCCTACCAGGAAGGAACGACTCGACCTAAATTTAATTGTGGGCGCCGAAGGAGAACTAGTAGAGGATGCTGACTACAGCCCGGCGATTGGCGCGCCGCCCGCTGGCCGTTGAATTGTCCGCAACCGGTTTTCGGTAGCCGAATCCTTTCGTAATAATACGGCTCTCCTCAATTTTATAGAGCTGAACGAGACTATCCTTGATCGATCCTGCTCTTTTCTCTGACAGCCGAACGTTGAACTCAGCGCTTCCAACATTATCCGCATGTCCATCTATCCTCGCTTTTGCTTTCGGATGTTCCGAAAGGAACGAGGCGACATTGCTTAGCCAGGTTCGATATTCTGCCGGCGTAGTCGAAGCCGAATTTACCCGGTCATTCTTGGTGGCCATGCCCTCGAAATCTAAGAACCACTTGCCCGTGTCAAAGAGAAACGTGACTTCTAAACGGTAGCCTGCTTTGAATTGAAAGCTGTCGTCAAATACGAGCACGCGATTGTTTCCGGCGTCCGCCACAAACATTAAGCCATTGTCATTGTTGTAAGCCACGCCTTGAGGGAAATTAAGGCTGAACTGGTTTACACTTCCGCGAGAGGGCTCTTCGGGCTCAGTCTCGCCGGGAGCTTTGGCAGGGCTATCTTTCTTGTCCGAAGCATCCGCTCTCCCCAATAGGCCCGCTGCCCGCGGGGTGCCGGTGCCCCCCGATACGTCAAACACGAGGACCCGATTGTTTCCGCTATCGGATACGAATAGCCGCGAATGGGATGGATCGTAAGCCAGTCCGTTCGGATCGTTTAGCTGGTCCGCCCCATGGCCTCTCAGGTTCGTCTGCAGATCGGGCTGTCCAATAGCGCCAATCGCCGGTTTTCCATTCTCGATTGTTGAGACGTCAAAAACCAAAACCCTGTTGTGTCCCATCAACTTATTCCCTCCATCTGCCACAAACAGACGACAATGAGACGAATCGTACGCCAACCCTTGTGGAACATCCATGGCGCTACCATCTGAGGCCGGGGGAGCGCTAGTAAAACCTTCCTGCCCCAAAACATTGATGGCTTTTTGTCCATTGGAGACGGATACGACATCAAAAACCAAAACTCGCCCGCTACTTCCAGGTGCAATTCCTCCATCCGATACAAATAGCCGAAACTTGACCGGGTCGTAAGCCAGTCCGCGAGGAGAAGTCATTTCACGCTGCGAGGTTGCCGCCCCCCTGGCTCGGAAATCCTCCTGTCCCAACACGGCGACAGCTTTTTCTCCGTTCAAAAGTTCCTTCTCGACGTCATACACCAAGACGCGATTGTTCGCACTGTCAGCCACAAAAAGCCGGCCTCCGACGGAATCGCAAGCAAGTCCTTGAGGATCGCTCATCCCATCTTCCCCCGCAGAGAGCCCGCCCGATGTAAATCCAGGCTGTCCGAGAACATGATCCGCAGTCAGGGAAACCAGCTTGTTATGAGAATCCAACTTAAATACCAAGACTCGGTTATTAAGCCGATCGGAAACGAAAAGATGGTGTCTTACTGGATCAACGGCGACGTTCGAAGGAAAGTGAAACCCCTGATCGTTCGGGCTGTTATTGGCACCGCCTTTTGAGAACAGAGGCCGGTCAAAAGCGTCCAATTGCCCCAAAACACCCGCGGCATTTTGCCCGTCACGAATGCGATTCAAGCTAAAAACCAGTATTCGGTTATTGCTGCTGAAATCACTTCCGCCATCCGCCACAAACAAACGGCTACCGGTCTCATCGTAAGCAAGGCCTCTAGGGTAATCCATTTGATTTTGTGAAACCGCGGCATCGGTGGACTGAAAATCTCCTTGTCCCAGCACGTTTTCGGCGTTTTGTCCGTTCACAAGCGCAGAGACCCCAAAGATCAAAATCCTGTTATTTCCGCCGTCCGACACAAACAGTTTTGCGTTGGCGGAGTCGTATGTCAGCCCCTGGGGGTCCTTCAGCTTATTTCGTCCGGCTCCAGCGACTGTCGACGACAGATCTCGTTGTCCTAGCACCTTCTCGGCGACCCACTCCTCATTTTCTCCCGGACGATCCTGAAAGAGCAACACGCGATTATTTCCGGAGTCAGAGACAAAGAGGCGCTGGTTGAGGGCATCGTAAACCAGACCTTGAGGAGAATGGATCTCATTTGCGTGTGACGCTGCGCCTTTCAATCTCACATCTTCCCCTCCGGCGATCAGCCCGGCAGGCATTCCATCCTTTAGCGTACGCAAGTCGAAGACCAAGACGCGATTATTTCCTGTATCGGAGATAAAGAGACGGGAAGAGACGTGGTCGTAGGCGAGGCCGCCAGGTGAATTAAGTCTGCTCATACTGTCGGAGGGGGAATTCGATGAAAAGTCGGGTTGCCCGAGCACGTTCAACGCTTTCTGCCCATCGGACACTTGCGAGACGTCAAATATAAGGACCCGATTATTGCCCGTGTCCGAAACAAATAGCCGTGCATGGACATCATCGATCAGCAAACTGCCCGGCAGGCTCATCACTGACCGGCTCGGGCCTCGCACCGCTGATTGAAAATTTGGCTGGCCCAACACATGATCGGGAATCCACCGAACCAAATTGTTTTCGGAATCGAGATTGAACACGAGGATCCGGCTGTTGAGCTCGTCGGCAACAAACAGACGGTGTCTCACGGGATCTAACTTCATGTCCATCGGAAGGTGGAAGCCGCGGATACTTGGTCCGTTGTCCTCCCCTCCTCGGGTGAAGAGAGGATGTTCGTTGAAATCGATTTGGCCAAGGACGCCCGAACTTGGCTGACCGTCTCCAAACGCGAACAGTTTTGGTCCCGAGCACAAGGAAAAAGCCGTCAACGCCACAACCAGCGAATGGGCTTTCCCTTTCATGGCCGCTCCCCGTTGATCAAGTCCTGTCCCTCCCGGATGCGACCTGTCGAATGACGAGTCGGCGTAGGGGGTCCAAGACATGCCTGGCTTGCTTGGTTACCTTCGACATAAATAGGAACCGGCCCTTTATTAAATCTTACTTCATGAAGCCGGCGCGAACGTCGATGGAGGCAGATTTCCTCAGTTCACCAAGAAAATGACTGTACTCTTGGCGAGCCGCTAGCCGCAGCAGGTATTCAACTAAGTCCGCACGAACGTCCTGAATATGAAGCTTGGACGCCGCCTTCTTTTCCTCAACTTGAATGATGTGATATCCCAGTTTCGTTTTCACGACACGAGAGATGCTACCCAAAGGAAGTGCGAAGACGATCTCCTCAAAATCCCTAACCATCTGTCCGCGCACGATCGTCCCCACTTCGCCGCCATTTTTGGCGGTGGGAGCATCGTCCGAAAACTCTTTTGCCATTTCTTCAAAATCAGCGCCTTTTTCGATCCTGGCTCTGACGTCCTTCGCCTTATTCAACACGGCCTTGCGCTCTTGAGCTGACGCATTCGGACTTACGGCAAACATAATGTGTTTGAATCTTACGGACTCATTCACTTTGGCGCGGGCGTTGCGCACAATGGCATCCATGTCGGCTTGTTGAGGATCGGCGGAAGGCAGGGGTGCTGCCTGGCCGATCCTCTCCTTCACGACTTCAAATAAAGCCTGAACCTGCTCTTCCGTCGGACGCTTCACGCGGTCCTTCACCAGTTGATTTGTCAACTTCACAACCCGAAGCTCGCTCTCAATCCGGCTCTCAAACTGTTTTTCGCTGAGATTTTCCTTATTCAACTGCGCCCGAAAGGCCTTGTCCGCTTCCGAGCTGCTCAAAGGCTGGTCCTTTGCATCAACCTGAAACCGCTGTTTGACTTGCGCAAGGCCCGCCTTTAGCTCTGATTTATCGACTTCGATTTTTCGCCTCTTTGCCTCTTGAAGAAGCAACCGCTGTTCAAGCATTTGATTCAACAACAGCCTTTTATTTTCCGCTTCCCACTGGGGAGTCATTTGTCCCGGAGCTAACAATTTCTTTTCCAGTTCCAGATACGAATTCCAATTTTTCTGGAACTCAGCCTGAGAGATCTCCTCCCCATTGACGACTGCAATGGCCGAATCGGCTGAAACCAGAGATGCTTTAAGGAACAGGCCTATCGTGACGACAAGCACTGGCAGAATGGCGATGGTTTTCTTCACTGGCCTCTTCCTTGACCTAATAACTCAATGTGATGCCGACGTGGATGCGCGAGGGATGCCTTCTCCCAAAACCTGTTTCGCGCAATTGGAACCCATAATCAGCTCTAATAGCAAGAAATCGAACGATAGAGTAGCGCATTCCGGGACCCGCTCCCATGAGGACAATGTTTGTCTTTTCATCCGGCAGTAACGTGTGATTCTTGGCGACTCCGTAATCCAGGAAGGCCAGAAATTGGAGTTGATCGTTGGTCTTCCTCACCTGGAACAGCTTTTCAATGCTGAACGGAGGTGCCCTCAATTCATTCGATAAAATATATCCCTCGTCTCCATTTACGTCGCGCTCATCATAACCTCGAATTGAAGAATAACCGCCGAACCCCAACTGTTCGCTTGGCAAGAGATTGGCGTTTGAATGCTGGTAAGTCAGGTGATTGATGAATGAACAATCCCACGGGAGGCGTGTCACGCGGTTCACGTCCAACTTCTGATAGGCGTATTTCGCCTTGGCTTGAAACCTCGATTGGTCATATACGTCGTCTCTATTGTGATGGCTGAGGTTTCCGGGGCTATAGTAGGCGGTAACGTGCAGATTCGTTTCGCCGAAGGAATCTCTCTTTCCTCCATCGTATCCCAATGAGAGTTGAGCCAAGTCAGTCGTTGTCCCAAATACCTGCTCTCCGCCGAAGAGCAGGTTATTATTGGACTGCTTAAAATCCGTACCCACCGTAACGGAATGGCGATAAGACTCGGACTCGGGCAAAGGAATCTCGTAGCGAGCGCCGGTCTGCCAGGAAAACCCCTTTAGCCCGAAGGGATCCGGCAAGCTTGCCTTTGTGTCTGCGTAGCTGGCCGTCAATGTCAGCACATGGCGCCAAGGAAGTGGCTGCGTATAACTTGCCGAATGAGCGCGAAGGCCTTTTAAATCGTGGCTGCCGGTAAACTGATAATTAAACTGTCCGTCCCAATCGAAAACGTTCCCCCAGGTAAACCCTGCGAGATAGCGATCATCGCCGGTCAATGCCGTTCCGCTGTTTTCATACCCCCCGTACACTCTCAGAGGAAACCGGTCTTCGGTCTGGAGAACCAAATCCGTCTGTCCCAACGCTCCCCCTTTTACATACATCAGGTCAACTTCACGGAAAGGATTCCGATTGATCCAATCCAAATCCTTCATTATTTGGGGAGCGAAAACTTCATCTCCTCGCCGGGCATGAATCTGCTCCATGAGCCGGTTTGAGTTGAACCACTTATTCCCCTCTACGCGTATCCGGCCAATCCGGCCTTCCAGAACAATGAGTTCAAGAACCCCTTCGGTCAAATCCTGTTCGGGAGTGATCACGTCGACGATCGGCCGGCCCTTGCTTCGATAATAGTTGATGATCTCTTTCATCATGCCAATCAAGTCTCTTCGCATGAGCGGCTTTCCGATATAAACGCTCATTTTTTTCCGGAACTCCTCCGTTTCAAGCAACGGAAGATCTTTCACGAACAATCCAGAAATCCGCCCGGCCTTAACCTTTGCGGCATGGTCCCTGACCAAGGCCAGCCCCGCCAGTTTCCCAATTAATTGCTCGGAATTGTCGTGCGTATTATCTGCCACGGTTAGCTTCTTGCCAGTGACCTTTCCAGACGAGGCGTTAGAAGGGGCCTTTTCGGCCGCTGAGAGGAATGGCGTGGGAAGGGGAACATTGAGGAGAAGGAATCCCGCCGCGACAATAATTTTTCGCGCCACGTTACCGAAGACCTAACAGATCAAAACTCGACAGCCAGATAAGTCCCATGCGGGGACCGCCGCCGTGATAGGAAATCTTCGGAATATATTTCTTAACGAAAGGATCCGAATTGTTAATTTGGTCGTCGTAGACTTGCAGCCATGGGAGATCGGAGGCGTCCAGAAAGCTCTGAATCGAAGAAAATTGCTTTTGGGTTTGGTTTACTCCTGACGGATCGACCACGCTATAAAGGAAACCATTGCCGCCAAAAGAGGGGGCTGGGCCGCCGGAGTAGGTTGTTTGAAATTGGGTGTTCCCGGCCAAGCCTCCCCTGACGTCGGTTGCAGGATTCACGGAGTAAATTAGATAACGCCCCCCGTTTGAAACGCTGATGGAGCTCGAGGTTAAATTCTTGAAGCTACTGGAAGCAACGATCAGGACACCGGCAGCACCAGTCGCCACCAAATTCCCTCTCATTAAGAAATCGGTTCCAAACATTTGAAGCATGGTTCCTGTAATTGACGAGTTCCACGCGGTCGTTCCGGCGTGTGATGTCAGGGCGCCCACCGTCACGGGCCCGTTCCAAGTCAGAGTTCCCGCCCCTGCATTTATGTTCAAGTCGCTCCCCCCGCCAACGGAGCCGTTAAAGGTAACCGCGCTATTCGTTGTGCCCAAATTCGTCGTCGCCCCCAGCGAAACATTTTCATTGTAGGTCTGCGCGCCTGTTGTTGTGACGGCCCCACCATTCATTGTCGTGGTTCCGCTCCCGTTTACCGTTAAACCCGCCAGGGCGGTTCCTCCGCCAATTGCCCCTCCCAACGTCACATTTCCAGCACCCGGATTCAAAATCAGGTTGTCAGAGCCGTTCACGGTTCCTGACATCGAAATATTGCCGTTGGCAGTGTTTAGGACCGTGTTGGCGCCGAGGACGACGGGTCCCGCGTAACTCTGAGCGCCAGTTGTGGTTATAGCCGCTCCATTTAAGTTAATCGTCCCCGTGCCGTTTGAGATTAAAGACGCGAGTGCCGCCACCCCGCCAATCACCCCACCCAATGTCGTTGCTCCCGTTCCATCGTATAACGACAGCGTGTGGGCACCATCCACAGTTCCCGACAACGCAATATTGCTATTCGTCGTGTTCAACGCAGTGTTCGCTCCCAGGATGATCGGACCCGAATAAGCTTGTGATCCTGTCGTTGTAATGGCGCCGCCGTTTAAATTTGTCGTTCCCGTCCCATTCAGCGTCAACGAGGTGAGCGCGGTTGTCCCGCCGATTGGTCCACCCAGCGTGGTCACTCCTGTCCCGTCGTTTAGCGCTAAGGAATTAGCGCCATTGACCGTGCCCGCAAGTGTGATAGCGCTGTTGGTCGTACTTAGAGTGGTGTTTGCTCCGAGAAGAACGGGGCCGCCGTAGCCTTGAGTCCCCGTCGTGGCCACGGAACCGCTATTTAGATTGATCGCGCCCGTTCCATTTAGGATCAGCGATGTAAGAGCCGTTGTCCCGCCAATCGCCCCACCCAGGGTCGTCACACCGGTCCCATTGTTGAAAGTGAGACTATCCGATCCATTGACAGTCCCGGAAAGCGTGATGGCGTTGTTCGTCGTATTTAGTACGGAGTTTGCGCCAAGAACCAGGGGACCCGCGTAGGTTTGAGCTCCCGCCGTCGTAACGGCACCGCCATTTAGATTGGTTGAGCCAGTCCCATTCGAACTCAAAGAGCTGAGGGCCGTTGTCCCGCCAATCGCCCCCCCCAGGGTCGTCACTCCCGTGCCATCGTTCAGCGCAAGAGAATGAGCTCCATCGACGGTTCCAGCTAAAGTAACGCTGTTGTTCGTCGTATTCAACACTGTGTTGGCTCCAAGCGCAACAGAACCCGCATAACTTTGTGATCCGGTCGTCGTGATAGTACCGCCGTTCAAATTCGTGGTTCCCGAGCCGTTTAGCGTCAATGAGGTGAGGGCAGCCGTTCCACCGATCGCACCACCCAAAGTTGTCACGCCTGTGCCATCGTTCAATGTAAGTGACTGGGATCCATCCACACTGCCGGCTATCGTGACACCGCTATTGGTGGTGTTCAATGCCGTGTTCGTGCCCAACAAAATCGGCCCGGCATAGATCTGGGTTCCCGTCGTAATGACGGAACCGCCGTTTAAATTCGTCGTTCCGGTGCCGTTCGAAGCCAAGGATGCGAGAGCGGTCGTTCCGCCTACTGCACCGCCAAAAGTCGTCACGCCCGTTCCGTTATTCAATGAGAGGGAATGGGCGCCATCCACAGTTCCAGCTAACATGACGTTACTGTTCGTGGTATTCAACACTGTGTTGGCCCCCAGAGCAACAGAACCCGCAAAAGATTGTGATCCCGTTGTCGTAATGGTCCCGCCATTCAAATTCGCCGTTCCAGTGCCATTTAGCGTCAATGAAGCGAGCGCGGTTGTCCCGCCGATCGCGCCACTCAAGGTTGTCACCCCTGTGCCGTCATTTAACGCCAGAGAATGAGCTCCATCCACAGTTCCGGTCAAGGTAAGGTTGCTATTGATCGTACTCATCACAGCGTTTGAGCCCAGCAGAACCGGTCCGGCATAGATCTGGGCTCCCGTCGTAATAACGGCGCCGCCATTCACATTCGTCGTTCCCGTGCCATTCGAAGCGAACGACGTGAGGGCCGTTGTTCCGCCGATCGCGCCACTCAAGGTTGTCACCCCTGTGCCGTCATTTAACGCCAGAGCATGAGCTCCATCCACAGTTCCGGCCAAGGTAAGGTTGCTATTGGTTGTGTTCAGAACAGTGTTCGAGCCCAACAAAATCGGTCCGGCGTAGATCTGGGCTCCCGTTGTAATAATGGCGCCACCATTCACATTCGTCGTTCCGGTGCCATTCGAAGTAAACGACGTAAGTGCCGTCGCCCCGCCGATTGCCCCACCGAAGGTCGTCACTCCCGTGCCGTCGTTTAGGACAAGCGAACGGGCTCCGTCCACGGCTCCCGTCAATGTGACGTTGCTATTTGTCGTGTTTAGAGCGGTGTTCGCCCCAAGAACAACCGACCCGGCATAGCTTTGAGCCCCAGTCGTGGTAACGGTTCCACCATTCATATTCGTCGTTCCCGTTCCGTTCGAGCTCAAAGAGGTCAACGCCGTCGTTCCGCCGATCGCTCCGCCCAATGTCGTCACGCCTGTTCCGTCGTTGATCGCAAGTGTCCGAGCCCCGTCAATTGTTCCTGATAAGGTTATGGCGCTGTTGGTTGTGTTGAGGACCGTGTTTGCCCCGAGAGCCACAGGTCCAGCATAAGCCTGAGTCCCGGTCGTGGTTACCGAACCGCCATTTAGATTGGCTGTCCCCGTGCCGTTCAGGCTCAAGGAGGTTAGCGCCGTCGTTCCGCCGATCGCTCCGCCCAATGTCGTCACGCCTGTTCCGTCGTTGATCGCAAGTGTCCGAGCCCCGTCAATTGTTCCCGATAGGGTTATGGCGCTGTTGGTTGTGTTGAGGACCGTGTTTGCCCCGAGAGCCACAGGCCCAGCATAAGCCTGAGTCCCGGTCGTGGTTACCGAACCGCCGTTTAGGTTGACGGTTCCCGTGCCATTGGAAGCCAAAGAAGTTAGCGCCGTGCCGGTTCCTATTGTGCCACCGAACGAGACCGCTGACGATCCCGCGTTTATCGACAAAGCACTGATTCCATCAACGGTACCGCCAAACGTAATTGGGCTGTTAATTGTCCCTAAAAGCGTCAACGGAGATCCCAGTATCAAATTCTCGTTGAATAATTGAGCTCCCGTGGTCGAAACAGTTCCACCATTGAGGAAGGTTGTGCCGGTTCCATTAATAAGAAAGGCCGCCAGCGAGGTTCCTGCTCCCACTGTATTGGCCACCGTGACATTACCCGAGCCCGCGTTAATCGTCAGGTTCCGCGACCCATCCACCGTATTACCCAAAACCAGATTCCCGCCGCTCGTGCCAAGGACGGCGTCCGATCCAAGGACCATCGCCTCATTGTAGTTTTGAGCTCCATTTGTCAGGACGGAGCCGCCATTCAAAGTGGTGATCCCGCTCCCATTCACCGTAAGTCCCGCAAGCGCCGTCGTGCCACCAATCGCGCCACCCAATGTCACATTTCCGCTTCCTACATTAAAGGTCAAGGTCCTCGCGCCATTGATGGTCCCCGCCACGGCAATGTTGCTGTTCGTGGTATTCAGGGACGTGTTGGCGCCCAAAACCACACTCTCATTAAATGTTTGTGAACCAGATGTCACCACGGTTCCACCGTTAATGGTGGTCGTCCCCGCTCCGTTCACCATCAGGGCGGTCAGAGCCGTTGTGCCTCCAACAGCTCCTCCAAATGTCACATTTCCTGAGCCGGGATTGAACGTCAAAGAGTTAGATCCGTCAACGGTGCCATTCAAGTTAATCGCACTATTCGTTGTGTTCAGCGTGGTGCCCACTCCCAATGAAACTGGGCCGGAATAAGTCTGAATGCCGGTGGTCGTGACAGACCCTCCGTTTAGATTGGTTGCCCCCGCGCCATTCGAGCTCAAGGACGCAAGCGCCGTCGTGCCGCCGATTGCCCCGCCAAACGTTGTCGCGCCAGACCCATCGCTTAATACCAGTGCGTGCGCGCCGTCAATTGCTCCTGAAAGCGTAATGGCGCTATTGTTCGTGTTAAGAACGGTGTTAGATCCGAGAAGAGCGGGGCCGGCATAACTTTGAACCCCCGTCGTGGTCACTGAACCGCCGTTTAAGTTCGTCGTTCCGGTGCCGTTCGAAGCCAACGATGCCAGAGCGGTCGTTCCGCCGACCGCACCGCCAAAAATCGTCATGCCCGTTCCGTCATTCAAGGTGAGCGACCGCGCTCCATCCACGGTTCCTGCCAACGTGATCGCGCTGTTGGTCGTGTTTAAAGTTGTATTCGCGCCAAGGACGACAGAACCCCCATAAGCCTGTGATCCCGTCGTCGTAACAGTTCCACCGTTAAGATTGGTCGTTCCCGTGCCATTCGAGCTCAAGGAAGCCAGCGCTGTTGTTCCCCCGATAGCGCCGCCTAGCGTGGTCACTCCAGTGCCATCATTGATCCCCAAGCTGTTCGCTCCGTTCACTGTTCCGGCAATGGTGACGTTGCTATTGGTTGTGTTAAGTACTGCATTTGCGCCCAAAAGAACGTTTTCATTATAAACTTGTGTTCCGGTCGTCGTGATACCCGAGCTATTTATGTTGGTCGTTCCGCTTCCGTTAACTAGGACCGTCGACAGAGCCGTGGCCCCTCCCACGGATCCACCAAACGTTACATTGCCCGATCCCGGGTTCAGCGTCAGACCACTCGCACCATTAATCGTCCGGCCGAACGCAATTGCGCTGTTCGTGGTATTGAGCGCCGTGTTGGCGCCCAGAGACACGTTCTCGTTATAGGTCTGTGTTCCTGCCGTTGTAACGGATCCGCCGTTCAACGTGGTGGTACCGCTTCCGTTAGAAGCCAATGATGTCAATGCCGTTGTTCCGCCAATAGTCCCACCAAGAAAGGCGTTCCCCGATCCGAGATTTAACGTGAGGGCCCTGGCTCCGTCAATCGTTCCAATGAAAGAGACATCGCTATTGGTGGTGTTAAGAGTCGTGTCCGCTCCCATTACCGTGGGTCCCGCGTAGGACTGGATACCCGTGGTCGTGATGGTACCGCCATTTAGGTTAGTCGTCCCCGCTCCGTTTGAAGTCAATGAGGTAAGAGCCGTGCCGCCGCCAATCGCACCGCCCAACGTTGTCATGCCGGTTCCATCGTTTATTGTCAAGGAATCGGCCCCATTGACCGCGCCTGCGAGCGTGATGGCGTTGTTGGTGGTATTCAGCGCCGTGTTCGCACCCAGCAAAATCGGGCCCGCAAATATCTGTGATCCCGTGGTTGTCACCACGCCACCATTTAAAAAGGTCGTGCCCGTACCGTTCGAGCTAAAAGAGGTGAGCGCGGTGGTGCCGCCGATCGCACCGCCCAACGTTGTCAAGCCGGTTCCATCATTAATCGCTAAGGAATGGGCGCCATTAACCGTACCTGCCAAGCTGATGGCGCTATTGATTGTATTTAGAGATGTATCTGTTCCAAGTGCTACAGGACCGAAATAGAACTGCGTGCCTATCGTGGTGACAGCGCCACCGTTCAGATTCGTTGTTCCCGAGCCGCTCGAGCTCAGGGCGGCAAGTGCCGTGGTTCCACCAACCGCCCCACCAAACGTCGTCACTCCCGTGCCATCGTTCAGCGTTAGGGTATGGGTTCCATCCACGGTGCCGGCCAGCATAATGTTGCTGTTGGTTGTGTTCAGAACCGTATCTGCTCCCAAGGTCACGGGGCCCGCGTATGACTGAGCCCCGAGCGTCGTGATAGCGCCACCGTTTAGATTCGTCGTGCCCGCGCCGTTCGATGTCAATGAGGTGAGGGCTGTTGTTCCGCCAATTGCGCCGCCCAAAGTCGTCACTCCCGTGCCATCGTTCAGCGTTAGGGTTTTATTCCCGTCCACAGTTCCCGCCAGCGTGATGGCGCTATTTGTGGTGTTCAGGACCATGTTGGCGCCCAAAGTCACGGGCCCTGCATACCTTTGGATGCCCGTCGTGGTTATGGTGCCGCCATTTAGATTCGTCGCTCCCGTTCCATTCGACGTCAACGATGTGAGCGCGGTCGAACCGCCAATGGGACCGCCAAAAGTCGTCACGCCCGTTCCATCATTTAGGATCAAGGTATGGGCGCCATCCACTGTCCCACCTAGGGCAATCGCGCTGTTCGTGGTGTTGAGAACCGTGTTGGCTCCGAGACTGAGGTTTTCGTTAAGTGTTTGAGCCCCCGTCGTCGTAATAGCGCCGCCATTGACGTTCGTGGTTCCGGTTCCATTCACCGTTAAAGCAGTCAGTGCCGAAACCCCTCCAACAACACCAGTGAAGGTGGAATTGCCTGATCCCACATTGAGGGTCAACGCGTTAGCGCCATTAACGGTCCCTGAGAACGTGACGTTGCTATTGGTGGTATTCAGGACGTTGTTGGCTCCCAATGTCACGGGACCTGTGTACACCTGAGCCCCTGTCGTTGTGACTCCTCCGCCGTTCAGATTCGTCACACCCGTTCCGTTTGACGTCAAAGAAGTAAGAGCTGTTGTTCCTCCTAGCGTTCCGCCAAAAGTGGTGACGCCTGTTCCATCATTCAGGGTGAGCGCATTGGCACCATTGACCGTGCCCGCCAGTGTAATGGCATTGTTCGTGGTATTCAAAGTTGTATTGGCACCCAAAGCCACATTCTGGTTGTAGGTTTGGGTTCCGGTGGTTGTTACCGCACTTCCATTGAGGGTTGTGGTGCCACTTCCATTAATAAGGAGACTCGTAAGCGCAGTTGTGCCTCCCACTGCGCCGCCCAAAGTTACATTGCCGATCCCCGAGTTCAACGTTAGAGTATGGGCACCATTCATAGTTCCACCCAGCGTGATCGCGCTGTTGGTGGTGTTCAAGATTGTATTGGCCCCCAAACTCACGTTCTCATTAAATGCCTGAGTTCCAGATGTGGTGACAGCACCGCCATTGATGTTGGTGGTTCCGGTTCCATTCACCGTTAAGGCAGTCAGTGCCGAAACCCCTCCAACGACACCAGTGAAGGTGGAATTCCCAGATCCCACATTCAAGCTCAGGGCATTGGCGCCATTAACGGTCCCTGAGAACGTGACGTTGCTATTGGTGGTATTAAGGACGTTGTTGGCTCCCACTGTCACCGGACCGGTGTAAAGTTGGGCGCCTGTGGTCGTCACCCCCCCGCCGTTCAGGTTCGTTGCTCCTGTTCCATTCGAGGTCAAAGAGGTGAGGGCCGTGGAACCTCCGATCGTTCCACCCAAAGTGGTGATGCCAGTCCCATCATTCAGCGTAAGCGCATTGGCACCATTGACCGTGCCCGCCAGGTTGATTGCGCTGTTCGTGGTGTTGAGAACCGTATTAGCACCCAGGACCACGTTGTTATTGTACGCCTGCGCTCCAGTCGTCGTAACAGTCCCGCCGTTCAGATTCGTGGTGCCGGTTCCATTGACGGTCAAGGACGTGAGCGCCGCGCCGCCTCCAACGATTCCCCCAAAAGTTCCGTTGCCTGACCCCAGATTCATGGTGAGAGTGCGTGCGCCATTAACGGTACCGGTAAAGACCACGTTGCTGTTCGCGGTATTCAGGGTCGTGTTGGCTCCAAGGGTGACCGGTCCCGTGTAGCTTTGGCCACCCGTCGTGGTTACCGCTCCCCCGTTCACATTGGTCGCCCCAGTTCCGTTCGAGGTCAACGAAGTGAGAGCCGTCGCTCCGCCAATCGCGCCGCCAAACGTGGTGACGCCGGTCCCGTCATTCAAGGTCAAAGTATTGGCCCCGTCGATTGTTCCGGTCAACGTGATGTTGCTGTTAGTCGTGTTTAATGTGGTGTTGGCACCCAGAGAAACTGGGCCTGCATAGGATTGGAGGCCGGTCGTCGTGACTCCGCCACCATTCATGTTCGTCGCGCCCGTGCCGTTCGAAGTCAATGACGTCAGAGCTGTCGAACCGCCAATTGCAGCACCAAAAGTGGTCAGACCCGTTCCGTCATTCAACGTGAGGGTACGTGCCCCATTGACCGTTCCGCCTAAAGTGATCGCGCTGTTGGTTGTGTTCAAGATTGTGTTGGCCCCAAGG
>Ga0207121_1064_pt1 | contig 22335 bp, 25 predicted proteins | sample Alteio_BWMinHeat_41_FD_153513 | JGI IMG/M metagenome (GOLD analysis project Ga0207121, IMG submission 153513) | Enriched cells from forest soil in Barre Woods Harvard Forest LTER site, Petersham, Massachusetts, United States -... | ecosystem: Environmental > Terrestrial > Soil > Temperate forest >... | reverse complement strand
CGTTGGTTGCGGCCATCATAACGGGAAGGCCAGAACGGAACGATCTCATCGGACACGTGATGCGCTTCAGCCATTTGAAGGCCCAGCTTGCTCAAATGGAAAAACGTCCGGGGCATCGTGAAACTCTCGAACCGTTCTAAAAGGCCGACCTTGATCAAATACGCCAGTCGGTCCTTCGCTTGCTGCTCTGTCAGATTGAATCCATACCTCACTTCTTCGATTGAAATGAATCCAAATCGGCTGACCACCTCCAATATGCCTCTATACACTTCTTTCTTTCCCTTCCATCGCTCACACAACAAAAACACTCCCCTTCTTTCCATTTCACTTATCATCATTCTCTTCTTCCTCCTTAAATTTTTGACTTTAACCTCAATTCTTAACTCTCAACCCTCCACGCCCGGGGAAAACCAAACAAACTTGTCTCATCTCTTGTTTGTTGGATGTTGGGGGAGGGTGATCAGCAAAAGTCTGCGCGAAGCGCTTTGCTGATCACCCTCGCCATCAATGGTTTTCCCCGGGCACGGATCACCTCGCGTTCCCCTTTTCGGGAAGTCGTTGAGGAGTCCGCTGTCTTCTCCTTTATCCTTCGGACTCCCTTTTTTTGACCGCTCCGGTAATTCATAAAAGATCGCCGGCACGCGCAGCATCTCCCTTGGGTTTTGGATGTGGAGAGCTGGCGTGGCGGCGAGAAATCGAGCGCTGAATCGATTCACTGTCACAGTTAAGAAAGTCATCCGTGGTCGCCTCTCTTGCGTTTTCCGCTTTGGTTTTTGTCTTAGCCGGACCATTCCAGTCGTTTTCGAAATCGGTTGGTCCCTACCCCCATAAACAGTTTTTTTTCGAAAACCGGACGCGGCGGGGACGAATGGCAGGGTATAACGGAAGGGAAAGACGCAGAGATCGTCTTGATTTTCAGGGGTTATGGAATAAAACGGCCCCTGAAAAATATTTTTATCTGGGTAACGTCAGGCCCAAATGCTAAACGAGGGCGGTAGAGTAAAAACCAAGTCAATCAATACGTTGATTCACAAGAATAACAGCGTTATCATCGATGTTAACCAATGCGTAATTTCCATCGTTGGATGCTTTAGAGGAGGCGATTTAGGCAATTATGGTCGATGTAGGAATGAGATTTGAAATGACGCTACGGCTTCTGTTTGGACACGATGCTTATCAAACAGCAAGCGTAGAATCCAGCTCGCGCGGCCGTTGTAAGTGGCTAAGGAAAGCTGTTAAGAAACTGACTCAGATAGTCAATAGTCTGGACACTGTTATCCAGCATAAAGAAATGCTGCTGACTGAACTCAAAGCGCTATCCACTCTTCTTAAAGAAAAGAACAATCCTTCATGGGATCTCGTATATCGGTTACTTCGTTTAGCGATAAGGCTTGTGGGTTACGAATCCTATGAATCCAATCATGGTTTGCAATGTCACACTCCAATATATACGCAAGTTCCCTATCAGTATTATCTGCGAAGTGCCGATGCTTTACAGCACTATTACAATAAGCAAAATGCAGTAGGTGTACGACGAAGAGTGGCTGAAGTCCTTAGAAAGGAAGGAATGGATGATTTTCAAATTTCCATTGTTCTTAATACTAGTGAATACGCTGTTAAACAGTTGCGCTCCAAAAAATCTTTGAAATCGACACGACCAGGCTGATGGACGGTTGGACGGCAGGAGGAATAAAGAATGAACCAAGCGCATATATTTGAAACGCACGCCTCAAATTTAGGAAGGCTGGTTGGCAATCTTCAGATGATAGAAATGGGTGCCCGTATTGCAATCGCCAAGCGTGATGCGTGGCAGGCAAAACGAGAAATGGTCTCTCTGCCACAAGTCAAACGGGGAGATTTAGTCGAGATTAGTCCGCTTACAGACACAAATGACCTTCGTAATACACTCGAACGATATAATAAGTTTGCTCCCCTCGAGTGTAGGGTTTCAGTCGACCTGATAGTGGAGTTAAGGGATGCGCTCGCCCACGGGAGGGTTTTCGGTCATGGGCCCCAGAATTCTCTATCATCACTTAGGCTCGTTAAGTTTGATACCGATAAAAGGGACAATAAGGTTGAAGTAAAAATGGTTGTAGAAATGACTGACAGCTGGTTCAAAGAAAATATTGAGTTTTCAATGAACGCTCTTCTGAGGGTCGCCAAGGCAATGGATTATGGAACGCGAGAATTATCCTCCTCTACATGAGCCGTCCTACAAGGGAGAGCGGCAAGAGGCAAGTGATGGATATTAACCTTGAAACCTTGTACGCAATACTTATCGAGGTTGCCCGTAGTGGGGGCCAGGTAACATACGGCGAGTTGTCGGAAAAGTATTACGACAAAACTAAAGATTGGCATGAACCGCACGGAAGTTGGGATAAGCCACTCGGCGACTTAAATAAGATTCTTAAGGGGTGGCCCCCTCTCTCAGCGGTTGTTGTCCTACAGGATGTTGGGGAGCCGGGAGGAGGTTTTTGGGAATCCAGTCCGAGCGTTCCAGCCCGCCCTGGTAATGACATAAACCGCATTGGCCTTTACGGAAAGCTCCTTGGGCAAGTGCATGCCACGGCCTGGCCGACAGCGATTCCAACCAAACCTCCGGCTTAGTCGCCTGCTTAATAGGGGCGATCTTTGGCCCCATAAAAAGTTTTTCGGGTCTTGGTCGGTTTGAAATAATACGGCCCGGAATGGGATGATGACCGGATGGCCCATTGAAGCCAATGCGTGATCCCCCACGCCGCCTTGATCACGAGTCGCTTGGTTACTATTCGGGCCTGATCTTCCACGTAGTGTCCTGCTCGTTTCCAAGGGAACAGCAAAGCCGTCGTCACGCAAATTCCAAGAGCGATGTAGAGAACCGGTCTCCGAATCCAGGCCGCGAGCCTCCGGAGCCGGCTTACCGGCCGAGCCCGCACGGGAAGCCCATCAAGGAATCGGGCCAGATCGTGCGCGAGGTCGGAGGCAGCCTGGTAGCGGCGTTTGGGATTCCGGTCGATCGCCATCATCACAATGCGCTCAAGGTTCCGGGGGATCAAGGCATTGATTCGTCTCGGTAGAACGGGCCTGTTGCGCTTAATAAGGTCCAGCGTTTCCGCAATCGTTTCCCCTTTGAAGGCCGGTCGCAAAGTCAGTGCCTCGTACAACGTTACGCCAAGGCCATAGACATCAACCAATTCCGATTCTTGGCCACCGTCCAGCCGCTCCGGAGCCAGGTAATACGCGCTCCCAAAAAGCTCGGAAGGCTGCGTCAGACTCTGCGACCCGACCTCGAAATTAAGGCCGAAGTCGATTAGCCGGCCTTGCCCCTGGTTGTCGATGAGAATGTTCGATGGTTTTATGTCTCGGTGAACGATGCCCTGGCGATGCGCGTGGCTGAGAGCGATGGCCATTTGCCCGATGAGCCGGGCCATGATCAAGCAATTGTCGTTCGCCCGTTCGTCGGACGGGATCTTAAGGCTGGTTCCTCTGGACTTCAGAAGGATTTCTAGCCGGTCGTATAAACTTTTCGCCGTGGGGTGATCGAGATTCCGCCTATTCAACTCCAAGATGAGTCTGTCCAGTCCAACGCCGGGGACGTATTCCATGGCGATAAAGAGAAGGCCGCGCAGCTCGCCGGCCATGTGGACGTTCACGATATTCGGGTCCCGGAGCCTGCCCACCGCCCGTGCTTCTTTTAGGAATCGCTTTCTACTGCTCTCGGAGGCGGCGATGCGGGGAGAGAGAATCTTTAAGGCGACCAGTCGGTCGATGGACACTTGGCGGGCGAGATAAATTACGCCCATCCCGCCGCGTCCGAGCTCTCTTACCACCTGAAAATCCCCCAGCGATTCGCCGTCGCGTAACGGAAGGTCCATAGACGCTTCAAACGGCGTCTCTGCGTCCACAGGGACTGGGTAGACCTGTCGGAAGGTGTGAAGAGCTTTTATTTTCTTCTCAAGTTCCGGTGCAATATCCGGGTAGGCCGCCAAGACGGCTTGCAGATTCCCACCCGTCTCCTCCGTCTCAAGATATTCGAGGAAGGCCTCGCTTATTCGCGTGGGGTTGGACGCCGGGCTCACGCTTTCCCCGCTTCGGCCATCTCCGCCGTCAGCCGATCCACCGCCCGATTGTAGAGCTTCCGTGCGGCCTCCGCGCTCCGGTTCATCAACTGGCCGATCTCGTTATAGTCGAGCCCTTCAATGTTCCTCTGCCGGATCACTTCTTGATACTCGGAGGGAAGCTGGTCGATCGCTTCCTCTGTCAACCGCATCTCTTCGCTGATGATGAGTTTCCGGCTCGGCGTGAGATCAGGGCTGCGGGGCTCGTGCACCGTGGGACCTTCATCGTTCTCCCCTGACTTATCGAGATAGATCTCTTTGGAGATCGCCCGCTTATCCCGGTGGAAGTACTCTACCTGATTCCTGATCTCATTTGAGATGAGCGCCGAGAACCAATGGATGAGTCCCCCCTCGCTCGTGATTTCGAGTTTCCTTAAACGCGGCAGGGCGTCTTTCATCACTTCTTGGAAAATGTCCATCGAATCGAGCTTGCTTCTGAGGTTGGAAGGCCGGCGAGAACGGACGGAGAGAAGAACGCGAGGGCTAATCCGCTCAAGAAGTTTGTTCAATGCGTCAGAATCGCCCGCCTGGAAATCTCTGAGGAGGCGAATTGAAACGCCTAGTGAACTGTCTTCTTTAGAAGGATTCCAATTGTTGATCGTTCCTCCCGATTCGTGTGGCTCAGATCAGGATACTTGGAATTCTAGGATTTTAGGTTAAAAATGCGTAAGAACCATGTAAAAAAACGGTAAAATTTTCCTCTTAAAGAAAAGAGGCTCAACAAGTTTACTGGTTACGACATCACAGCCGGGGGCATTTGGGCGCCCATGCAATTGGCTGCCTACCAGCGCTTTTCTTCAAACCTCCGAATTTCCCGCCCAAAGGGGAGACAATGAATCGGGCAAGGCTTTCGTTGCTACTTTGCTTTGCAGTCATCGCCGGTTGCGCCACTGTGCCTAAAGAGGTTGTCGAGCTCTCCTATAACCTGGGGAACGACCTTCAGGGAGTCCGGGAAAGCTACAAGACTTTGGTTCACGAGCAGTTTGAGAATTTCCGGGTAGAACGGTTGAACTATTTTGAAAATGAATGGAAGCCTCGACTCGTCAAGGATTGGGTTGACAGGGGAAGACTCGTCGATGTTGCGTCTGGGAAAGCCGTCTGGTCTAGACGCGATAAAACATTTGTCTCACCTGGAACGGACGGCGCGGATGACTTACTCGGTTCCGTAAATTCGTGGGCGTCGGCTGCGGTCAAAAAGTTGGACAAAAAGAAACAGGAGCTATTGGACCCGATAAATCAGGGCGAAGCCGATATGATGGCGAGTGTCGACCAGGTGTTTGATCAGTTGACTCGGGAAAACTCGACAATAACGGCCCACCTCAATAGCCTCCGGAAAGTTCAGGAGGTACAAGACGAAATTGCAGCCGATCTCAAGATGAAGGACGCGCGAACACGGCTTAGCTCGCTGTTGGACAAGGCGTCTCAGGACGCTTCCGGCGGACTGGACGCCATCCGAAAGGCCGACGAGGCAATACAGAAAGTGAAGGACCATATTCCGTCCAAAGGAGAACAAGATGGATCAGCCAAATGACGACGATGGGATGGACAGCCTTGCGGAGGAATCCGTAGCGGCGGTGGATGCCGCTTTGGCAGCCACCGAAGCGGCTCTCCTATTGAGGACCGATCCGCAAATAATTTTAGCCCTAAAGCCGAAGGTGTCGAACCCCCAGGATATTGATCGAATCATCATGGTCGTCAATCAGTGCACCAAGGGGAACATAAACGCGGCTGAACTGAAATCGAAGATTGAATCTCTTGGGTCAGGCGTCATGGCGACAGCGAAAACGGTGTGTTCTCTTCTGAAAAAGGTTTGATGATCAAAACCAAACAACCAACCCAGAAAAAAGATGTGAACGGCAGCGTACTTGCATTCGAAGCCAAGCTCTGGCAGGCGGCGGATGCGCTTCGCAACAACATGGATGCCGCCGAATACAAGCACGTCGTCCTTGGGTTGATTTTTATCAAATACATTTCCGACGCTTTCGAAGCCAAGCACGCCGAACTGTCCGCTCAGCGCAAGAAAGGTGCCGACCCCGAAGATCCCGATGAGTATCGCGCGGCCAATATCTTTTGGGTTCCGAAGGAAGCGCGATGGTCGCACCTGAAAGCGAACGCTCCCCAGCCCACCATCGGTAAACTCGTCGATGACGCCATGAGCGCCATCGAACGCGACAATCCTTCTCTCAAAGGCGTCTTGCCGAAAGACTACGGCCGTCCGGGTCTCGATAAACAGCGACTTGGGCAAATCATTAATCTGGTGAGTGACATCGCTCTCGGCAGCGCCGCTGACCGGGCCAGGGATACATTGGGACGCGTCTACGAATATTTTCTCGCGCGTTTCGCCAGTGCCGAGGGAAAAAGTGGCGGGCAGTTCTACACGCCCTCGCACGTGGTGCGCGTGCTGGTGGAAATGCTCGCGCCCTATAAGGGCCGCGTGTATGACCCGTGTTGCGGTTCAGGCGGCATGTTCGTGTCGAGCGAAAAATTCATTGAGGCACACGCCGGGAAGATTGGCGACATCTCCATCTACGGACAGGAATCGAATTACACCACCTGGCGATTAGCCAAGATGAACCTTGCCATCCGCGGGATTGATGCTCAGATCGCCCACGGTGACACCTTTCATAATGATAAACATCCTGATTTGAAAGCCGACTTTGTTCTAGCCAATCCTCCCTTCAACGACGGCGACTGGCGCGGCGAGCTTCTAAAAGATGATAAACGATGGGTCTATGGCGCGCCTCCCGCCGGCAATGCCAACTTCGCCTGGGTTCAGCATTTTCTCCATCACCTCGCGCCCGGCGGCGTCGCGGGCTTCGTGTTGGCGAACGGATCGATGTCCTCCAACCAATCCGGCGAAGGCGAAATCCGCAAAAAGATCATCGAAGCGGACCTCGTTGATTGCATGGTAGCTCTACCCGGCCAGTTATTTTATTCGACGCCGATTCCGGTCTGTCTCTGGTTTTTGGCGCGCGACCGGAAGAACCACAAATTCCGCGACCGCCGCGGCGAGACGCTGTTCATCGACGCGCGGAAGATGGGAACCATGACGGACCGCGTGCATCGCGAACTCACCGATACCGACGTGCAAAAACTTTCGGGAATTTATCACGCCTGGCGGGGAGATAAGGGTGCTGGAAAATACAAGGACATCCTCGGATTTTGCAAGAGCGCCAATCTGGATGAAATCCGAAAGCATGGCCATGTCTTAACCCCCGGACGTTACGTCGGCGCAGAAGCCGTCGAAGATGATGGCGAACCGTTTAAAGAAAAAATGAAGCGCCTCACTGTGACGCTGCGTCAACAACAAACCGAGGCCGCAAACCTAGATGCGGCCATTGCCGCCAATTTGAAGGAGCTTGGGTATGGCGGCTAAGTGGCCAATCCAACCGCTTGAAGAAGTCGCCGAACTGCGCGGCGGATTTGCTTTTAAAAGTGAGGACTATGCGTCCGATGGGCAATTCATCCTCCGCACATTAAACATCAAGGAGGACGGCTCGATAACTCGTAACGATGGGGTCTTCCTTCCTCTGGAAAAAAGTGGCCTCTACGAACGTTTTGAACTCAAGGAGCATGACACGCTTTTCGTTATGGTCGGAGCGACGCTTGGGAAGGTCGGTTACATTCGCCGGGAAATTCTTCCGGCTTTGCTTAATCAAAATATGTGGCTCATTCGCGGGCGAGACGGTATTTGTGACAAACGCTACCTCCAATATGCGTTTCGCCACTCCGTTGCAAAGAATCTCGGCTGGGCTTCGGGGAGCGCTCGTGATTTTGTACGCCGGGATGATTACCGAAAGATGAAGATCCCCGTTCCACCCCTCGCCGAACAATGCACCATCGCCCACATCCTCGGTACGCTCGACGATAAAATTGAATTGAATCGGAGTATGAACGAAACGCTCGAAGCGATGACGCGAGCGCTTTTCAAGTCGTGGTTCGTGGATTTCGACCCCGTCCGCGCCAAAGCCGAAGGCCGCGACTCGGGCCTGCCGAAAGAAATTGCTGATTTGTTTCCAGAGTCGTTTGAAGACTCCGAGATTGGTGAGATTCCGAGGGGGTGGAGAGTTGGCACTCTTGGCGACGTCGCAGACCACCCTCGCCGTGGCGTTCAACCCAACGAAATTGAACCGTCAACACCCTACATCGCGCTTGAGCACATGCCGCGGCGATGCATCGCGCTCGGGGAGTGGAGCACTGCTGATGGGCTGGAAAGTAATAAGTTCGAATTTAAGAAAGGTGAAATATTGTTCGGAAAGTTGCGCCCCTACTTCCACAAAGTTGGCGTCGCGCCAGTGGACGGCGTTTGTTCAACCGACATTGTTGTGGTGACGCCGCGTACCCAAGAGTGGTTTCATTTTGTTCTCGGTCATGTTTCAAGCGAAACGTTCGTCGAGTATACGAACGCAGGGTCAACAGGAACGAAGATGCCACGTACAAACTGGGGAGATATGGCGCGTTATGCGGTTGCTATACCGCCAGAGCCGGTCGCTGAAGCGTTCTCAAATCAGTTGCACTCAGCCATTGATCGAATCATTTCTGGAATTTACGAATCCCGCACCCTTGCCACCCTGCGCGACTTGCTGCTGCCAAAATTACTTTCAGGTGAAATACGAATTGCAGGAGTTAAAAACGGGGTTGCAGGATAGATAATGACTGTATCAGAGGTAACTCGGCGAAATATCATTGATTTATTGCGCATCGAACAAGTGCAATGGAATGGGCGTCTTTCCGAAATCGACTTCCTGTCCCGGCTTTTTGACTTAGAGGGACTCCATTCTACTGATCATCGATTCAGCACCGTTGAAGGTGATATCAATCAACACAGAGTAATGAATAATGATTGGGATGACGATTGGATTTATTCGGACAGTAGATTCAATATTCTTCGTGGCAATGAAGATGTCTTTCTTCGCTTTCTTTGTGAGATGGTTCACCCAGTAGTTAGGACTGATGCCGTGGAAGTAAGTAAATTAGTAAGGCTGTTTAATGATCATCTCGTGGCGGATGGATGGGAAATAGTAGAGAAAACAAAGATTTCGGAGCGCTCTGTTTTTGCTGCGAGGAGACGTTTAACCGGACCCGCCTTGTCATTAAAGTCAGCCAAAATAGTTGCTACGAAGATGAGCGCGGACTATCTGAGTCAACAAATCACTCGCATGGAATCCGCAATCGAATCTGACCCTGAATTGGCAATTGGGACAGCCAAAGAGCTTATCGAAACATGTTGTAAAACCATACTCTCCGAACGTGGTAAATCTCTAGCGGGTAAGCCAGATATTCCCGAGTTGACCAAGGCGACGTTAAAGGAGTTGGAGCTCGTCCCGGATGGGATTCCGGATGCTGTACGAGGAAGAGACGTGATTAAGCGCTTGCTCAGCAATCTAGGAACGATTGGAAACGGTCTAGCAGAATTGCGCGGCCTTTATGGAACCGGTCACGGTAAACACGGGAAGGCGTCCGGATTGAGTCCCCGCCATGCGAAACTTGCCGTAGGGGCCTCGACAACACTCGCCACCTTCTTGTTTGAAACACACATGGATAAAAAGAAATGAAGCAGTTTGCCCCCGCTAACATTGCGCGACGTACAGCTGCCCAATTTATTGCTGAGCCAATTCGTTCTATGAAGGACAACCTCCAGTGAAGTTGGCTCGACCAGCTGTATTCATATTTGGTGCTGGCGCAACAAGGGGAGCGTTTCATGATGCTCTCATACCTCCCCCTGTCGATAATGATTTTTTTGACATAGCGAATCAACTGCAAGGCCACGGTACCGAAACACTTGCTAGACGAGTTTTGGCTTCTGTGTGGGACCTTTATAATGAAACCAGAGGGATCAGTCTCGAGCAGTATTATAGGGACCTAGAGACAAGAGAAGGAATTGGAAGATTTGTAAAGCCGCCGAATCAACCAATGCGATGGGGTAAGCGACGTAAGGAACTAGAAGAATTGATCCGTCGTGTTTATATCCACACGACTTGCGATACATCTGGACCATCTTTCAAACCGAAGGCTAGCGAGATCCATCAACAAATCCTCAAGCACCTTGTCCCAGGTGACACCATCGTAACTTTCAACTACGACCTAGTAATAGAGGAGTCGTTGAAACAACTTACCACATGGAGACCGACTGATGGATACGGCGTCAAAGTTCACGGTAGTACAGGGGAATGGTGTAAGAACTGGATCTCGTCTGGCAATCAAACAACGAGATCGCGCGAGATCGAAAGCAAAGTGCTGCTACTTAAACTTCATGGGAGCATTAATTGGCGACTCTACAACAACAACCAGATTCGGCTTAAGGATCGCCCCTACGTGGTTCGCAGAAACAGAGCCAATAAGCCAGGCAGGGAAACGATTTCGATATTACCGCCTGGATGGAAAAAGGAGGGCATCACCCACCAACCATTTAGTGCGTTCTGGCGGGAGGCAGGCACCAGACTCCAAAACTGTAAATCGATTATCATCCTCGGATACTCGCTTCCAGAAACAGATCTTCTTGCACAGGCCCTATTCGCTGAGATAATCCGATCAAGAGCATCACGAGGGAAAAAAGCCTTGTTGAGAGAACTTTATTTGGCGGAACCCAACGAAAAAGTGAAAGCTAAGTTCTCCAAGATATTTTCACCTGTTCTAGGGCCATCTGGTGAGCTATTTAAATCGGAGAATATCCAGGAATTTTGCACGTCTCTCGAAAAGAGCGCTTAATGGGACGCAACTTCACCGAATCCGTCGTCGAAGACGCCGCGCTCGATTGGCTAAAGCAGCTCGGGTTCACGATCCTCCATGGCCCCGACATTGCCGCAGGCGAGCCAGCAGCGGAACGGAGTGATCCAAATTACCGTGATATGATTTTAGAAGGACGGTTGCGCGTGGCGCTTACCCGACTCAATCCCGACTTGCCACCCGAATCCATCGAAGACGCCTTCCGAAAACTGACGCGAACCGACGCGCCCTCCGTTGTGGAGCGCAACCGAGCCGTGCACCGCATGATCGTGGACGGCGTCACCGTCGAGTACAAGCGGAAGGACGGTTCAATCGCCGGGGCGCAAGCAAGTGTGATCGACTTCCATGATCCTTTCAACAACGACTGGGTAGCGGTGAATCAGTTCACGGTGGCCGAGGGCCAACATGTTCGGCGGCCGGATATCATTATTTTCGTCAATGGCTTGCCGCTCGTTCTATTCGAATTAAAGAATCCGGCGGATGAGAACGCCACCATTTGGACCGCTTATCAACAGTTCCAGACGTACAAGGCGGAGCTTCCCACTCTTTTCTCTTTTAACGAACTATTGGTGATCTCCGATGGCGTCGAGGCGCGCATCGGCACTCTCACCGCAGGGCGCGAATGGTTCAAGCCTTGGAGAACCATTACCGGACGCGAACTCGCCGACACAAAACTTCCCGAAATCCAGGTCATGATCGAAGGAGTCTTTGAGAAGGAAAAGCTTCTAGATTTGGTTCGAGATTTCATTGTCTTCGAAGATAACGGACCCGGTAGCATCGTTAAAAAGATGGGCGGGTATCACCAATTTCATGCGGTTCAAACAGCTATAAAAGAAACGCTGCGCGCCGCGCGAATGGGCCCGGGACGGGATCGCGCCGGAAGCACGGCTGGACGATATGAATCCGGGACGAAACCTGGCGGTGAGTTCGGGGACCGACGGGTCGGCGTTGTGTGGCACACTCAGGGCTCCGGCAAGAGTTTGACGATGGCCTTTTATGCGGGGCGCATTATACGCGAGCCCGCTATGGAAAACCCGACGGTGGTGGTGTTGACAGACAGAAACGACCTGGACGACCAACTTTTCGGTACCTTTTCTCGTTGCCGGGATTTGCTGCGTCAACCGCCTACACAAGCAGAGAATCGAGCCGACCTTCGCGAAAAACTTCGCGTGGCCGCCGGTGGCGTCGTCTTCACCACGATCCAGAAATTTTTCCCAGAAGAAAGAGGCGATAGACACCCCGTTCTTTCGGAGCGGCGGAACATTGTGGTCATCGCGGACGAAGCCCATCGCAGCCAGTACGATTTCATCGATGGATTTGCGCGCCACATGCGGGATGCATTGCCGCACGCCTCATTTATTGGGTTTACAGGCACTCCGATAGAGCAAACCGATGCCAACACCCGCGCCGTGTTCGGCGATTACATCAGCGTCTATGACATTCAGCGGGCCGTCGAAGATCACGCGACAGTTCCGATCTTCTATGAAAGCCGTCTTGCCAAGTTGCAGCTAGAGGAATCGGAGCGGCCGAGAATTGATCCTGATTTTGAAGAGGCGACTGAAAGTGAGGAGGTCGAGAAGCGCGACCGGCTTCGAACGCGATGGGCGCGGCTTGAAGCTGTTGTCGGTGCCAGCAAGCGAATCAAGCTTATCGCCAAAGACATCATCGAACATTTCGAAAAACGCCTCGAAGCGATGGATGGGAAAGGCATGATCGTTTGCATGAGCCGCCGCATTTGCGTTGAGCTTTACAACGAAATTATCGCGCTTCGACCAACGTGGGGCGGAGAAAAAGACGACGCTGGCACCGTGAAGGTGGTGATGACCGGGTCCGCGACCGATCCTGTCGAATGGCAACGTCACATTCGGAACAACCGGGACCGGGAGGCCTTGGCTAATCGTTTTCGGGACTCCAAAGATCCTTTTAAGATCGCTATCGTGCGCGACATGTGGTTGACGGGGTTTGATGCTCCTTCCCTGCACACCATGTATATCGATAAGCCCATGCGAAGTCATGGACTGATGCAGGCGATCGCACGGGTTAATCGCGTTTTTCATGACAAGCCCGGCGGCCTCGTCGTGGATTACCTTGGTCTCGCGCACGAGCTAAAAAAAGCGCTCGCTACCTATACGGAAAGTGGTGGAACCGGAGAGACCGCTATCGACATCAAGGAAGCGGTCGCCGTAATGCAGGAGAAGCATGAGATCTGTTGCGGGCTTTTCCATGGCTTTAATTGGTCGAAATGGACGACGGGATCGCCAGGGGAACGGCTTGGCCTCTTGCCAGCCGCGCAGGAACACATTCTCTCTCAGAAGGACGGAAAGGATCGGTTGCTCCTGGCGGTGAAGGAGTTATCAAAAGCATTTGCGCTCTCGGTGCCGAACGAGGAGGCTCTTCGAATTCGAGACGATATTTCGTTTTTTCAAGTTGTTCGATCGGCGTTGGCCAAGCGGACACCGGGAGACGCGCCCCCAAACGACGACGGGATTGAACACGCAATTCGCCAGATTGTCTCCCGCGCCGTTTCCACCAACGGCGTGGTCGATATCTTTTCCGCCGCGGGGCTTAAGAAGCCCGATATTTCCATTCTTGACGAAGAGTTCCTGGCCGAAGTGCGGGATATGCCGCAGAAAAACCTTGCCGTCGAACTTCTTCAAAAACTGCTTCATGGAGAGATTCTAAAAAGGCATCAGAAAAATGTCGTTCAAGCGCGATCGTTCGCTGAAATGCTTGAAGAGGCTGTTCGTCGATACCAGAATCGAGCGATCGAGGCCGCTCAGGTCATTCAAGAACTCATTGAATTGGCCAAACATATCCGCGAGGCCAGCAAGCGCGGCGAGAATCTTGGCCTCAACGACGACGAGTTGGCTTTCTACGACGCGCTCGAAGCCAACGACAGCGCGGTCAAAGTCTTGGGCGAGCCGACCCTAAAACAAATTGCCCAGGAGCTTGTCGAAACCGTTCGGAAAAACGTCAGCATCGATTGGACGGTGCGCGAAAATATCCGCGCCAACCTCCGCGTCTTGGTGAAGCGGATCCTTCGGAAGTATGGCTATCCGCCGGACAAACAGGAAAAGGCAACGCAACTCGTTTTGGAGCAAGCGGAGGTGTTATCGGAAGGATGGGCGGTCCCTTGTTAAAAAGGCACTATGGATAAAGGACTCTTTGCAAAGAGCGACGACTTAGCCTCCCTAAAGGCCCTTGAAGAGCGGTATCATTCTGGAGGCAATCTTCTTCGTTTGCCTGAACGCATTCCTTTCGTCATCGACACTAATAAGGTTCTCGGGGATCTACTCTGGATGTCGACGAGGCGTGAAAAATTAGATGCTCGAACTGACCTCCTTGAGGTAGCCGACGCGGGAATAGCAACCATATATGCTCCGAAGAAATTGAAAGCCGAAGTTGAACGACATCTCCCTAAACTTGCGAAAGAACGTAGAATTCCTGTCGATGCCTTGAAAGCATCCTGGTCTCTCTACCAACGACGTATTATTTTTGTACCTGTGAGAGTCCGTAAGAATATGGCTTGCCGCGATCCCGAAGATTTGGCGTTTATTGCTACCGCCATCAAAATACAGGCGGCTGGAGTCATTACCCGCGACAAGGACATCAAAGCGATGGGCGGCCAACCTATACCGGCTGGGCTTCTTCGGAAATTAAGAGATTACGCCAGATCGAAGGCCTTCGAAGTAAAGACCCAAGCTACCGGGGCTTTCATTCTGGTGGTGCTGATCACTCTATTCGCCATATCGTTAAGAATGTTGGTTCGCGGAGGACGGCGAATTGGTTGGCCGCCGATCATCGCTGTTGGTATTGCGATAGCAGCAGTTGTAGCTGCCTCGGAGTCTGCAAGCGGAAAGAACAGACAGCTTCTGTCGAAGATTTGGAATGAGATGAGAGAAGCGATGCTCGCTCTGAACAAACCTCTTGGTGATTTTGTGGCTCAATATTGTGATGAAAAGGAAAAGGCCGAAACGTTATGGAAGGAAGTTGGCGAAGAGCTAGCTTTAGGTACGAGCTCGGTCCCATATTCGGGGGATAAGGCGATCCCGGACGCTCCGTAAAAGTCGAGTTTCCTTACTGGCCGGCAATCGCTCCTCTTGTACCTGAAGAGAAGTCCCCCCGTGGTTAAGAGTGGTGGATTGAAGAACGAAGGCAGCCGGATGCAAGAAGTTAAACAAAGTTTAACTCTCTGGCCTCTTCCCCTTCAGCCTATCGATGAGGTAGGTAGGGACGGAGAGGAATTAATGATAGTAGCGGGATTACCCATATTCATCCCGCTTTTAACTGGTTCAATAACTGTTATACGGCATAGGAAATCAGAATGAGAGAAAAGGCGATCGAAGCAACCCGGTTACTCAATGAATTGATGTTGGATTTGATGGCTGGTTCTCGAAGTATCGAAATATTCGAATTACACGTTATCGCCAGTAGAATGCGACCCGAAGTGCAACTGGGTTTAAGACGTATGGCGCTTTCACATATCTTTATCACGCTCTCAAAATGGCTGGAATTTCATGGCCGTTATAAAACAGTAATTCCCGAAGATATGAAGGATCAATGTCTGGTTTTAAAGAAAGAAATTGAAGCGAGGGGCGTCAGAGAATTTCGGAATAAGGTAGCTGGCCACATTTACGATGATGAGAAGAAACGTCCGCTAACACTCAATGAAACAGAAAATCATGTCGCAAAAATTCTAAAAGGTAATCGAAATTCATTTCTGGCATGGGTTAACAAAGTGAATGCACCTTACCCAACTTCAGTCGTTTCTATTGTCGAAGCGGTTCGAGATAGAATTGAAAAAGATCATACGCTTACTCAAGGGGAACTCTATCCTCAAAAAGAAGCCAATGCGTAAGCTTGGCCGTATTACCAGTCATTGCAGCGGACCCAGCCAAAAACACTGGGCCACTGAATTCAATACGTTAGATTTGGATTTTGAATGAGCATTCAACTTCGTTCTAGTCGGAAGACAAACGGTGACATTGTTCTCTCAATCCCCGCAGAGGACGTGCTCCGGTTTTTACTTGGTAGTCGATACACGTCCATCCACGGAATTCCCCAGAATGAAAAAGAATGGAAACACATACTCGGACGTTTGCTAAAGGTCCTCAATAAAAGCATCGACATAAACATCAGCACAGATGCAATTCACAAAGCACAAATCGCGCGATACATACGCATCCTGAAATCTTCAATTGATTCTCCTGAAAATACGGACCCAGAAGTAATTCTCGCCCTTGTGGGCCTCTGTTTTGAACTCATGGGAGGGTCCTTAGATCATCGTTCAAGGAAGGTGATCAATGATAATCCCAGTAATTTCTGTACAGACTCAATGCGGAGTGTCTCCTATTCTCAGGATTTCGGTCAAAAATACCGAACCATAATTCAGTCATCGTTCTACGATGAATTCAAAAAGTATTACTCGACTGGGCAACTTGAGGAGAATTTCCGCGGTAAATTCAGAGAATTTATCGAATGGTTTAAGAAACAGTATCCAGCAGCTTATGCGCAACTATTTTAGTGGATCCAAATCTAACCAATCATCCAACGCCACCAAACTACGGTGTCGCGGCTGAATTCAAAGGTCAAATCTGTTCAGTAAGTTTGCAGTAAAACGTCGACCAAAACCCACATTTCACCTAAGATTAACCACACTCAAATCAACCATCTTCCGACGGAGAATTGTTATGCTCTAGGAAGGTGCGACACCAAGTCAATGAATTGCTCAGGTTTGATATAACGTAACTTCTACGTAACTTTTTTGGCCAAAATTCACGAAAGTCCAGGAAAGCCCGCGAACGTCTCTCCGACGGAAAATCGACTACCGGCCCATTTTCTTGGGGGCCAAAACTGCCACCCCAAGGGTGCGCGCTACCACTACGCTACGCTCCGAAAAAATTGATTGTTAGCTATTTAAGACAATCGCGAGTGAAAGCAGTCAATAGCAAATCATTCTACGATTCTTCGCAGCTTCACTCTAGCATGAAATTGTGATCGACGGTGCGGCGAGAGGACCTCATCGAGCGTCTGTTTGACGGCCCGATCGCAGGAGGCGGATTTCTTCCTCCAATTCGGCCACACGCTGCGTCAGATCAAATATTTGGAGGGCCACGGGAAGCTGTACATTAAGCGTGTTGCAGATGCGCTCTAATTGCCGAAGACGGAGGACCGTTCCATTTCGAAGGTCCCAGTGTCCATCTATTTCTTTGATCTCAATGACGGACTCGCTCAGGCATTCAACGAAGAATTCAGCGGCGACGTGAAGGTGACGGCTCAATTCTTGAATCGCGGCTTCAGGGATTTCATGCATTGGCTTCTTCCTCCCATTTTTTCAAAAGGGCCTCTGCTTCCGGAGTTAGAGAATCTGGTATATCGATTTCAATACGGACGAGAAGATCGCCTCGCTCCCCCGGTTTCCCGAGACCTTTCTGGGCAAGACGAAGCTTGGCTCCCGTGTGCGTTCCTTTGGGAAGACGCATATGTAGCGGCCCCTCAAGGGCCTCAACTTTCACCGTTGAACCCAGGGCCGCCTGCCAGGGCATGACCCGGAGCGCCGTCTCAAGATTTATTCCATCGACTTTGAAATTCGGATTGGGAACCAGATGTATGCGCAAGTACAAGTCGCCGTGGCCCGAAGCGCCTTCATTTCCTTGTCCCCTTAATCGAATGCGGCTGCCATCAAGGAGGCCCGGCGGGATTTTCGTCTTAACCTCGCGCTGTCGGCGAACTTCGCCCACCCCTCCGCAGACGGGGCAAATGGCTTTGCCTTTTCGACCGGTTCCCCGGCAATTTGGGCAAATGCCGGACGTCATAACGGAAAACGACCTATCGGCGCCTTGAACCGCGTCGCCCAACGATAGCTCCAGCACGGCCTCGATATCCAATTCGGAGGGGAACAGTTCTTCAGATTCCCCTCTTTCCTCGCGTTGCCGAAACATATTCCGGAAAAAGTCGCTGAAAGCCTCGTCCGTTTGCCCTGGTTGCCGGCCAGTTTCTTGTTCTTGCTGGCCCGGTGCCCCGTCCTTCCAGTTTTTTCCAAACTGATCGTATTTGGCGCGGGATTCTTTGGAGCTGAGTACGGAGTAAGCTTCGTTGATCTCCTGCATGCGCTGGGTGTGGAGGGGCTTGTCTTTTGGAGGGTTGAGATCGGGATGATGTTTTCGAGCCAAGCGGTGGTAGGCTTTTTTGATGTCCTCCTCGGAAACAGTCCGGGGCACCTGCAAAACTTCGTAATAGTCTCTGAACTGGGCGGCCATAATCCAAAGATATTTTATCTTTTCCACTGCGATTGATCATCCGTTGAGGCGGAAGAGTGGACATTCTTGTCAGGCCCCCCGACCAAAAATATTACCCCGAGTATGCTAAACTAATTTTTAGTAATCCCATTCTTAGGAAGCCTCGAGTGAAAGATAACCCCAACCTGAACGAAAGCCTAAAAACAAACCGTGGCTGACCCGGGCCGTGGGTCCTGAAAAAATAGGGGAGCAAGGTTGAATTCCACGCGTCTTTTGCCAAACTGATAATCTCATGCACATGCCAGCATTCACAACGCCGCTCTACCTTCCGTTCCTGTTTGCGGTAGGGGCCGCCATGGCCACCATGCTTGGGGGAACCTTGGCGCTTCGCATCAAGGATAACCGGCATCTGATTCTTAGCTTCAGCGCCGGGGCTTTGTTAGGCGTTTCTCTGCTCGATCTTCTGCCTGAAGCGATAGAGCTTTCATCGAATGGCTCGGCCAGTTCTATCCCGGTCACAACTGTTCTGGCTTCCGGATTCATTCTTTATTTGATTTTAAGCCGGGTCGTCCACGTCCACTACCATTCTGCTGCGGAATTCCACAGTTCGCATCATACGGGAGATTTGGGAGCGGGAAGCCTTTGTATACACAGCGTTCTAGACGGCGTGGCAATGGGATTGGCTTTCAAGGCAAGGCCGTCGGCGGGAATTGTGGTAAGTCTGGCTGTCCTCGCTCACGACTTTTCTGACGGCATCAATACCGTCGGAATCGTTTTGAGATCAAAAAGCGGTGATTCATCTGCGCGCAAATGGCTGTTTTTAGACGCCCTGTCCCCGCTGGTTGGTGTGTTGCTAACTCTGTATTTTTCTGTTTCGAAGGAAGCCCTGGGGCTTCTATTGGCTCTCTTCTCGGGATTTTTTCTTTATATTGGCGCAGTCGATCTTTTGCCCGAGAGTCATCACGAACACCCTGGTTTTTTGCCGATTTGCGCGACGGTCTTGGGAATGCTTCTAATCTACGTGGTGGTACAGATGGGAATGAGATTCTAAGGAATGTTCTACTTCAGGTCGAGCAGTTCCTGTTGTTTCATCTCCGGGGCGAGTAACTCCAAACATTCTTCGATCTCCCGTTTCAGGTCCTGAAGCGCGCCGGCCATCGAGGGATCCAGAGTCTTCATGTCGGTCCCCTTGGCTGTGAGCTGACGGTTGATCTCACGTTTGGCCCCCGCCAGCGTGAATCTCTTGTCGATGATTAGGAATTTGATTCGAGTGATCAGCTCAATGTCTTTTTGAGTGTATTTTCGGTGCCCGGAATAACGGCGGGCCGGTCTCAGCAATTTAAATTGTGATTCCCAATATCTGAGAATGTGAGGTTTCGTTCCGGTGATCCGACAAACGTCGCCGATGGTGTAAAAATACTTCTCAGGGATCTCTAGAGCTTCAGCGGTCAAGTTGCTCATGTTCTCCCCCCTTCAATCAGAGAAAATCCTTTCCTTTCCGGAACTTGATGGCTTGGCGGGCTGGGATCAACACTTCCTGGCCCGTCTTAATATTCCGGCCCTTCTTTGGTTTGCGCATCACCACGTGAAAACTCCCGAAGCCCTGGACGACGACCTTCTCGCCCTTTCTGAGCGTTTCACGCATTGCTTGGAAGAGGTAATCGACGATTCGTTGAGCCTCAACCCGGGAGCCGGTCAGTTTTGACACTCCCTCTACCATGTCCGCCTTGTTCATAAGGCAATTCCCTCCATTTCAGCCCCCACATGACGATGCATCAGATCTTTAATTGATTCTCGTGGAGACTTATTTTTAAACAAAACCTCATACATCTCGTTAATTATCGGCAGCTCTACCTTAAGCTCTCGGCCCAGGTTGTAAGCCGACCGGGCGGCATTGACGCCTTCCGCCACCATGGTCATCTCAGCAAGCGCCTCGTTCAAAGTCTTTCCTGATCCGATCTTTTCCCCAAGCAGCCGGTTCCTCGAATGCTTAGAACTGCATGTTACTATGAGATCTCCTAGTCCGGAAAGTCCGAAAAATGTAATACGGTGCGCCCCCATGGCCGATCCAAGCCGAGTCATTTCCATAAGACCGCGGGACATGAGCGCCGCCTTCGTGTTGTCGCCCAGGGAAAGTCCGTCGATGATTCCACTGGCAAGCGCGTAAATGTTTTTGAGGGCACCACCCAGCTCGACGCCGGTCGGGTCATTGCTCGTGTAAACCCGGAACGTATCCGAAAGAAAAATCTCGCTGACCCTCTCCGCGGCCGCCGGCGATTGAGATGCGGAGACAAGTACAACCGGCTGACCCATCGCCACCTCTTCGGCATGACTCGGTCCTGAAAGGATAACAATATCGCCTGCCGAGGGGAAAGATTCACGGATGACTTGGCTGATCGTGGCATTTGAGCCCTCTTCGATTCCCTTACTTGCATTAATCACGAGCGCCTTGGCCGGCAGCGACCGGCGCGCCTCGGGCGAAGAGAACGTCGCGCGGATTGTGTGCGAGGGCACCACGCAAAGCACGATTTGACGGCCTTGAAGGGCTTCTGAGATTTTGTTTGTAACTGCCACTTGCTGCGGTAGTTTTAGCTGAGGCAAGGTGGACAAGGTTCGGAGTTTCTGCAGCCGATCGGCAACGGCGGGAACGAATTCCCAAAGGGACACGTCGTGTCCCCGTCCCACAAGATAGGAGGCCAGAGTGGCCCCCCAGCTTCCCCCTCCTAAAACCGCGATGGACTGCTTATTCATTAGAATTTGACCTTCGGCTCGGTGCCTTTTGCGAGCCGCCTCATGTTGGGAATATGCTTGATAAGGATCATGATGGCCGCTAACAGCACCAAGGCCCGGAACACGCCGTACGTGCCAAACCAAAAGCTGGCGATCGTGAGCGCGAGTGCCCCGGCCATTGATCCCAAGGAGACGTGCTTCGTCAGCAAAAATACAATTATGAATGCGGCTATGGCAAAGGCGCTTTCGATGGGAAGTAGAGATAGAAAGACGCCAGCCGAGGTAGCAACGCCTTTTCCCCCCTTACCCCGGAGAAAGAGACTCCAATTGTGCCCCACGATGGGTGTCAGGCCGCAAAGGACCTGCACCAAAGGCTGCGTTGGGAAGAGGCGCTTGGCTATAAGCGCGGGGATTACGCCTTTCAGCACGTCAAGGATGAGAGTTGTAACGCCCGGCATAGGTCCCAGGACCCGCCAGACATTGGTGGCGCCGGTGTTCCCGGAACCGCAAAGACGGATATCCTTTTTGTAGAAGACTTTGGAAATGATCGCTCCAAAAGGGATTGCGCCAATAAGATAGCCTCCAGCCGCCAAGGCCGCGACTCGGCCGTCGAACATCATGTCCATTCTCCCAGCCTCTTTTCACCGAGGCGAACATAGTCGGCGGCCGACGCAATCGTCAGTAAGATCATGGCCCAGAGCAGAAAGTGGTGGATGGTCTCGGGAACCTCCAGCATGAAGAGAAGAGCCACCGCCATTTGCACCGCGGTCGTCACTTTACCGAGGACCCTGGGCGTGATGTTGGAGGATCCGGTCAAAATATAGATCACGCTCCAGCCCAGAACGATCAGCAAGTCTCGCGAGAAAATGATCACAAACACCCAGACCTCGATAACCCCCATGTGGGTCAGAGTCATGTAGACTGCGATCAAGAGGAGCTTGTCGGCCAAAGGATCGAGAAACGCGCCAAGGCGGGTCCTTTCCCCTCGCCGGCGGGCGGCCAAGCCGTCCAAAAGATCGGTTGCCATGCTGAAGGTCAAAAGCGCGTAAACCCACACATGGGCTTGCTCAAGCATGCCGATCACGATGGCCGGAATGGTCAGGATCCGGACGACCGTGATTTTGTTGGCGAGCGTCATCACGCTCTTTTTCGAGCCCGCGGGTTTAGCTTTCATGGGCCGCTCCGTTCAACTGCTGCGCAATCCTTTGCCAGTTCGCCGAATCAATTCGCACCCGCATAGAGGTTCCCGTCTTTGAGGGCTTCTCAGAGAGCACGTATCCCGTCCGGTATATAGCCGACAGTAAATTTCGCTTGGAATAAGGCAGATCGAAGGAAACTTCCATTAACGAGTCGTCGAGCCGTTCCTCAATGGCCTTGAGAAGCGAAGGAAATCCCTCGCGGGTTTTGGCCGAGACCACGAAGCCTTTTCGGGCCAATGTGCGCTTGTGGCGCTCAGAGAGCCGGTCGCTCTTGTTGTAGACGGTAACCATGGGAATTTTCCCCGCCTCGAGACTCCGCACAACATCGAGCACGGTTTTTTCCTG
>Ga0207121_1061_pt1 | contig 22517 bp, 23 predicted proteins | sample Alteio_BWMinHeat_41_FD_153513 | JGI IMG/M metagenome (GOLD analysis project Ga0207121, IMG submission 153513) | Enriched cells from forest soil in Barre Woods Harvard Forest LTER site, Petersham, Massachusetts, United States -... | ecosystem: Environmental > Terrestrial > Soil > Temperate forest >... | reverse complement strand
ATCTTCCTCAGGTAATCTGTATTTAATCAAGGTGTCCGTAATTTTTAGGCCTTCTAAAGCAGGATGAACCATATTCAGATACTCAAGTTGGAGATTTCCCTTATTTTTTGAAATTTCCTCGGCGAGTATTTTATTGTTAACGACGATGACAAAATCTGTATTTTTCTTATTTGAAAACTCTTCAGTTTTCTTATAAAAATCAATTTGGGAACGTTTGATCTCAGGCAAAATATCTTTCCCGTTGTTGGCTATGACTCTTGTCCGGCTGAATTTAAAACCGTCAAAAACAGTCAATAATCTTTCAGTGCCTAAATCATCCACAAATACGATGGTTTTATTAAAATCCATGGTTTTATTAACCAGTGCATTACGTAAGGCAATACCGTAAGGGACAAACGAATCAACCTTGTCCGGTGGTATTAAAGAATATACTTCCCTTACCTTTTTCTCTTTGATACCTATGACTTGGAAAAGATTATGATCAATCCTTTCATCCTGGATAATATAAGACTCATGTTGATAAAGTTCCGTGAACTTACGCACCAAAATACTGTCTTTCTTCTCTACTGGGGCTTCCACCGCGGTCGCCATCAGCACATCAACATCCACGACACAAATACCAGCCTTTTCAATGGGCGAAAAGGCTTGATATAAATTCTCGTCCCTGGTGATTTTTTGCACAGCCTTACCGTCACTGATGAGAATTTCATTATTGAATAATATAAAATGCATAAATTTCTTATATATTTCTAATTATCGTTTTGGGCGTGATGAAAATGACTAATTCCGTCCTTTGTGTTGATTTGGCTTTATATTGAAAGGTATTTCCCAAAAAAGGTATTTTGTCCAGATAGGGAACTCCCTGCATTGAGTTATTCTTAGTGTTGCTGATAAGCCCCCCTAAAATCAAGGTCTTGCCTGGCTCTACTCCAACATTGGTTGTAATACTCTTGGTCGAGACCTGCGGTTCCTGGATGGTCAATCCATTGCCCACCGGCACATTGTTCATGGAATCCAGTGTGTTAACTGCTGCGGAAATATTTAAGATGGTTTTACCTTCCCCGATCTTTGCTTCCAATCTCATTGTGAGACCGTCTGATACCTCGGAAGTCGTCACATTGGATTGAGTGACATTATTACCTATGGTTTGTCCGGTTCCCGAAATATACGGGATACTGGTCACTTCCTGAATAATACAAGGGAACATGTTTGATACCGTGATCGAAGGCTTGCTGACAACATCTACATCCCCCATCGAATCCAGGGCCTTGAGCACCATTGATACCCCGCTGTTGGTCGTCCCGCTGCCTTGATCCGGCCCGCTAGCTGATAAAGTCAACAATTGTCCGCTTAGGAATCCCGCAGAAGAGAAATTTGTCATGGCTGTGATATTGTTAAGCCCCTTCAAACTTTTGGCGATGGCGTTCCAATCAATGCCGGTTTCATGGTCACTGGACAAGGTCACTTCTATGATTTGGATTTCGAAGTTCTGCTGCCTGCTTAGACTTTCATTGATGGTTGAAACCAAATCACCTATCTTGTCTAAGACGGCAGGCTTATCAGTCACAATGATTGATCCGCTCACCTTATTAATGGAGTAACTCCCTGCTTGGGGCGTTATCATTGACTTAACGTTGTTCTCCAAATCAGTCCATAATGAAAGCTTGGGTGAAGTATTTTGGTAATAGATCTTTGTGCCTACTTTAATATCCTGGTTTTTCTGACTTGTCGTTGAGCCGCTATAGTTGTTATTATTACTGTCCGCAAAAGATGCGTTGGAAGTTTCATCCATGAAGGACTGGTCCACCGCCGGCATGTTGATGTTAAAAATCCTGGTTTCGGTCTCCGTGATTATCAAATCTTCCTGGGAAACCTTAAACCCATATCCGAATTTAAAAAGAAGGCTTTTTAATGCTCTCCACACCTCTATATTCTCAAGATTGATGGATGTTTTTTGCGAATCGATATCGGGAGTGGTAATGACGTTGTACCCTGTCACCTCAGAAATGGTCGAAAGGTAAACTTTGAGGGGCAAATCATTGCCCTTCAGAGTGATTTTCAAATTTAATTCCGGAGGCAAATTGGGAGTTTGTTTTTCGTTTTGATGATCTGGAATATTTATTACTTTGGCTTCTTTCTTTTCAATAACAGTTTCAGGTACGATGTCCATTTTAACGGTTATTGTTTTGTTCTCATTTTTATCTACCGAAGCTGCCATCTTATGGATGACTAATTTTGTGTAGAAATTATTATTAGCCACAAACCGCAACACATAATCCTCACCGGAGATGCCGCTCACGGTCATTTCGGCAACTTCGGAACTAGTTGGCATCAACTCCAAGACATTGGATTCTTTATCATTGCGTTGAACAACGTAGGTGTCCGCCCCGAAGCCTCTAATGACACCGTTGACAGGCTCGGGAAAAATCACGGCGGTCACATGGTCTTTCTTAACGCGCACGTAAATCTCTTTGCCGTCATACACCAGGTCTTTTATTTCAGCGTGCGCGATTGGTAAGAATAAGGAAGTTAGAAAAATAATTAACAGTGGTTTTTTCATAATTGACCCCATAAAATTGATTTGGCTTGAATGCTGAAAGAAAGTATACATGATATTGATTATTTGTCAACAATTATGTTTGAATAACACGATAAATATTGATTAAGAAACAATTTGCTATTAAAAACAGGGATTCAAATAAACAGAAAGGTTTATAATTTTATTCCAAAGGCGGGCAGCATGCTGACAATGCCGGTGGCGAAGATCACGGCGATGAAAAACCAATAGACATAACGGTTGAATCCCCTCAAGGACAGGTCTCCCATCAATTTCTTGTTGGAAGCGATCAGACCCAGGATAACCGCGGGCGCTATAAGTACGATGATCTGAAGGACCATCAGATTAAGGGCAAGTTTGATAAGATTAAAAGAAAAAAGTGGGATCAAAACAGCAGGGATCGACTCAATAAGATACACTTTAAACCAGTGCTTTTTCCCCCAGCCCATGGCTTCGGTCACACCCCAGCAGCTTCCCAAAGAAATAACAATGAGAGCAATAAAGGACGCCGTGACAAGACCGATGCCAAAAACATACGGGGCAAAATTCCCGGCAACTGATGAAAGGCTTTGCGAAAGGACCTTCGGGGATGTGAAATCCAAAGAAGCAGCGCTTATCCCGATGGCGGACACCGCAATGGCCACCATGATCAATTCGGAAAAAAGAGCACCAACCAGGGTTTCGAACCTTACGGCCCAAATGTCTTTTTTGTTGGTCCCCTTCTCTGCTGTCGCGGAGACTTGATAGAACAGCATAAAAGGCATAATGACCGCCCCGATATTGGCGGCAAGCATAAAAATAAAATCCGGGGAGGTAGAAAAATAAAACGGCGTGATTTGGATCCCATTGCGCGCCGTCAAACAAGCGGCCACGATCCAAACCACGGCAAAAATGACTGAAATGATAAGCAGCGGCTTTTCGGCCTCGGCGTACTTCCTATTATATACCACTATCACATGGGCTAAAAACGCAATCGGGACGGAAACCCATGGAGATATCCCCATCATCTGAAAGCCCACGGCTATACCGGTATACTCCACCACATAACTTATGATGTCTACGAGGGCCATGGGTATGGCGGCCAGCACCGCAATACGCCTTTTATAATTCTCTCTGATCAATTCCCCTAATCCTTTACCTGTCACCACCCCCACGCGGCCCGCCACTTCCTGGATGACATATAAAGGAATGACCAACAACATTAAAAACCAGACAAGCTTGGTGCCGTACTGTGCCCCGGTATCAGCAGCGGTGATGGCGCTGGCGGCATCAACATCCGCAATCATGACCAGCCATGCGGGCCCCCATGTTTGAATGATCCGGCCTACCTTTGCTTGGAATCTTTTCATATTAGAACTCGTACTCAATAATCCACTTCAATTCCCCTCGAGGGGCCGTAGCGGAGATGCCGAATAAATAACCGATATTATAACTAATATGCCGGGTTATACGGCCGTAAAAGACCGGCCCAACCTGATGGCTTTGTTGATTATAGTCTAACTGGTGAGTGACCGCACTAAAATCATCATAATACTCGACACCTGGCTCATAATATTCAGACAGGCGATATTTAGTGCTCCAGGATATCCCGCCGTCCATATGCGGGTTAGCGGCGCTTCCCCCGACTTCCTTATTAAAACTAATGTTAAGGATATTAGTAATTTTATCCATGGATTTTTCCAATAAGATTTTTCCTTCAAACTTCCCCACCTGTTTATTAATGAGGGGCGCCTCATAGGCAAAATACACTCCCGGATCCAGCCAATACTGCCCCTTGGGGGCAAGTTGAAAAAAATTTTCCCATTCCATATGGGTCGCCTTAAGTCCTGTAATACTATTATCAGTAGGTAATGTTTCCATTTCGGCCTCTAATTCCGTGTGCCAAAAACTATTTACCCCGTAACCGATCGCGTTTTTATACTCCTGTACAGCGTTTTTATTTTTTGCAGGATCAATATCATACAACCCTGTTGTTTCATACTCCCATTCACCCTGCTCTGCATAAGGCTCAAACACCTGCTTATCAGCATAAGCAGAATGAGGTAAACCAACGGCACAAATAAATGCACTGATAATTAATGAAACCCTTAACCTCACCTAACATCTCCTAAGAAAATATTAATTTTAAAAATATTTATTGGGCAACAATAACACCCTTAGAATCTTGATGATAATCTGCCCAATACTTATATGTGCCTGGCTTCAGCGGACCGATAAAAACAATGATTTTCTTATTGCCTTCCACGACTTGCTCGCGGTCCAAATCGAAACTTTCGAACTCTTCCGCGGTAGGGTCCTGATTATCAACCGTTATCCGGAATTTTTGGCCGGCAGGCACTGTTAATTGGGGAGGGTCGAATTGATGGTTCTTGATGACAATGGTATTAGGTACCTGGGCCGTGTTGGCCGGCTGGCTTTGGGCCAGGCACAAAACCGGCAACCAAATACAAACACCTAAAACTAAATAAACGACTAAACGAACTACCATGATTTTCTCCTTAGGGGGCTCTAATACGTTAGTATTTACCTTATTTAACCCCTTTTTTCTTTATTACTGGCCATTCATTCTTCCCCTTCTCTTGGCAACAGAGAGAACAGTCCGAAAACATCTGCTCATACGTCACCAGGCATATTTGCTTGCTTCGGGGGCATTTTAGTTCATAACCCTTGCCTGTCTTTATATAGAGAAGCTTGCCCGCGTCGGACCTTACCTCCGTGACTTTTTCCCCGTTTCTGATAATGGATTTTTCCTGCATGTTCTTAGGGAAGAAATAAAAAGCCCTGTTTCTTTTTAGAAAAGGGCTCTGGATGCTTAGATCGCACGCCTCTGTTTAACCGTTTGGATAACTAAGTCGACTTATGACTTAGTTTAATTATTCGTTTTATTTTGTCAAGAAAAAAATGGCGGGAAAAATTCTTGGGAGATTGGCTCTTTAAAGGCGGGCCAACCATAATAAAAAACAAGGGACCGCAGCGCCCATGAATAAACAGCACCAGACGAGCCATCCCTTCGTATACTTAAAGGCCATGATGATCCCTAACACGGTTGTGGCCAACAACCCCAATGACATCAAAAGAACCAAATACCGGAAAGGCACCGACGACTCGGGAGCCTTGGCATGGTCCACCCATCGTTGGTCCTTATGGACCTGGGAAAGCGACTTAATAATGGCCGGTGGCTTATAGCTGCCGTCCTTTCTGGCCTCATGCAGGCCAAAGGTCTGCCAGCATCCGCTGATAAGAAAAAAAAGAAGCAACGGGGCAAAGAAAACCCCCAAGTACAAATGAATGTTCCTCATGGACTTAATGTTCATAATTTAACCACCTTTTTGTCCATCCTGCCGTTGTATACATTCCGTGTATCGAAAATCAACCGCGCATTTTTATAGATCAAATCATAATTGACCGCTGAGTGGTCCACCGCTACCACGACCACATCATACTTTTTAATTTTCGCCGGCGTTAAATCAACGGCTCGCATGTCCAGGCCATCCAATTTGAGATAGGGAATGAGCGGATCGTAATAATCCACCCTCGTTTGTTTTCTTAAAAGTTCAATGAGCCTCAGCGGCGGTGATTTTCTCAAGTCTTTGACGTCCTTTTTATAGGTCACACCCAGGAGCAGAATACGGGCTTTTTTAAAATTTCTCCCCAGCATCGCTTTCAGCCGTGTGACCGCATAGGCAGGCATGTGATGATTTGTATCGGCCGCTAATTTGATAAATTTACAGTTGAAATTATGGAGCTTTGCTTTCCAATATAAATACAACGGGTCTTCAGGGATGCAATGCCCGCCCACCCCCAAGCCCGGATAAAACGGCATGAAACCGAATGGCTTGGTCTTGGCCGCGTCAATGACTTCCCAAACATCAATATTTAACGCGTGGCACATCTGTGCTATCTCATTGATCCATCCGATATTGACGATACGGAAAGAATTTTCCAAAAGCTTGGTCATTTCCGCGGCCCTGCAGGAAGACACCTGGTGCACCTTGCGGATGACCTTGCTGTAAAGCAGCCCGGTCAAAGACCTACAGGCCGGGGTCAATCCCCCGACAATCTTGGGGATTTCAGTGACCGCAAAATTCTTATTGCCGGGATCAATGCGCTCAGGAGAAAAAGCCAAATAAAAATCCTTGCCTGCCTTTAAACCGCTTTTTTCCAGCTCGGGCTTGATAAACTCCTCAGTGGTGCCGGGATAGGTGGTGCTCTCCAGGACAACAAGCATGTCCTTATGCAAATGTTTGGCAATACTTTTGACCGCGCTGACAATAAACGAAATGTCGGGAGTGTATTTGCGCTTAAGCGGCGTTGGCACACAAATAATAACGACATCGGCCTGGCGTAACAATTCAAAATCCGTGGTTACGTTAAAAATTTTGCGGCGGATGAGACGGGCTATAAGGGCATTGGAGACGTCCGTAACATAACTTTTGGCATGGCGGATCCGCTCTACCCGTTGGGCATCGGTATCAATGCCCGATACCTTAAACCCTTTTTCTGCAAAGGCCACGGCCAGCGGCAGGCCGACATACCCCAGGCCGATCACTGCCACACGGGCCTTTTTATTGATGATCTTGTTCTTTAATTTTAACACGTCACTGCCTCTCTAAAAATTATTAGGTTAAAATAGCGTGAATTACAGGGCTTGTCAACGATGTTTATACTCCTCAGTCACATCAATGGCGGAGACAAATTTAACCTTAGGCACCCAGCGCATGGGGAATCTGAGGTGGGTCTTCTTAAAACTCACCGCATAAATGGGATGCCGGGCGTCTGCCCGGGAAGCTTTGCCGGTAAACCAGGTATGATCGAGCGCTGTTGGTTCAGCGGCCCCGATATAGCGCCATTGCCCGTCCCAGATCTCCACCCAGGTATGGTTGCCGCTTTCATCAGGCCACTTCGCAATGGCCACTATCCGGGCAGGGATGCCGACGGAGCGCAAAGCATCGGTCAAGAGGATCGAAAGCCCGGTGCAGGAAGCGTAATGGGCCCGGATGGACTCATACGGGCTTTGATCGGGTTTGGGGCGTTTGACCGCGTCATAAGAAACATGCAGGGTGTCAAAAACATATCTGTTTAATGCCAATACTGCCTGGTCAATGGTCTTGCTTGCTATGGCGATTTTGATAAAACGCTGGTGGAAATCCCCGCGCCAGACCTCCCGGCGCTCATTAACAGAAGTATAAGGCAAAATATCGTTGAGAAAAATTTCTTGGGGTATGTCCCTACCCCATGGGACCTCTCTGACAGCCTGATAAGCTAAATGGACATCTTCAACCAAGAAATCTGTCTTTAATGCCACTAAATCATGCTGAGGCATGTTCGTTATCAAAAACGCCAAGCCTTCGCGCTCTTCGGGGACCACCCCTTCAAGGGCATGAATAAGTTCCCACCTGTTTCTACCGGATTTTCTAAGGGCTGACAAAATATCTTTACGGTATTTTTCTGGGACCAAACCAGCAGCATCATTGATTTTTTTTATGGGCGGGCGAAAAAAAGTTTGTTGATCAGCCCAGGCACAATGTCCCCATGCCCAAAAGAATATGAAAACTATAAATTTACTGGGGGTTCTTATTTCAACCTCTCTGTCAATTGGTACAGCAATCCGTTCGCAATTTCTAACTTGGCCAGAAAATATTCCCTGGCTTTGATCCTGATATGAGATTTACCCCATCCGGTATCCTGAAGATTAATTGTGATATCGCACCCGTAGACCTTGGCCAAAATTTGCCCCTTTTGCCCATCTGCTTTTTTTACAGTGCCAAGCTCCTGCACCAACTTTAAGGTCTCTTGATAAACCGTGCCGAATGGATGGTTCAGATCAGCGTTAACATCGTCCTTGGCCACCGCAATGCCAATGGCAAGGGCAGGTAAAAATCCAACGCCCAATAAGGTTTCCGCCGCATAAAGCCCGGCACTGCGGATGGCTGTCGGCTTCATGGCTTCCACCAGAACGCAAGCCACCAGCTTGGGGAGGCCGTTAATATTGCGGATCTTCTGGTTCTTAATGCCCACATCATAAGCCTCAACGCGCACCGGCGGCGCATGGGTATGATCTTCCATGACAACCTTGCCAATATTAAGATCAAGAAGGTCTATCTTAAAAACAGGAAGCTTCATCGGCTTGCCCTTGTTGGCGGCCTGCTCTTCCTGGACGATTTTCAGCGAATCTACATTGAGCTTGCCTTCTTTGTTTTTGACAATGACCATTTTATCCAGATTTAAAACAACCCAGGGAAAATGCATCCTGCCTTTGATAAGTTCCATCATGTCCACATCCACCATCACCTCAGGCATGACAAGAAAAACCTGGTCCGGAAAGCCGGGCGGATTATAGAGCCGGAAATTCTTGATGTGGATCCGGTGGGTCAAGACCCCTAAAGAAAAATCCCCCATTTCTATTTTGGCGCCGATAATGCCGGGGGAAGCCGTTTCAATGGCGAATTTTATGAGAAAATTCTTTAACGCCGACAAAAGAAACAACGCCAGGATGAGGAATATAAAGAAACGTATGAACGGCATCAATTTATTCATGTTCTTTAAGAATAGAAAGGGCAGATAGCCAAACCACTATCTGCCCATTCATTATCAAATAACAAAATGCAAAAACTTTATTGCTGTATGTACTTTTCTTTCAATAAGGCGATTTGACCGGAAGGATAATTCTTAACAAGCTTACCTGTCCCGTCATAAATCGCAACGTCCCCATTCTCATTTTGAACAGAGGTATAAAGGACCTGGCCTTTATCGTTCTTGGCAACAACTCCGCTCGCGGTGCGCTGGAACATAAAACCGTGATTATTGGAGAAGGCCACCTGCACCTGGTCTGTCTTGGCATTATAAGACATGAACATCTTATTTTTACCGTTGTCGGCCATGCGACTTTGGGCCGGGATGGAAGACATTTCTATCGGGTTTTTACCCGTCCAGAATTCGATCGAGTTGAAAATAATGGCATCTGCAAGGGTCGCCACGCCATAAACAGGTGTCAAAGCAACCAGCAAGAAGCAGAGCTCATCAGACCATTTATCAGTCTGAGACCGGTGCCAATTGTATACTTTGCGGGTGAGGTTAAAAGAACCTGTGCAACCTGTGGTAAAAAGAGCAAGGATCACCATCGAAGCTACAATTTTCTTCATACTCCCTCCTTCTTGATCTGGTTGGATTTTTCTGTCGGTATTTCGATTTTTTATAGTACATCAAACAAAAAGCTTCTACAACTATTTTAAGAACTTTACAGTGCTTTTTTGAGCGCTTCGATCACATGGGCATTAAGACCAAAGGCCTTGGTGCGCCAGGAGGAGGTCATCTCATTCTTATGCCCGGCCCATAACTCTCCCCAACGGTGCCATCCGGTTTTTGGTCCGGGACGGTGCACCCACGGGCTATTGGGATAATAGCTATAAATACCGTCGGGAAACATGTGGTTCTTGACCGCTTTATACGTCCAGTAATTCCAGTGGAAGCCAAAATCATTAAAACCTTTAAGCTCATCCTGCAGGTATAAATGCTCGTTATAAACGCCCTGGCGGTAATTAACGCCAAATTCGCCCACATGAACGGGGCGCTGCCTTTTTTGGGCAAAGCGCCAATAACCTTCCAGGCGGCGGCGCAGGGTATTTTTATTACATTGGCCCCACGGATAACGCATAAAGGGCACTACGTTAAAAGTAAATTCTATGGGTTCATAAAAATGGATGCTGTACACCCAATTATCATCAGTAAAATCCTCCAAACAATCAACATGCTGGGCCCAGTGTTCACCTTCAATGAACAGGATATGGTTCTTATCCGAGCGGCGAATGGCTTTGATGGATTCACGGTAAAATTCGTTCAATAAACCGGTATCCTTCAACATCGGTTCATTCAGCAGATCATAACCCGCCACCATTGGCTCATCTTTATAGCGGTCGGCTAATTTCTCCCATAAGGCATAGGTTTTTTGACGATTGGATCTTTTCGTCCACAACTCTGTTTTGCCGTTTAAACTGTCCGCATGCCAATCAGGGCTTTGCGCGCCCCAGGCCGCGTGCATATCCAGTATCAAATAGACCTTGTGTTTTCGGGCCCAGGCAACCGCCTGATCCAGATAGGAAAGAGCTTTCGGGTCAGCCCCTACCTTATAATGAAACGGCAGGCGTATGCAATTCATCCCCCAGGAAGCCACCTGCTTGAAATCAGCTTCGGTAATAAAGCTGCTCCTGAACCTGTGCATAAGCTCGGCCAAGGCCTTGCTGCCGCATTGTTGAATAAACTCTTTTTCAAAGACCTGCACGGCCAGATTAGGCGCATACATAAAATAACCTTCCATCATCAGCCATCCGCCGAAATTGACCCCTTTTAAAAACACCGGTTTGCCAAAACCATCGACGATGGATATTTTGTATCTTTTTAAGAACGCATTGTTCATATCAATCCCTTGTTTTTTAAGACCCGTATGAATTCTTCGGCTGCCAGGGGGTCTTCGGCAATGGATCCGTCATTGTGCCCTCCGTGTATTTCCAAAAACTCTTTGGGCTGGCCGGCTGCCTCAAAAAGCTTTTGGCCTATCCAATAGGGCACCACCTCATCATCCGGGCTATGGATAAATAATTTAGGCAGATCCAATGCCCTGACCTTGTTAACAGAGTCAAATTTGAAGCCGAGAAAACAAGCAGGGACAAAAGGATAAATAATTTTAGCCATGTCCCTGGCATTGGTGATGGATGATTCCACCACCAGCAGGGCCGCCTTCCTGTGGGTGGCCAAATCGACAATAACTGCGCCGCCTAAAGAAGCCCCGTAAAGGATGATATTGTTCATGTTGACGTCCCCGCGCGATTGCAGATAATCATAAGCGGCCTGCGCGTCCAGATAAATACCCGCCTCCGAGGGTTTACTTTCACTTTTGCCGTAACCGCGGTAATCAAAAATAAATACATTCAACCCCAAATCATAAAAAAACCTGATTTTAAGCAGCCTGTCGGCTATATTGCCGGCATTGCCATGGGCAAAAATAAGCGTGGATGGCGCGCGTGGTTTTTTTAAAAACCAGCCGTTGAGCGTCACATGGTCCTTGGATTTAAAATAAACGTCATCCCAAGGCAGGTCCATCAGCGACGGATTGGAAGTCACCTCCCTGCTTGGAAAAAACACAGCGGTGGATTCCAAATGACGCACTAAAATAAAAAGCCCCGCCATCGTCATTGCAAAGAGAATTAAAATATCGGTCAGTATTTTGACCGGAAGCGTGATCAATATGTCCTATTCCTTAGACGTCATACAGTTGTCTTAATATTCCCTGTTTCTTAGTCGTCGAACACTTGTGTCATTGCGGTCTGGCAGAGACATAACTTTTAAGATCGTAATGGATGGCTTTGTCAGGCATGTCAATGCGATCAATGATCACCTTGGCCTTGGCGAAAAATTCAACGGCCATGGTATCACGATAGTCGGAAAACACCACTACCCGTTTGACACCTGCCGTGATCAGGGCCTTGGCGCAGGTGGTGCAGGGCATATTGGTCACATAGGCGGTCGCACCTTCGACGGCATGGCCGCGCTTGGCTGCCTGTACTAAAGCATTCATCTCGGCGTGCACCGTGCGCACGCAATGATTGTCCACCAGCAAGCAGCCCACGTCCTCGCAATGATCGTCTCCGGGGATGGACCCGTTGTATCCGGTGGCGATGACGTTTTTATTTTTGACCAACACGGCGCCGCAATGCATGCGCGGGCAGGTGGCGCGTTCGGAAGCCAGCATCGCCAGTTTTAGAAAATATTCGTCCCAATTGGGTCTGTGGGCCATCGTGTCCCCCTCCCTAACCCTCCCCTCCAAGGGGGAGGGAAGTCAAATTTTGCTTATCTTAACAAATTCCACCTGTATTGTGGAATTTTTCAGCTTAAATCTATATTTTAGCCAGCCGCTGCAAAATCCGGCCTACCGCCTCTTGAAAAATGGATGCCGGCGGCAACAAACTCAAAACAATATACGCCCCACCCTCAAAATCAAAAAAATATCCCGGGTAAACCGATACATGGTCTTCCCTTAAAAATTCCAATACCCATTCTTCTTCTGATTTAATGGCCGGGAGGCGTAAAGTCGCATACCATCCTCCCTGAAGAGATAATAGAGATGTCGACGGCGTATGCTCTTTTAAACGCGTTGAAAGCCATTGTGCATTTTCCTTGACCCTGGAAATGATTTGCCCTTGAATGGACGCTGCATGCTCCAGCCAAACACTCAAGGCATTCTGCACAGGTGTATTGACCGACAAATAAGTGTCCGCGATGATCTCCAAACGGGACAAAGATTCCTGCAAAACCGCTTGAGGGCCGGAAGCCAAAATCCAGGCGCATTTCATCTGAGGAAGGCCGAGCGTTTTCGACACTCCCCCTAACACGAAAGTCAACACCTCCCGATTGCCTGTACAACTGACCGCATCACCAGGGTTTAAGGCATAGTCAAAAAAAACTTCGTCGGAAATAATGGCCACCTGACGTTTACGGCAAATCTCATTTAAAAAATTTAACTCCGCCCGGCTGATATACGAACCGGTGGGGTTATTGGGATTGACCAAAATAATGGCCTTCGGTTTTGCGCTCTCAACCAGACGCTCCAAAGTTTGCTTGTCCAACCGCCATTTTTGCCCGTCATAATAAAGCGGGTAATAATCAAAATGGACATCATTGATCTCCAGCAAAAACTGGAATAAAGGATAACTGGGTTTGGGTATCAGGACTTTTTCGCCCGGATTGACCAACAACCTCATGAGAAATGAATAGGCTTCCGAAGTGCTGGCGGTCAGGACAATGCCACTGGCCGGCAAAATTAGGTTCTGACGGGTGTAATACTTGGAGACGGCCTGGCGGGCTTTATCCATACCGCAGGCGTCAGGATAATAATGAAGGTTTTCCAAAAAATTTAAGGCCGCTAACATCCCTTCAGGGTATGCGAATCCGCCACTGGTCGGATTTGAAGCCGTCAAATCCAATATCTCAACCCCGCGCTTGGCGAGATCTTCCAGGGCCTTATTTAAGGAGTTGGCTTCCTGACGCCAATTGGTACGGCGGGCAAAAGGAAAATTATCCATGGGGTTGTTGAAGCTGTTTTTTTAACTTATCAAATTCACTTTTAGCCACCCATTGGACATCTTCATGCTTCACTTTAAGTCGGACGTTTTCAGACTTTAATTCCCGGATTTCCCGGGCATTGGACTCAAGGGTGGTCTGCTGGCTGGCGGCTTTGATGGACAAGAGCCTTTTTTCTTCAAGGATTTCTTCATGCATGGTCTTAAGATACCGTAATTCGCCCTCCAGGCGCAGGCGATGGGAACGTTCTTTTTCCAGGTCGTTTTCTGTACGATGGACTTGGTCCTTTAAATCTTTCTCATATTTCCTGGATTTCTCAAGGCTTTCTTGCTCTTTTTCGCGCCAGCCTTTTTCAAGGGCCAGTTTTTCGGCCAGTTCTTTGGCCTGAGATTTGTGTTCATCAATCAATTGCTGGACTTTTCCTTGCTCCATTTTTATCTTTTCAAGTTCACCCTGCAGGGATTGATTTTTCTTCTGCCAACGTTCAGCGACGGACTTCCAGTCCTTGCCCGTATCTGGCGTTGCAGGACTGACTTTTAAAGCTGGCTTCTTTTTAGTTTTCTTTTTAGTCCCAAAAATCCAAAACATATAGCATCCTTTGTATTACCTCCGCAAACAACAGGTAATATTAAAAGTACCATGGAATGCGATGAAAGGCAAAAAGGTTTACGGCGGGACTAACTCCGCTCGGTAATATGCGGATTTTTGAGGATGAAAACAACGTGCATCAACCAGCCATGTCCTTTTTAAAACGGGCGGCAAAGACTTTAATTTGTTCAAAATACCCGTCGATGGCTACCGCCACTTCCTGCATCCCGTCGGTTTTGCCTTCTTTGGCCAGCATCTCTAATTTAAGACAGGCGGCGTGCAAAGGCTTGGCGGAAATGTTCCCGGAAGACCCTTTCATCGAATGGGCGACTTCCTTGACTTTAGCGATGTCGTTGGCAGCAATGGCATCACCCAGGGCCTTTCGTTTGGCCACGAAATCTTCCTGGTAAATATCAAAGAGCTCATCAAGCAATTCCTTATCGCCCTGCACGCGTTCCAAAACATCTTTTAAATCAATGATCTCTTCGCTCATAGAGGCCTTTCCTAATTTTTTAACCGCTGGGTGACAAGGTTGATGATTTCCTCAGACAATAAATTACGGTCAATGGGTTTGGACACATAGCCGTCCATTCCCGTCGCCAGATACCGTTCCCTGTCCCCGGCCATGGCATTGGCCGTCATAGCAATAATGGGGACATGAAGGCCTGTTTGCTTTTCTTCCCGTCGGATGACCTGAGTGGTCTCGATCCCGCTTAGCAAAGGCATATTATCGTCCATCAGGATCACGTCAAAGGTCTGGTTGTTTAAAATGTTCAGGACTTCCTGGCCGTTATTGACCACGGTCACCTTCCAGCCTAATTTCTCAAGGATCTTGACGGCAATGCGCTGGTTGACGGTATTATCTTCCGCCAGCAAAATACGCAAATTCTGCAGTTCAGCAGGCACTGAAGAGGCGGTGGTTTCCGGCTTGGTCTTCTGGGCAAAGTCCGGACTGCCAGTGGAGTCAAGCTTGATGCCGAAAATAATGGTGAAACGAAAAGTGCTTCCTTCCCCCTCCTTGCTGTCGACTTCAATGGAGCCGCGCATCATCTCAACGATCTTTTTACAGATGGCCAATCCCAAACCCGTGCCGCCATAACGCCGGGCGGTGGTATTATGCGCGTCGGTAAATACATCAAAAATATGCGGCAGGTTTTTGGGGGATATGCCGATGCCTTGATCGACCACCTCAAAGACCAGCTCACAGTCTTTCTCCGTGAGCGATTTCTTCTTCACATTGACAAGCACCTTGCCTTTATGGGTGAACTTGATGGCGTTGTTGACCAGGTTAACGATGACCTGGCGAAGCCGGACTGGGTCTCCTGTCAAAAGCCGCGGGATTTCCGAATCAATGTTCCAGACAACATCCACCCCCTTGTTGCGCGCCAGGACCATCAGGCCCTTGCATACGTTCTTGACAATGTCCGGTACATTGATCTCCACTTCTTCGATCACCACCTTGCCTGCCTGGGCGCGGGAGAGGTCTAGAATGTCATTGATCAGGCTCAACAAATTATCAGCCGCATCTTTGGCCACTTTTAAATTGTCTTTTTGCTCATCATTCAGCGGAGTGTCCAGGGTCAGGTCAATCATGCCGATGATGGCATTCATCGGAGTGCGCACCTCGTGCGACATTTTGGCCAAAAAGACGCTTTTAGCGGTATTGGCCTCTTCCGCGGCCAATTTGGCCTGCAGGATCATTTCATTGGAACGCTTGCGTTCGGTAATGTCCTGGAGCATGCCCACGGAACCGATGATTTTACCTTCCTCATTTTTAAGGATATTGACCGACAGGTCCACGTCAATAATTGTCCCGTCTTTGCGGATGACCTTGGTCTCCAAATTATGCTTAAACCCGCTTTGGCGGATGTTTAAAGAACGGATGGCTTTCCATTCCTCCGGAGGATACAGGCTTTGGATCGGCCTTAAATGCATATCTTTGGCGTTCATCCCCAAAAGCTTCTCGGCAAAACGGTTCCAGGATATGATTTGTTCTTTTTCATCCGTCATGGTGATGGCCGCAGCGGAATTATCTAAAATGATCCGCAGCTTATTCTCTGACTCACGCAGGTGATGCTCGGCCAATTTTTCACGCGTGACGTCGTATAAAATACCGATGGACCCGATCACCTTGCCGCTGCTGTCTTTCAGGACGGATATGGAGGCACTGACATCCAGCAGGGAGCCGTCCTTGCAAATGATCTGGGTGGCAATGTTGGAAAGCATACCCCGATGACGTATGTTCAAAGAACGCATGCGCTTCCACTCTTTGGGCGAATATAAAGAACTCACGGGCTTGTTGAACAGGTCTTCCCTACCCATACCCAGCATTTTTTCGACTATGGGGTTCCAGGCAACGATGCGTTCGTGGCTGTCAGTGACCGTGATGGCAGAAGGCGAATGTTCGAAAACAATCTTAAAGAGCAGTTTGGAGTCTATCAGGTCCTTCTCTAAACTTTCTTCGATCTTGGTCTCTTTGGGTTTGTTCATATTTTATTCTTGGTTAATTGGATATTTTTAGAGATCGCGACGATGTTGAAAACCCCCACCACCAGGCCCAGGACCACCAGACAAATGTTGAATATATGCACCCAGCCCGCATAGACCCCGGCAGGCTTGAGCGCATGCAGGATCAAAGAAATCAAAAAAACAATGGGAAGGAGAGAGAGTCCGCAAACAAAAAACATAAAAAGAGAGAAGATGCAAGAAATCAAAATAACACAAAGATTGTAATTCAATAAGGATCCCTTGGACATTTTACTGGCGGCAACTCCGATACGTAGCATAGGATTATGTTACCATTAAAAGTTTAACGCGCCAAATACAGAGTTTAAAAGATTTTGGCCTAACGTTCGAACTTAACCACATTCTGCCACCAGGCATGGCTGTCCCAGGAGACGGCCTGCCGCCATAATTGGCGGGCAGTAGCGGTCTTTAAATGATCCGGGGCGCGTTTGAAAAACGTTTTTGCCACTGGATATCCGTTATCCAAATATTCTTTGGCCTGGATGAGGCATTCCAGGATATCAGCATCGCGGGCAACAATACTTTCGGCAGAAAGCTGGCCTTCGTAATCCCTGCGCATCGCCTGCAAAGCCGCCCTGACTTTTTTATCCAGCAGGGCAACCTGGTCGCCAAAAGCTTTTTTTTCAGCTTCACGGAAATCAATATAATAATGGCCCATTTTATGCAGGTCGTTGATACGGGCCTCATGGATATCATTAAAAAGCGTCATGGTCACGACTTTAAAAGGGTCCACCCCTTCGCAATGGGCGATGTAATAGCCGATGACCGCGCAGCGAAAGCAATGCTCGGCAACTGTCTCCGGATTTTCTATGCCGGCCACCCACCAGCCGCTGCGTTTGACACGCTTTAAAAGCCCGGCTTCGGCAAAAAAATTAAGGGCCGCAACTTGGGGAGTGATTTTCTTATTTTTTTTGACTGACGATTTCATAGCATAACATGGAGGTCGCGTGGGCGACATTAAGAGACATGCGTTGGTTTTTCATAGGGATCATCACTTGCGCGTCTATTTTTTTAAGGATGATATCCCTTAACCCCTTTTCTTCGGAGCCCATCACCAGGCCTAAAGGAAACTGTAAAGTCAGTTCCGTAAGGCTGGGAGCATCTTCAACAACGGTGCCCACGATCCAAAAGCCCATTTTCTTTGCTTTTTCTATCGCATTGCCTAAATTAGAAACCTTGGCCACACTTAAATAATTCTCGCCGCCGCAGGCGACCCTTAACACCGATTCGGTGACACTGACCGATTCTGTCGTGGGAATGACGATATCAAAGAAACCCAAAGCCCCGCAAGTACGGATTATACCCCCTAAATTCTGGGGGTCGTTCAAGTTATCCAAAAAAACCGGCGTACGCTTTTTATCAAGTGCATTTTGCAGCAAATCATCCAGTTGTACATAGGCAAAATCGTCGATGTCTGCCAGGATTCCTTGAGTATTCAGATTCTGAGCCAATCGCTGGATCTTGGAATGCGGCACCGTCTGCACACTGATACCGTGCTGATTACATTTTTTACGGATATACGCCAGATCAATATGGTTCTCATCGATCATGATCCGGTGGATGGATTTGGGGTTCGACTTCAGCCGTTCTATGACAGGATTCTTACCGTAAAGTTTCATTTCACTCCCTTGCTATTTTACTTCTTAATCCCCAACCGCAAATAGAACAGCGGTTTGAGGATGCTCCACCAGCTGACGAAGGGAATCATCTTGGTATAGCCGCCCAGCTTTTTAGGCGGATATATCTTGGTCACGAACACTTCCTTGAATTTATACCCTAAGGTGATCGCCTTCCATAATATGTACGGCTCCAACTCATAGGTATCCAACCATTCCTGGTTGAGATTGATCCGCTCGTCCTTGAAAATACTAAGCCGGATGGCCCTGAAACCATTGGTGGTGTCCGTGACATGACGGCCGCTGAAAAGTGTGAAGACCCAGGGATGTAGCCGGGTGGCGAATTTTCGGTAAAAAGGCATTTGCCCGCCGGAGCCAACCTTGCCCAAATAACGAGAACCTTGCACCACATCATAATTATCACGCAGGATCGGTTCCAACAGTTGCGGTATTTCTTCGGGATTATCTTTATCATTGCCCGCCATGATAACTATAATGTCATATCCGCGGTCTCTGGCATATTCAATGCCCGTGCGTATGGCAGCACCCACCCCGCGGCGTTGCGGGTGTTTGATGCTCATGACCCTGCGGTCCTTATAAGAAGCGATCATTTCGGTGGTACCGTCATCCGAGCCGTCATCCACGATCAGATAATCCGCCTGGGAAGGCATCTTGCTATTAAGAAACCTTTCAATAACATTACGTAACTTAATTTTTTCATTAAAAGCCACTGGTACAACTAAAACCTTAGAGGTCATAAAGGAATAATCTTACTCTGACTGAGTTGGTAGGAAGCGCCGCAGGTGCACCTGAACACAGCACCTAATGTGCGGCCGCAACAGCAGGCATACCCGGCCCATTTTGCCGGATTTCCGATGACAATATTGTAATCTGGAACATTTTTAACGACGACAGCACCCGCGCCGACGACAGCATATGTCCCGATTGTTATACCGCACATTACCGTAGCATTGGCGCCGATGGTAGCGCCCTTTTGGACAAGGGTCTTTTCCAGGACCCAGGCATCGCTGCGATGGCTGCGCGGATTGCGGTCATTGATAAAGGCCACCCCAGCGCCGACAAAAACGTCATCTGCCAAGGTCACCCCGTCGAAAACCGCCACCCCGTTTTTCAAAGTCACATGATTGCCGATCACCGCCCCTTTTTCAACATAACAGCCATCGCAGATATTGCAATGCTCGCCGATGATGGCGCCTTCTAAAATATTAGCATTGGCCCATATACGGGTACCATCGCCGATTTTGGCGTTAGGATGGACAAGTGCGCGTTCGTGTTTTAAAAAACTCATAACTATATTCCCTGTTCCTTGCTACGCAGAAGTTTACTTTAAAGCTTAACTAACTCGCCTCTACGGTTAATTGATTCCCCGATAGCCGCCAGGGTACGCACCACATCCGCGGCTTTGCCGGCATCAGCCAATAGAGGAGGCTGCTTCTTTTCAACGCACTGGATAAAATACTGCGCTTGGGCTTTTAACGGTTCATTAAAACCGATTTTAGGTATCGTGATACTGCCCTCGCGCGAAAGCAATTGAAACTCCCCATAGGTTTCATAATACACGGACGTTTTCTCAACATGTTTGTCGTAAAGTTTAATAGGCCCATCAGCATCCAGATCATCCCACGCCACCATTTTCTGGCTTCCCACGACGGTGATCTGGCGTACCTTTTTAGGGTCTAGCCAGCTGACGTGGACACTGACCATGATATTGTCAGGATAATCAATGATGGCAAATCCCAGGTCCTCCAAATTGCCGCCCAGGCATTTGTGGCCCCGCGCCGAAACCGACACCGGGGCGCTGTTAAAAAGAAAATTAAAAATGGAAATGTCGTGCGGCGCCAAATCCCAAAGGGCATTGACGTCATAACGGAAAGGGCCCAGATTGGTGCGCTCGGAGTGGGCATAATGGATCTTCCCCATTTCTCCCGAAGCGATGTATTCACGCAATTTGACAATACCCTGGTTAAAAACAAAAATGTGGCCGGTCATCAATATTTTCCCAACAGACCTGGCCAAATCGCCTAACTGCAGGCATTCCTCGGCATTCATCGCCAAAGGTTTTTCGCAAAGAACGTGTTTGCCGGCCTGCAAGGCTTCACGGCTGACTTTAAAATGGGAATTGGTAGGCACCGCCACCACGACAGCATCGATAGCGGGATTATTGAGTATGTCTTTGTAATCCTTGGTGGTTTGAATGGAGGAGAAAAGCGCCTTGATAGACGACAAACGTTTCTCATCCAAATCCGCGCAAGCCAATACGCGGGAATCAGCCAATTGGGAAAAAATACGGATATGATTGGGGCCCCAATGCCCGCAACCGATGACACCGACTGAAATCATGGTTTCCATTATACTGAAACTCCCCTAAAACCCAAAGTCTTTCTTTGCGGATTTATTGGTTGCCAATGGCTTTACCTTTGCATTAGAATAACTGCCATCATGAGGCGAATCCTGAGGATCATTCTCTTTACAGGGCTGGTCTTGGCTGCGGCCATCGATCTATGCCAGTCCTATGGCCAAACCATCTATCAACTCCTGGATCGCACCGGCATTCCCCTGCACAGCCTGGGATTTCAATTCATAGGGTTGGAAAATGTCTTTAAGGGTGTCCGTGCCGTCGGCTATTATACGGACAAAGACCTCGACAATCCATTGGCCGTAGCGCAGTTCGAACAAGCCCAATACATGCTGGCACCGACGGTGTTGGACCTTAACCATACCCAATACCGCTGGGCGATATTTGATTGCACGAGCCTCCGGGCGGCCATGGAGGCAGCAAAACGCCTGGGATTTACCCCTTTGAAAACCCATAACGGCATTATATTGGCCATTAATCCAAATGGGAGTTGAGGACCAATAGAAAGATTATGATTTATTTTTTAGGTATCCTCATCAGCTTCGCAGCGGGTTTTCTTCTTATAAAACTGTTGACAGGCGGGCGCCTTAATCTCATTCTCCATATTTTATTGGCTTTGGTACTGGGCTTTGGGATGGATGGCACGGCAGCTTTTTACACGCATATCCTTTTCAACCAATTCAACCGCTTTCTTCCCGTGGTCTGCATAGTGCTGATTATTTTGCTTTTATCTTTTGTAAAGGATTCTTCGCCCTTGAAGAACAAGGTATCAAAAAAGAAAAAGACCGCGATAACGAAAATAGATACGACTTTCATGAAAATAGAATATGGCTGGGGATTGCTGACCTTAATTGTTCTGGCTGTCCCTTTGGCCGTCAGCGCCCACTATTTCCCTTTAGGAGGGTGGGATGCCTGGTCATGCTGGAATTTAAAAGCAAAATTTATTTTCTTAGGGCAGGAAAACTGGAAGGACGTGCTGGCGCCCGGTCTTTGGCGTACTAATACACAGTACCCCCTCCTCTGGCCTTTGATCAATGTATGGTTTTGGGATTTAAGCGGCCGCTTTGATCAGGCAATCCCCATGCTTAACGGTTTTGTTATTGCCCTGTTGACCGCTGGAATTTTACTCTTCGGTCTTTTGGAATTGACAGGCAGCCTTCTGCCTTCCTTATTGTCCGCTGTCATTGCAACGGCCTTGCCTTTGGGCATTTTGTTTGCCACCAGCCAATACAGCGATCCGCTGCTGGGGCTTTTCCTGTTGTCGGCATTTGTATCCTGGCTGATGGCGGAAAAATATAACCTGCCCAAGCTGAAAATACTAAGCGTGGTATTTTTGGGGCTGATGAGCTTTACCAAAAATGAAGGCCTGGTCGCCTCCTGTATCGCAGCACTGGGCTTGTTTTGGCATGAACGTGCCCATAAAAATGAACTAAAAAAACTTATCCCCGCATTTTTTATTGCCGCTTTGCCGACCATTATTTTCACGCTTTTTATCGCCCCTAAAAATGAAGCATTCATCAATGGGCTTGTATCGACAGCCAAGCCTGCCAATTGGGCCCGGTTGAGCTTCATCCTGGCTTACTTCGGTGTCGAATTTATCTCCCTCAAATGGAACGGTTTTTGGCTGCTGGTACTTGGCGGGATGTTATTGGCCGGAAAAAAATTGTGGCAGTCAACTTTGGGCGTGATCGGCTTAACGCTTATCATGTATCTTGCTACGGTGATGGCTTATTATGAAATAAATACTTTTTTTGAGATCGGCTGGTGGCTTTCGACGACC
>Ga0207121_1060_pt1 | contig 22622 bp, 15 predicted proteins | sample Alteio_BWMinHeat_41_FD_153513 | JGI IMG/M metagenome (GOLD analysis project Ga0207121, IMG submission 153513) | Enriched cells from forest soil in Barre Woods Harvard Forest LTER site, Petersham, Massachusetts, United States -... | ecosystem: Environmental > Terrestrial > Soil > Temperate forest >... | reverse complement strand
TCGCGCTCATGACGAGCGTCTGGCCCGTGATGTTGCAGTTAAGCTGCTCATGCCGGGCAGTATCCGCAGCGCGATCGGACGGCATCGCGTTCGCAATGAGGCGATGGCTCTTTCCCGCCTTAATCATCCCAATATCGAGACCATTTTTGAGTTTGATTCACAAGATGATTGCGATTTTCTCGTCGTCGAACTGATTGCAGGAGTTTCGCTCGACGATTTGATCGCGAACAGTCCTTTGGCGCCAGCATTGGCCGTGTCGTTAGCCATGCAGTTGCTGCGTGGACTCGTCGCAGCCCACGACAAGGGGATTATTCACCGCGATCTTAAGCCCTCGAATCTCCGCCTCACGCCCGACAACTTCCTCAAGATATTGGACTTCGGTCTGGCCCATTGCCACGACGACGATCAAGCTCGGGACTTGACGACTGAAACGCACAGCACCGTGCTCTCCGGCACTCTCGCATACATGGCGCCGGAACAACTTAGAGGCGGACCAGTGGATCCCCGCAATGATCTGTATGCGGCAGGTTTGATTCTGTATCAGATGTGCACTGGCCGGTTGCCCTTCAGCGAAACCGGGGCCCTACTCATAGACGCTATCCTGAACCGGCAGGTACCATCGCCCCGCAAATTCAATTCCCAGATTGACTCACGTGTGGAAGCCATAATCCTCAAGGCTCTGGAGAAGGAACCGGCAGCCCGCTATCAATCGGCGCGCGAGATGTTGAGCGATCTTGAAGCCGTGGGCCCGTCGCAGTCATGGCATGGGCAACTGAGTTTGCGGATCGCAGCACTAACCGTGCTCAGTGTAAGCGCTATTTTTCTCGTAACCGTCGAACGCAGGCGCATTTCAGGGTGGATGGAACGCGAGCTACATCCCCTTCCGGCAAATAAGTATGTAGCGGTGATGCCGTTTCGCAGCGTAACTAACGACGATTCCGCCTTCGACCAGGGATTGACGGAAGCCGTCGCTTCCCGGCTCATGGAGCTTACTGCCGCCCAGAACGTGCAAGTGGTTTCGCCTCGTGAGCTTCGATCCGAAGACGTGATCGATGTGAACGACGCACGCAATAAATTAGGAGTGAATCTGGCTATCGAAGGTACCCTGCAGCAGATCGAGGGAGCCTCACGCGTAAGCCTTGAATTAGTTGATGCGAATACCCGTCGTTTGTTGAGTGCGACTAATTTCAGTGTCAAGAAAGCAGATGCGTTCGCGCTGCAGGATCAGGTGATTGACAGAACCGTGCAGATGCTTGAGCTCGAAATGCACAGGGGCGTGAGTGAAGCGGCACACGGTACCACAAACAAAGAGGCGTTTCGGCTCTACACTCGTGGCGTGGGGTTCCTCGAGAACGAGACCGTTCCCGAGGACGTGGACAGCGCGATAGCTCAGTTTCGCCAGGCCCTTAGTCTCGATCCGGGATATGCAGGAGCTTCGGCACGTCTAGGTCTCGCCTTTTTCAAGAAGTACCAGTTGTCCAAAGATCCATCGTTGGTGGAGGAAGCCCGCTCAGCCTGCGCACACGCTTTAACCCTAAGCCCGCGATCTGCCCAGGGTAACGTCTGTCTCGGCGTAATCCATCACGGAACTGGACAATACCAGGCCGCTGTCTCCGACTTTCAGATGGCGATTGAAACCGATCCGAATGACGACGAGGCCTATCGTGGACTGGCCTCCGCTTTCGTGGAACTTGGCCGGATGCAAGATGCCGAAAACACGTACAAGAAAGCCATCAGCATTCGTCCGCAGTACGCCAGCGGATACGGGCAGCTTGCGCATCTCTACCGGCGCGAGGGTAAGTACGCGATGGCTATCGCGGAGTTTAAGAAAGCCATTGAATTGGCACCGAACGATGCCCGCCTGTGGTCTAGCCTCGGCGCGGACTATTACTTTGCCGGCGATTACGACCGCTGCATTGACGCTTTGCAAAAGGCGATTAGTATCAGGCCTTCCTATCAGGCATATTCCAATCTGGGACAAAGTTACCTGGCCCTGCGGCGCTTCCCGGAAGCAATTGCATCCTTAGAACAAGCTGTCGCTATGGGAAGTCACACTGTGCAGACTTTTGGCAATCTTGGACGCGCCTATTACTTCTATCCCCCAAAACACGATTTGGCCCACGGTCCGCTCGAGAAGGCGTTGCAAGTCGCAGAAGACGACCTGAAAGTAAACCCAAAAGACGCTGACGCTCATACTCTCGCGGCGGAGTATCTTGCCATGTTAGGTAAGAAGAAAGAAGCTATTCAGCACTTGAATAAAGCGCTTGAAGTTCGACCAAATGATGCTGAGACGCTATACTTTGCCGGCTTAGTTTATGCGTTGCTCGGAGACAGGAAAGAATCGATCTCCTGGCTGCAAATGTCAATCAGGCACGGCTACTCGCGCGCTGAAATTAACAGCACACCCGAGCTAGGCTCGCTACGGAACACCGACGAATTTAAGTCGCTAATCGCAAATCCCAACTAAGCCTTGCCGTTCGGCCCTTGATTAAATCAAAAATGGAGGGACGTCGATGAAGAATGTCTTGATTGCGGTGTTGCTCATCGCGGTTGTTGTTCTTGGATTCCTTTTGTATAGAGGTCGAATTGCAGGGACTAACACTGCGGGAAACAACGGCTCGAAAATGGCCAGAACTCCCGGTGCCAAACATAATCGCCCCGACCATCACAAACCGCCGAAGTACGTGAACACTCAGGAATGCGATAACTTGGTTGGGCAGAACAGCGATATCTGTATCATCCCGATTAGCTACATACGAAACATGTCAAATCCGGGACAAGATACCTTTGCGCTCGAAGTTCGTCACAATGACACGATTGTTTGGGTCGGGGACGGTGGCGAGTTACTCAATGTGCATCCTCTTCAAGGAGTGGATTGCGTTGATCAGTCCCCTGACCCGCCCTCGTCTTCTCCCTACCTCACCGATGGGCCCTTTCCTGCTGTTACAGCCGGAACTACCGCTGGAAGTGTTCAGTTCGGTCATGTTCTACTCGACCCAAAGCACGTGGGGTACTGTTTCAAAACCATCGTGGACGTAACTGTGAACGGTAAGACCACTCCGCTCGACCCCCACATGTTCGACCTAGGGGAGGCGCCATAGCGCTCGACTGATTGATGTCGGCCACGCACCGTCCGGCAGAGCGGCTGTCTTAATGGAATTCTATGTTGCATATTGAAATTGCCAAGCGTCCCGACGGCGTCGGAGTGCTTCGTTGCACTCGTCAGGATGGTTCCGTTACCTGGCAGAAGCAAACGAGAAATGCTGCGCACTTCGCTTTGCACGATTTGACGCATTACGCAGTTGAGCGGGCGTTGGGCTATCGGCGTGGATTTTTCGGTTTGATCGCCGAAGGCTGGGAGGTCGATGACACTACCGGCAAAGGGTCGCGAGGAGCTCTTCCAGACGAAGCCCTTGAGGTGGAACGAATCGTAGGCTTGTTCGATGCCGAGCGGAACTCGGGGCAACGGTGGAGCAGGGAAGAGTTCAACAAGTTTGCTCCGCGTGAACTCACCGAAGCCGACATCCAAAGCGTTCGCAGACTTCGTGCTGAGCCCTTCGCGCAGTGGTCCGCAATCGCGCCTGGTGAAAAGCTGGAGTTGACGTTCGACCCGATTTCGGTGTCGATCTCTCTAAGCAGAGATTGAAATGATTGGCGTCATGAAAAAGGCCAGCCGCGAGGCTGGCCTTTTCGGTTTAGTTGTTTACTCCCTAGAAAGTGAACTTCGCTTCCAGGCGCATGGTGCGGGCACCAACGCGACCGTAATGCGGATTGCCGAAGTAAGCTCCGGTTGGATTGGATGGATCTTGCACATCGAGCACGTTCATGTCGAGGCCATTGGATTCATTGGCATGGTTCAGGACATTGAACGCGTCGGCGCGCAACTGGAACACACTCTTTTCGCCGGTTCGCGGCACGTGGAAGTTGCGAGCGATGCTGGTGTTGAAAGTCACGATTCCGGGCGTGTAGTAGTTGTTCCGTTGCACGTTGCCGATACCTGGTTGAACCAGCCAATGTACTTGCGAGGCTGTGGTTGGAGCTCCACTGAACGCGTCGTAGAGAACTCCCGGAGTGAAGCCCGGTCCGAGGAGCGCTCCATCGATTGCGGCGGTTCCGATGGGTGCGCCGGCGCTGCCAAGGTTAGGACGGCCGTTAAATGCGTTGCCATCGCCATTGGTATCGATTCCGCCGATGTACGGAGTATTCGGCAGACCGCTTTGCAACGAAGCAACGCTCGACCATTGCCAACCGCGCGTCACGTATGCCAGCTTGTCCAGCATATCGTTTGAAGACCGGAAGCTAGGCACTTCATATACATAAGCGATCGCGAAACGGTGATTAGGGTTATACGAAGACAGACCGTATTCTTCGCTTCGTGCCTTCGTTGCATTGAGTAGATCTTGCGGATTCGGACTGCCGCCGGTCGTCAAATACACTTCTGAAGCGTTATCAAGAGCGCGGCTGTAGGTGTACGTACCGCGCACCATCAAACTCTTTGCGAAGCGGCGTTCCAATTTGAGTTCCAGAGCGTTGTAGTTTGACGATGCACTGTTGTCGCGGTAGGCGATCGATCCCCGATTCGGATCGAGGCGCGGAAGAACCCCAGTTACCGAACCACCTGTCATCGCTAATCCACCAAAGGGATTGAGCTGACTGGCGGCAAAAAGATTCTGGCCATAGGCGCCGACATAGGCGACCGTTGCCAGCAGGTTCGCAGGCAACTCGTGCTCCACGTCCAGGTTGTATTGGTGGACCATGGGGTTCGACAGGTTGTTGGATACGGAGACAACCGACGACAGCGGATTCAACACAACAGGAATGCTGCCAAGCTGACTGGAGAGGCCTGTGATACCGCGTCCGCCCTTGGTTGCCTGGACCAATCCTGCAACCGCGTTCGGCGCTGCGGCTGCGGTGTTATCGAGAAGGTTCGTGAAGAAGGCATCGTAGAAGATGCCGTAGCCGCCACGAACAACCGTCTTTCCGCCGCCCAAAAAGCTCGGGCTATAAGCAAACCCTACGCGTGGAGCCCAGTTGTTGTGATCCTCACGAACCTGGGTTACCGAGAAGTTCGTGGAGCTCAACTCCGTTGCTGGATTGATGGCTGGATATGGGAGCACGTTTTCCGGGTTGTTCGAGTACTCGTAGCGAATTCCCAAATCGACAGTCAAGTTGCTGCGCAGCTTCCAGGAATCCTGCAGGTAATAGGCCTGCTGGAATATCTTGGGCTGAATCTGGGCATTGCCGAAGGTGAGAGACGCTGCTCCGCTGGCTCCCGAGAAATCATCGAGGAAGTTCCCCAATCCGGTGAAGCCGCCGCCGGAGGTATAGCTCAGGGCGCCGCGGGTATTGATGGCAATCGTGTCCTTTACCAACAAACGCGCCAGGTCAGTACCGGCCTTGAACATGTGCCGTCCCCAGGTTAGGGTCACGGCATCCTGCAACTGATAAGTCTGGTGGTCACGTCCCTGAGGCAGATGGGTGTTCAGTCCCAACGCGGGAAACAGCGGATTGACGCCCGCGATCGCGACGTTCGGTGTCAGGAGCAGCGCATTGCTCTGGTCCTGCGGAGTTGGAGAGAAGGCGAAGGCAAAGTGTCCCCAAGACGCGCGCAATTCATTCACAGTCCCGGGATTGAAAGTGTGCGTCCAGGTTGTTCCCAACGACTCCGAAGGCCCTCCCTGCTGGCTATCAAAGCCCGGCAGCGAACCGGGATTGTTCACAAAATCGGGACTGACGAATTGGTAGTCATGAACGTAATGCAGTGAAAGCACGTCGGAAGGCGAGACCAAATAATCAAGTCGCGTGGTGTACTGGGTGTCAGGACTCTCGACCGGAACCACGCGCACGTTGGTTTGTGCGAAGTGGATGCAAGTTCCGCTATTACCTACTTGAGAGTAAACGCAGCTGCCAGTGCCCGGCGCCTGCAGTCCGCTGAAGTACTTCGTCAACATAGTCGCGTTCGCAGATCCGTAAGCGTTCAGATCCGAAATGCCCTGTGCCGTCGGAGCGTAGAAGGGAATGCTGGTGCCATTTCCATAAAAGCGCTGCCACTCCGGGCTGAAGAAAAAGAACAGCTTGTTCTTGACGATGGGTCCGCCCAGCGTGAATCCAAAGTTATGGGTGTTGGAGCGTGTCTGCGTGGGAGTGACGCCGGGCGTAAGACCATTCGATGCGTCGATCGCGTTCAGTCCTGAGCCGGTGTAGTACTCCCAAACGTCGCCGTGGTACTGATTGGTGCCACCGCGAGTAATGACGTTGGTGACCGAAGCTCCACCGCGTCCAAATTCCGCATCGTACGCGTTGGTGAGGATGGACACCTCTTGTACAGCCTGGGTGTTGATGGGCTGAAGGCCCTGCCCCTCGACAAAGTTATCGTTGTTGTCCTGGCCATCGATCAGGAAATTATTGGAGCGCGGGCGCTGTCCGTTGACGGAGAAATTAACGCCGTTGGAAAATCCGCGCGTCGATGAATCACTGACTCCAGGTTCGGTGAGCGCCAGTTCAATCGGATTCAGCGAAGCGATCGGCAATTGCCTGATTTCGACACTGCTGATGCTGTGCGACAACCCGCCGTTTTCCGTCTCGACGACGTTGTTCCTGGCCGCTACTTCCACGGTCTCTGTCCGCGCGCCAATCGCCAAACGGACGTCAGCCGGCGTAATTACCGACGCAACTACTTCACGACCATGCAGCGTGATGGTCTGGAAATTTTCCGCGCTGACCGTGATCTCATAATGACCGGGGTTTACCGCTTCGATGCGGTATGCGCCGGTCGGTCCGGTAGTGACCTGGCGCGCTTCTCCGGTCTCGATGCTCTTCACCGAAACGACCGCATTGGGAATCACTGCTCCTGTGGGATCGGCGACTGTACCGGCGATGATGCCTTTGCTGGTTTGACCAATCAGTGTAGTAACAACTAAGGCCGGCATGAGCACAGCCAATGACCACTTATGCACACTAAACATTTCTAACTCCTGGAATTGTTGGCTTGCGTGGTGAAACTGAAAAGTTTCAGGCGAGACGCCATGCCGGACTCGGCAAAAGGGGGGCGGTCCGCATCCTGCTACTTGCTTTTGTATTAAGTGCTACTGGTAGTTGTAACGATAACCACAGGGGTTGTCAGTGGTCTTTTACTGCAGAGCAGGTACTTAGGTAACAATTGGACTCGAAGGTGCTAATGGACTATCACGAGGCGCTGTTTTTCCGGGACAATGCGCTCGAGCCATAACAATCCGTCAAGCCGACACGCGACAAGCTCGGCGTCGCGCCGCGGGCTGCGACGGCCTGGACTTGGGTTGCAGCACGTGAGTTGGCCATGATCCACTCCGTGTGACAAACTGAGAGCGCCGCCGGAAGTCGCTGCGGCACAAACGACCGAGAAGCCGGGATGGCGAAACTGGCAGACGCAGCGGACTTAAAATCCGCAGGGCTTAAAAGGCCTGTGGGGGTTCGATTCCCCCTCCCGGCACCATTTCTCCCAATATTCATGCGGGTTTCAGCGCCTTTTGCTTGCCTGCACGCTGTACAGGCTTTTTGCCCGGATTCGCAACTGTGCCCAATTTTGTGCCTACCCGCTGTTGCGCTTTCTTACTACGCTTTCGCCCATTGCCATTGGTGGCTAGGCTTGCGAATACGCGGCCAATCGCCTCAGCCTGGGGGTGAATGTAGCGTTGCGTAATCGTGATGCTGGAATGGCCCGCAATCTTCATCACTACAAACGGGTCATCGTTGCAGCCCTCCGCAATCCGGGTTAGCGCCGTGTGGCGCAGCACTCAACGACTTTGCCTACCGCTTCGGGATATTCGAGAATGCGTTGCGCCATGCGCGGGGCCTCCTGAGTGGTCGGACACTCTAGGTGTGCTCAATCGGCAAGGGCAACTCCTCGCATCGTTTTTCTTCCCAAAAGGAAACCGGCCAATCGGTCCGGCTATGCAGATCAACTGGGTAAGGTCTAACGCCTCCTAAATGCTCGAGAAGATGGCGGAGTCATTGGGAGTAGAGCAAGGTAACTTCCGGCACGTGCAATCGCCAGCCTAACTTTCCCGCCACAAACAATCCCCAGTTGCGGTAGCGCCGAGCAGAGGGCGAAGTCGGCAGACTCGCCCTGTCGGGTCACAAGGACGTACATAAGAGCCAGATACCCCCGATATCTCATAGACAATATTGCCTATTAATCGATAATTAGGAGTACATCAAGAAATGAGAGTCTAGGGGCCAACCGCAATTCGATCTTCGCCGTCCGGTAGCGGGATCGTGGTTCGGGCGATTGGCGAACAGAGGACAAGGTCTAATTGAGTACTAGAAGCAACGAAAGCCGGGGATTAAGCTCCATAGAGGGTAAAAATTCCCGCCACAAACAATCCCCAGTTGCGGTAGCGCCGAGCAGAGGGCGAAGTCGGCAGATGTGACGTTGACCAAATCAAGATCGTACACACTAAATAACCATTTATTGTGTATCAAGTGTTAGTAATATGATTAAAATAAGCAAGTTATACATACTAGTAAAAACTTTGTCTTGGTACTTGTACGATGAGTTTTCGACAGTTTCGCCAACTGTCCACTGCTTAGTCGAGCCTTCATTCCTGCGGACCCAAATTCCACACGAGATTCGAACGGTTCCAGTTCACAGCGCCTCGCTTGCAGGAGGCTTTATTCCCTCAAGTTTCTCTAGCCATACTGGGAATTTACCAGACCCCGGTGTGGCTCTCACGATTCCCGCCACAAACAATCCCCAGTTGCGGTAGCGCCGAGCAGAGGGCGACGTAGGCGGATGTGCGTTCAACTTGATCAATTACGTACTTGATGCATAAGCAAGGCCTTGACAGGAAATTAGTGAGCGTGAGACTCTGCTAATGAGGGGAACCTCTTCAGTAAAGGGGGTGGAGGTTGACAAACAAGATTCAAGTGAGCGTCACGATCGGGGACAAGCAGGTGACCCTAGATGGCCCAGAGGATTTCGTTCGGACGGAAGTGCAGCGTCTTACGAACTTGCTTGTGGCTGCCGCTGCGGGTTCCCAGAGCGAAGTGGGAAATGCCGGTGCGCACTTGCCGGTGAACGCAAGGGCTACCAGCGAACGCGAGTTCGTTGCCCTCAAGAAGCCCAGTGGCCATCTGGAGACCGTAGCAGTGCTCGCCTACTTTTTGACGAAGGCCGGGCAGACGGAATTCACGCCAGAAGATATTCGCCGCGCATATGCGCGAGCAGGAGTGAGACCCCCAAAAGTAATCGCGCAGTCTCTCAGAGACGCGAAAAATGTGCACGATTACCTCGCAAAAGGTGAGGGGAAGGGCACTTTCCGATTGTCTCCGCATGGTGAGAGGACGGTCGAATTTGACCTCCCGAGAAATGACGGTGAACAGCAGCGTTGAGGTGAAGCGAAGATGCCTGAGCTCGGCGGAATAAACAAAGCTGGCCTAGAAGATTTCTTAAACCGAGTGCCTCCGAGGGTGTTCGACAATCACTCTCAGATCGTCGCCTATTTTGGCTTCTATTTGACTGAGGAGCTTGGGGACGGCGATGTTACTCCGAAAAAGTTGCGAGCCTGTTATGATGCCGCCCGCCTCCCCGTTCCTGCGAACATCACCGACACGATGCGAAAGTCAAACGCTTTCGTGCGCACCGCGAGTGGAACGCTTCTTCGTCGCGAAACAAAGACTCGTATCCAAGACTCTCTTATCACTAAGAATCAAGTCTCTATCAGCACCCCTCCTTACCCTCCACCGACCCTAGTACCAGACAAAACCAGGAACGTGGTGGTTGTTCATGGTCGCGATTCACGCTTACGCGATGGTATGTTTCAGTTTCTACGCAGTATTGGACTTGCGCCAGTTGAGTGGGGCGAGGCAGTGCGCAGAACCGGTCGTGGCGCGCCGTACACCGGGCAAATTGTTGACGCGCTTTTTCAGGATGCTCAAGCCATCGTGGTCCTTCTGTCTCCCGACGAGCAAGTCGAACTGAGGAGCGACCTCCGAGAACCAAATGACAACGACAATGAAGGATGGCAACCTCGGCCTAATGTCTTCATTGAGGCTGGTATGGCCCTTGCGCGTGATGAAGCGCACACCATACTCGTCCAAATTGGCGCAGTGCGTACCGCCAGCGATTTACTGGGGAGACACCTCGTCCATTTCGACGGATCTTCCGCTCATCGTCACGCACTGATCGAACGGTTGCGCACCGCCGGATGCACGCTCTCCACAAGTGGCACGGATTGGCTGCGAATCGGAAACTTCGACTTATCCCCAACGATATTCAATGGCAAACGGAGACGACCACGATGAGCATTGCGGAGCTCAAGAAACAATTTATCGTTGACGAAGATGTGCTGAAGGCGCGGCTAGAGCCAATCGTCAGAAAGGCGCTCACGCATTGCCATCTAGATAAAAATGGGCAGGTGCGCATCACGAACGCCAAGCTGTCGGGTAAGGAGCAGGTCAGGTTAACCCTAGCTGCGCGCACCATCGCCTCCCAGATGGATCCCTCCATTTCTGCTGACGTAGGCGTCGATGAAATAGTTCGATTCACAGGACTACCTTCGAACCAAGTTCGGGCTCGAGGCAAGGATGCCGTCGCAGATAAATTCGCAGAGTCACCAAAACGGGGAGTGTTCCGCGCAATGCCCCACAAGATCGAGGGCTTTTTGGACAGTATTCAAGAGCCCACGCCCGAAACGGCTCGCAATAGTTAGCCTTGTGGAAGCCCCGAGTTGCAAAGTGCTCGGATGTAATGCAGTTTGCCGGATGGAGGTTCGACAATGTCTGATGCAGCTTCGGGAACGAAAACCTCTCCCGAAAGAGAGAGCGTGTTCGACCCAGAAATAGCGGCAATTGGAAAGATAAATGAAATCCTGTCACCGCTGGAGCCCCAAATGCGACATCGCGTTTTGCGATGGGCTGCAGACAAATTTGGGTTCATTTCGTCAGCTGTGGACAAACCAGGATTGTCTGGCGGTCGCAAAGTTGCAACTGATCCTGCCGATCTCCTCGATAATACCGATAGTGAATCGGGTTCATTTTCAGACATCGCTTCACTGTTTGACAGCGCCAGTCCTACGACACAGTCGGATAAAGCGTTGGTTGCCGGATATTGGCTCCAAGTAGCTTCTCCCGACAAGAGCCCAGACTGGGATGGCTTTAGCGCAAACAAAGAGTTAAGGCATCTCGGGCACGGCATGGACAACATTACAAAGGCCCTCGGCGGGCTCATCAATCAAACTCCCCGTCTTGCAATTCAAACACGTAAAGCAGGCACAACGAGGCAGGCCAAGAAAAAGTACAAACTAACAGCGGAAGGCATCAAGAGGGTAAGGCAGATGCTGGCTGGCACTGGCGGCGAGCACACGGGCGATGAATAGTGCCAAGCTTGTTGCATCACTCGCAAAGTCTGTCCCGCAACAGCTCGCCACCGAGCTTGTGACTGATTTTCTGCAGCTTAGACAGGACGTAGCAACCCAAACTCTTGGCCGGTCATCGGGTGGGAAAATCGTAGAAACGTTTGTTCAGATTCTGCAGCAGCTTGAAAGAGGCAACTACGATCAAAAGCCAAGCGTCGAGAGCTATCTCACTGGCCTAGAATCACGGCCTAGCGTATTGGATGATGGGCTGAGAATCTGTGCCGGGCGAATTGCGCGTGGTTTGTACGCAATCAGAAGCAAACGGAACATCGTTCACAAGGGCAGCATAGACCCCAACTCCTATGACCTGCGAATGTTACTGCACGGCGTCGAATGGATGATTGCTGAACTGATACGACAAACTCAGGGACTGACAATGGAGGAAGCCGGAGCTCTGATTGAAATGATTCACGCCCCGGTCGGTACATTGGTGGAAGATTTTGGTGATCACAAGGTAGTGCTTCCGCCCGTGAAGATTGAGGATGAACTCCTGATTTTATTGCACAGCCATTACCCGGATTTCGTGCCTCTTAATGCAATTCAGATGTCCACGAATCGGCGCAGCAAGGGAGCCGTGAACAAGATGCTTAGGCGCTTGTGGAAGAAAAAGATCTTGGCGGGCAACAGCAAAGAGGGATACCGGCTGCCGCAAACGGGATTCAGCGCGGCAGTCAAAGCCGTCCAGCAGCTACTTCCAAAGGCCGCCTAAAACATTTCTTTTTCGGCCCGCAACCGTCTGTGCCCAAATTTTGTGCCTACCCGGAAACCCTACGTCCTACCAGCAATTGCGATGAAATTCGCTGTAAATGCCTACAGCGTCGCAACTTGTCGCAATTAGCTGGCATGTCATGCAAAAACGATTAAATGCTTTGTTTCGTTTTGGGAAGTAACTTAAAATCCGCAGGGCCGAAAGGCCTGTGGGGGTTCGAGTCCCCCTCCCGGCACCAACGCTTTATCCTTGTCAATACTTAGCATGCCCTTGCTTTGGTTTCGGACTGAGATTGCTCTTTCTTCGGGGCATCATGCTCGAAACGGACGAGTTCTGTTGTCTAACAGTCGAATCCAAACTGCTAGGCGCTTCAAACATTTTCCAGGGGTTGAATGGTCCGTACTGGGCTCACTGCACTGATTATCGCGGCTGCCATCTGTTGCTCTCCGCTGTTTGCACAGGACCCACCCGTGCAGGAACCTGCAGACTTAAAGGTTGAGTTGCGCTCCGCTACAGGATCGAACCGCTTTCAACTCGGCGAAGTGATTCCGCTGGAGGTTCTCATCTCCAGCAGCACGCCAAACCGTTACCTTGAGCCATGCAAGATGTTTTGGGAGAGCTGCTTCGGATACCCGCGATGTCGGTTCGTGACGGACTGGTCATTCGACGTCGTCCCTACCACGGGATGGACGGATATAGGCTGGCATGGCTGCGGGATGATGAGCGGCCCGACCTACGACGTCGAGAGCGCGGATCTCACGACAGAGCCGAAAAAATACTCCTATACGCTGACAAACAGATTCCGGTTCGACGCTCCAGGAAAGTACACCGTGCGATTGTCGATGACGGTGGGTCTGGACGACGAAACCAACCAGTTCAGGAATTCAGCGGATTCCGAAGTGAAGCACAATTCCGTGAGTAAGACGGCGGAGCTCGTCCTAAAAATCATTCCAGCGGGAGATGAGTGGAAAAGGGTCGTCATTGAGCAAGGAGTGGCTGCCTGGACTACTCCGCCGGAGCCTTACACCAACCCTCCATCGCCAGAGCATTTGAAGCGCGAGCAGGAGCGCCAGCAGGAGGAAGAGGCGCTATGCAACCTGGGCACGCCAGAGGCAGCACTCGCGCTGGTCGGGCTGCTAAGCCGGGGAATTGATGTCACACGCTGCCTGAGAATCAATTCGAACAAAGAGGTCGCTCAAGCTGAGATGCGTCGTCTGCTGGTCGAGCCTAATGTCGGCGTTCGCCCGATGTTTTTTGCGGCATACGCGAAACTGCTCAGCCCGGGTCCGCAAAAGCCCGGTGAAATAGCAGCCGTGCCGCCGAAGGTCGTGAATGAAGTGCGCGACACGCTGTTTGCATCGCTGTCCAAAAAGACTCCAGAGGCGATGATTCCGTGTCTTGAAACCGTGCTCGTGAACCCGATGATGGGCTATTGGGTTGTTCAAGGTTCGTCTTACGATCTACGTTCCCCTTATTCAACTGAAATCATCGCCACGGCGGCGGCAAACTTTGATCGACTCTCTGACGAAACTCAGGCAGCCCTCCTCGATACGGACTGGGACTATGTGCGATCTCCGCTCATGCTGCCTGTGGTTCGCCGCAAGGCTGAGGCGGGTGACGGCCACGCATTGCTGCGTTGGCTTGAACTTGAGCCCGGCGCTGCCACTGCCTTCATGCGTCAGGAAGTGGTCCGGCCGGTGCCGCGCTTCTCATCGCTGTATCTAAGACTGCCCGATAAGTCACTCCCCGCACAGGAGCAGCAGATCGCCGCGAACTTTGTGGGCCTCAGTATCCCATTCGATATCCCGGACTTTCGGATACGCGCTGCAACCTTGCTGTATCGCTATACAACGCGCGCTACGCTGCCTACCGTGCTTCCGTTTATTGATAAGCACTTGGCCGAGTGGTCCTGCAATATCCAGATTCCCGTTTTGGCTTATCTGCTCAAGGTTTCGCCGGCCGATGCGCGGCCTCGCGTGGAGCAGGTACTTCAACACGTGAGTCCGGGTTATTGTCCGCGAGGACAGTTCTTCCCGAGCCTCGGATTCATGGAAGCAGGTCCGGTCCTCGACACTCTTGCGGCCGGGCAAATTGAAGATGGAACGCCGCTGGCTGCCGATGCGGCGGAATATCTGGGGAGATTTGGAAGCGCAGCCATGAAGCCCGTGGTGTGGGAGCAACTTTCCCGTTGGCATAAGAAATATGTGGAGAGCGGAGCGGAACTGCGAATAAAAAGTCCAATACACTCCCAAAATGACTGGCTGCTTTACAGTCTCGATTCGAGGCTGCTTGAAGCGTATGCAAGGGCACAGGGGTGGACGCTGTCGCCTGAGGATGTGCTTAGCCTTTCAAAATTGATAGGAGACAAAAAGACCGAAGAACTCGCCTGCGCGTTTAGATGTGGTAGTGCTGTTAGCGTCGGGCCGAAACCCGCTGATTACACCATCTACGGTCGTGTTACCGATCGCGTATATCCACCTGAAAACCGAATCGAGTACTTAATATCCACGGAGCCGTTTCAGTACTCGGTCAATCAGTATCAATGTGCGAGTTTGAAAACTCTCAAGCAAAAGCTGCTGCAGTTTCCCGCAGGCTCGACGTTCAGTTTTGCACATGCGGGGAGCGGATTAGATCAGGGGGATTGGGCCACGATCAGCGCGTTTCTACGCAGCAATGGCTATCGCTAACGAAGGGCAGCGTGTTTTGACCAGAATGGCGATATCTCTAATGACCTCCGCCGGTTGCAAACCCGGTGTACGTTCGCACAGAGTGAAGTTGCTGGTCAGGTGCATGGAATTCGCATGAAAAACTTCGACTTCGTGGTGATTGGCGCTGGTGTATTCGGCGCCTGGACTGCACACCGTCTTCGTGCGCGCGGAGCAAGCGTGGCTCTCCTGGATGCCTACGGTCCGGCAAGCAGCCGCGCGAGCTCCGGCGGCGAGACGCGGGCGATTCGCTTGGGCTATGGTCCTGACGAGCTGTACACCCGCTGGTCTGCGCGTGCGCTGCGGCAATGGCAGGAGTTTGCTGCACGCGTCCAGCAAAAGTTGTTTCACCCAACAGGATTGCTATGGCTGAGCGACGACGACGAACCTTCGACTCGCGGACTTATGTCCGTCCTATCAAAGTGCGGAATTGTTTATGACAAACTCTCGCCCTCTGAACTGGGCCGGCGTTATCCGCAACTCGTCTTCCGTGATGCAAGCTGGGGTTTGCTGGAACCGGAAAGCGGAGTGCTTATGGCGCGGCGATCAGTCCAGGCATTGGTCGATGATGCCACATCAAACGGCGTGGAATTCGTCCGCGCCTGCGCACTGCCACCCAAATCCAGCGGCAGCAGGCTGAAGACGGTGAAGAACGCCGACGGCACTTCAATTTCTGCCCGGACCTTCATCTTCGCCTGCGGACCTTGGCTGCCCAAAGTCTTCCCGGAGCTGCTCGCAGACCGCATCCACCCGACTCGTCAGGAAGTGTTCTTTTTTGGTACTCCACCCGGCGATAACGATTTCCATTCGCGAATGCCGGTGTGGCTTCACGCCAATCATCCTCATCGCCCATATGCAATGCCCTCGATCGAGAGCCGGGGTTTCAAAATTGCAATGGATCGTCACGGTGCGGACTTCGACCCGGATACCGGCTCGCGGCTGGTGAGTGAAAGCTCAGTTGCGGAGGTACGTGCGTATCTTAAAGAGCACGTTCCCGCGTTGCAACAGGCGCCGGTCGTCGAGACGCGCGTCTGCCAATACGAGAACACGTCGAACGGCGATTTTCTGATTGATCGCCATCCTCAGCTCGAAGATGTATGGATTGTCGGCGGCGGCTCAGGCCACGGGTTCAAGCATGGGCCGGTCGTCGGCGAATATGTGACTGCGCGAATCCTCGACAATGCTGCTGCCGAACCGCGCTTCTCATTGGCGACCAAACAAACAACCCGCGTGCGAGCGGTGTTCTAGCCAAAGCAGTCGGAACCAGGAACTGGGAAGGACCAACCTGTTCCGAATTTACCTTTCGCCTTAACTTAAGCGTCAGCCCACGGAATGGTTCAGAGATTGACGGCGGAAAGAATTGATGGCGGAAAGAGATGTTGACGCCCGCTCAAGCGCCTCTTCTACAGTCACGGCCCGAATTCCTTGTTAATTACCTGTTCCCGTTCTCAGCGATGACCAAAAAAGCGCTGTAACTCTCACGTGTCAAAGAGTTTAAGTGAGGAATTCCCGGTATTCCCTGCAAGTTTCCCTGGTGGCAGAGGAAAATCTGCTGCTTTTGGGCAGAACTTGCAGAAATTCGAACTGCAAAAAAAAATATTCCCTGATAATTTCGCTGCAGCAGGGAATTCGTCGGCGGGAACTCTAGCTCGATTTCTCAGTTGCTGGACTGAGCCACGCTTGACATTAGAAGCGTGTCGGTACCGTTCGCGGTAGCGAATGGGTCTGGTGGTGCGAGTTACGGGCGAGATAAAACCCATCCGCTACCGCGGACGGTACTGACTAGCTCTATGTTGCAGGCGAAGCGCCGTTGCTCTTCACCCGATATAACGTCTCGCCCGCACGGGGCACCACGAGCACACCTTCGTCTTCGCGGTTGAGCCAGCTATCGATGTCGATGGTTGCGGGATCGACATAATCCAAATTGATTCGGCGGCAGCGTTCTTCGGGAATGTTTGTTGCCAGCGCGACCTGAATGCGAGGCTCCTCAACTCGAGTATCTGCGTCGTACGTGCCGACGCCTTTCACGTGCGTGGAGTGCGCAACCACCCCGCCGGGAAAGTGCTTGAACTTCTCCCACTGTTTCAGGAAGTAGTCGCGGACGTGGTAGCCAATCTGGTCGATGATCTTTCCGTGTGTGTAGCTGACTTCATCGATATGTGGGCTATAGACGACCACTTCGCCGCCATCGGCGATGGCAGGTTCCATTTTGTACATGCCTTTCGCGGCCGTCCAGAGATCGTCGTACATCGGAGGCATCACGGAGAGCACGCGGCGGAAAGGTTTATCCACCCACTTGATGTGGACCTTGGCCGATAGCGCTGAGGCGGCCTTCCATGCTTCGGTCGCAGTGTCATAGTAAAGGCCGGCTAGGCCATCGTGCGTCACCACCAGCGCGAAGCAGGTAGTCGGGACAGGAACCAGGGATGCTGCGCGGTCGATCACTGCACGCACCGGCGTATAACCGGCGCCGATGACTTCGTAATTGGTGATGACCGCACCCAGCCAGTGCGTGAAGTTGATAATCTCCGCGCCGCCAATGCCGGGAAAGAAATATTTATTGCCTCCGGAAAATCCCACTACCTCGTGCGGAAATACCGGCCCGCAAATGATGATGTGGTCGTAGTTGAGAATCAACTTGTTGAGAGCGACGGGAACGTCCTGCGACATCTTGCCGTCGGTGATTTCTGCGATCTCACTGGCCGGAATCGTTCCCAGATTGGTAAACGTATCAGGGTTCGACCAGAGATGATTGAAGATATTTGTCTCACCGAACTTGCCGTTGGCGACAGTGGAACCAACGAGCTTGCCTAGCTGTTGGTCGTTCATGGGCGTGTGGGTTCCAAGCGCGACCAGGTAGTCCAAGGCTTTAACGCGCGGCCGCAGTATTTCCTGGAAGAGCGCCAACATCTGCGGCATAGGCATGGTCCGCGTGCCATCTGGAATGAGGACAATCACTCGCTTGCCATCCAAGTTTCCCGATTCGAAAGCTTGAGTAACAATCTGGCGCACGTCGTCGGCGCTGAGATGGTTGGTCGCCGAGCCTCGTCCGATAGTCATCGTCCTGCTCGCTTAGGAGTTATCTTCAACATTGATTACCGCGTCCACGGTGGCGTAGATGGTAAGAGGCGATCAAAATCGGCGATCAGCGCCGCTTCGTACGCGCCTGCGAACTCGCCCGCCACGAATTTGTGGAAGCCTTCCCGGTAGAAGCGCTCCCACGATTCTTCCTCGCTCCCAGGATTAATGGGAAAAAACAGGGCGTTGTTGCCGCGAGCTGCCTCGAGATCTCCAGGGGCGTCGCCGATCATGAGCACGCGATGCGGGGCATACTTGCCTGAAGTCGTCATTTTCAAATGCTGTTTCTTCGTTCCCAGCTCCTGTCCGGCAATTGCGCGGACGTATTTGTCGATCTTGTTCTCTTCCCATTCGTTGATAAGCGCCTCAGTGGGCGTAGCTGAGACGACCACAGCGTCGGCCTTCTTCTGTATCAGCTCCAGACTCTCGCGCACGAACGGAAATGGAGGCAGGTTGTGAACGATGTCGGAGACTGCGTCGTTCACCGCTTTGCTCCACTGCAGGGCATGATCGAGTTCCGGATCGGGGCGCTCTGTCCGATAGGCGTTCAGACCGTCGTTACTTAGCGGCTTCCCCGAAGCAATGAATTCGCGCACCCTGGAAGCGCGTGGAACCGAGTGGCCGCGCTTGTTTACCTCAGGTCTCTCAGACAATAGATCGAGCGTCGAGATGAGGGCCGGCCAACGGTTCGTTCCCCGCCATTTCGAGTAGAGATTTACGAATTCAACCGCCTCGCGGGCATATTTTGATATCGGTTGCAGGTTCCAGTATTTGATGATCTGCGGGCAAAAACACTCTTTGTGCTTGATCTCCATGCTGTCGAAGGCACAGCCGTCGGAGTCGATGCCCACAAAGAAATCATATTTTGGCGCTAAGCTCGCTAATTCTTGTGCCGTAATAGCGACGGTTGCCATCCAGTCTCCGCGGATTGATCGCTGCTGATAAGCCACCTCAAGTATATTTCTAGCGCAACAACCGAGAGTTGAGAAGTCCGGACATCTCCATCTTTCGGTCCCCCGGGCCAAGAAGTGGCTTGTCTATCTACCTTTGATGGTGACTCCTGTGCGATTACATGACTTCCGTTTCCGATTGATTGGATTGTTCTTCGTGGTTTGCCAGGCGTCCGTTTCGCAACTGAACGGACCAGCTCCAGCGGGCACTCCCCAGCCCGCCCCGATGCTTACTCTCCTGGAAAGCCTGCAGTCCACACTGGTGAATCAGCCGTTGTTGCACCTCCAGGAACAGCAGGTAGAGATTAGTCGCAGTCTCAAACAGCAGACGACCGGACAGTTCGACCTGGCTCTCGCTGGCGGCTTCTCTCAGGCGCACACGAACACTCCGCTCACCGTCGCTGAACGGGCGTTGGTTATAGCAGAGGGATTTTCTCCTACTACGAACTCCGCCCAGAATCTTTCTATCCTCAATCTCGGAGTAACCAAAGAGTACCGCAACGGGATAGTCATCAGTCCGCTCTATGAAACCGCGCGGACAACCGATAACCTGACAACGAGTGAGGGCACTAACGTTTCCCGTCTCGCTTTTCAAGTAACTGTCCCGTTGCTTCGCGGGCGCGGACGCGATGTGGTGGCAGCCCGTGAGACGGCTGCAGGCGTCGAAGTCACGGCTTCATTACTGGACTTCAACCAGACTATCAGCGACCTGTTTGCGAGCACAGCTTCTACCTACTGGAACGCCGTGGCCGCCGGAAAGCAAGTGGAAGTGGCTAAAGGCGCCGAAGAGCGCGGTAGGACATATGTTGACAATGTCCAAACGTTGATTCAGGCGGATCGTCTGGCTAAGGCTGAGATCAATCAGGCGGCGGCAAATCTCGACGCGCGCACGGCAGAGCGAATTACGGCCGAGCAAACTCTGGTCCAAGCCCAGCAGCAACTCGCTTTAGCCATAGGAATGAACGAGAGCCAACTCGCAAATGCGAATTTCTCCTTCGAAGATTTTCCAGATCCGGCTTCGCTCAAGTTGTTCATCGTCGACTCCGACACAATGTCGAAATACTTGCAGCAGGCGCTCACCAGCAGGGCGGACTATCTAGCCGCGCAGAGGAGAGTGGAAGAGGCTCGTGTCCTCCGGGTGGCTGCTCAGAATGGACTGAAGCCGCGACTCGACTTCAACTTCGATACAGGGGTATCCGGCCTATCGGAGGGAACGGCGGCAGCACAATTCCTGAATTCTCCCTATCGGTCGGTCCAAGGCCTCGACGCAACCGCCGGAGTCACTTACAACTTTCCTGTTCGCAATAACTTTGCCACAGGGCAGTTGCGGCAAGCGCAGGCCAACTTTATCCAAGCGCAATTGAGACTCGCTGATCTCAGTCGCCACGTCTCCTCCTCCGTCATCACGGCTTTGAATGCGGTTCGCAACACGGCTGCCGCGGTCGCGCAGGCGCGAGAGGCAGTGAAATCCTTCCAGGCTGCTTTGCAGGGGGAGCGGGAGAAGTTCAGTTTGGGCTCCAGCTCGGTGGTTGATGTCCTGACTATCGAGGATCGTTTGACAACGGCCTTGACCAACCAAGTCAGCGCAGAACTTGCTTATGCGTTGGCCCTGGCACAGCTACGTTCGGCTACTGGCACCATCGTGGAACCTGACAAGCCGGTGCAGTCGGTAAATCGCGATGTATTTGTCAATCTTCCATAGACTTCCTTGTTCGAGAAGGTGTAAATTCGCCACTCCCAAAAGGATTGCCCATGGAAAGTGGCATTTTCCGCAAGGTTTCACTGGAGCGGCTGTCTTCTCCCGAACAGCTCGACCAGCTCCTCCGGGTTACAACACCGAAAAGTTGGCTTGCCCTGATTGCGGCCTTGGCTGTCCTCCTGATAGTGGTGATCTGGGGGTACACAGGAACCATTTCGACGAAGGTCGCAGGGCAGGGCATCATTGTGCGCACTGGCACTGTCCTTAATGTGGTCTCCGTCGGCTCCGGTCTTGTGACCAAGGTTTATGTAAATGCCGGAGACCCCGTCAAGGCGAACCAGGTGGTTGCCACGGTGTCGCAACCCGAGGAGCTCGAGAGAGTTCACCTCGCCAGAGAAGCTCTTGACGATGCCGTGCGAAACCGCGAGCTCAACTCGAAACTGCGGAAGCAGAACTCCGAGCTCCGCGTTGGTGCGCTCATTCGCGACAAAGCCAACGCTGAGGATCAAATCAAGAATCTCCAGGAACAAGCGAAGCTGGTTTCTGAACAGATCGTGGTAGATCAGCAACTGCTAACTAAGGGCCTGGTCACGAGAGAACGCACTCTGGAAACGCAGCAAAAGCTGGCGAATTTGAACAGCCAGGTTGAGAGCCTGCAGGCGCATATCAAGCAAGTTGATGCGGAGACCTTCTCTGCGCAGAGCGACCCCATTGAATCCGACGTGCGGGAAAGAAACAACGTTGCGGAAAAGCAGCGCGATCTCGCTGTTCTCGAGAAGCAACTGGAAATGAGCTCCAACGTCGTTAGTCCTTTTGCCGGTCAAGTCGTAGAGCTGAAGGCGGGCGAGGGCACTTTGGCTCCTGCGGGTTCACCCATCTTGAGCATTCAGCCGGAAGCCACGCAACTTGAAGCGATCGTTTATCTCCCCTCCGATAAAGCCAAAGCAGTCGCTCGCGGCATGGAAGCGCAGATTTCTCCGTCGATTGTAAAGCGGGAAGAGTACGGCTTCATTCAGGCGAAAGTGACATACGTTGCGGAGTTTCCTGCAACTCCGGCGGCGATGATGCGCAACTTCGAGAATCAAACTCTCGTGCAGTCCTTAGTGGGAACAACTCCCGTGACTGAGTTGCATCTTGCAATGGCCTCCGAATCCAGTAATTACAGCGGCTTCAAATGGTCCTCAGGCTCCGGGCCTCTCATCCGGCTGTCGAGCGGGACTATTTGCACCGCTCTAATAGTTACCCGGCAACAAAAACCTGTGAGTCTGCTTTTCCCCTACGTTAGAGACAAATTGGGTTTGAGCTAGAAGTATGGGCGCAACGACTACGTCAGGGCTCTGGAACTTCCTGCCAGACCTTTTCCATTCCACTCGTGTCAAGACTCCCACTGTGATCCAAATGGAGGCCGTGGAATGTGGCGCCGCCAGCTTATCCATGATCCTCGGCTATTACGGACTGTTCGTCCCGCTCGAAGAACTGCGGGTCGAATGTGGCGTCTCACGCGACGGCACCAGGGCCAGCAACGTAGTGAAGGCCGCGCACAACTTCGGTCTTGTGGCCAAAGGCTATAAAAAAGAACCTCAAGAGCTTCGCGAGCTGCCTTTGCCCATGATCGTCTTCTGGAACTTTAACCATTTCGTTGTGGTTGAGGGCTTCAAGAAGGGGAAAGTCTTCATTAACGATCCGGCCGTCGGCCCGCGAACTGTGTCCGACGAGGAGTTTGACCAGTCATTTACGGGCGTCGTGCTCGTGTTCGAGAAGGGTCCAGGCTTCAGGAAGGGCGGCGAACATCCCAAAGTTAGTCAAGCCTTGCTGAAAAGGCTACCGGGCAGCAGAGTCGCCCTGCTTTACGTAGTATTGGCGACTTTAGGGCTGGCCCTTCCCAATCTGGTCATCCCAATCTTTTCCAAGATATATATCGACAATTTTCTGATTGCTGGGCTGCAGAGCTGGCTCAAACCGCTCTTAATCGTCATGGCGATTGCCGCTATCTTGAAAGCGCTGTTCACCTGGTTGCAGCAACATTCTTTAATGCGCCTTGAAGGAAAACTGGCAATCGGTTCCTCTGCGAAGTTCTTTTGGCAGTTC
>Ga0207121_1058_pt1 | contig 23091 bp, 26 predicted proteins | sample Alteio_BWMinHeat_41_FD_153513 | JGI IMG/M metagenome (GOLD analysis project Ga0207121, IMG submission 153513) | Enriched cells from forest soil in Barre Woods Harvard Forest LTER site, Petersham, Massachusetts, United States -... | ecosystem: Environmental > Terrestrial > Soil > Temperate forest >... | reverse complement strand
TATAACCTGTAGAGCTGGTTGTTGCATATGCTGGTGCAACTTCGCCAACGGATTTTTGTTCAGTTGATGAAACTTGTTTTACTATTTCAGCTACTGTTGGTTTTGGTGGAGGAGCCATTCCTGCTGGCAATGTTCCATGAGTAGGACCTGAAGCTGCCGGTCTTGGTTTTGGTGCTGGAGGTGGTGCTGTTTTTGCATGCTGTTCTGCGGGTCTTACCTGAGATGATAATTGGCCAAGCTTTGCTTCAAGTTCAGCTATTTTTGCTTCAAGTTCGGAAGTAGATTTTTTAGTAGAAGATCGTGGTTTTTTTGGTTTGATTTCTTTTGACATGTGCTATTTGGTCATGCAAATGTAGTTTATTTAGATTTTGATCAGGTGCAAACGTGATTATTTATAGAAGTTTTATAAGAAGCGCACAGGATTTGTTCTCTGTTGGACGATTTTGAAAGAGAGTATCCTGGGTTTGACTGGAAGAACACACCTGCCTATAAGCACCCAGGCGGTAGGAACTGTCCTTGCCCTAAACATGAATACATAAGAGAGCAGATCAATGTAGCGAGGACCGTAAGTCAAACAAGTAAAGAAGTTGGTAAGATCACACTCAAGTTTTGCCCTGACCACTACAAAGTATATCTAAAAGAAGTAGTTCCTGCAATGCCTTTCAAATACAGAATGCTTACCAAAATAGCTCTTAAAATTGGCGCAATACAAATTGAGCAGCTCAAATACATGCAGTCAGACCAATGCTTTTACTGCAAATTTGGATCTGGTGGCCATGACAAGAAAACTGAACTGCCCCCAATAGGCTAGACAGGCCCAAGCAAAATTTTTGGTTTGTTAGGAGTATCGTGGTGACATTTTTTTCCACAGAGCGGACATGTAACCCTATCCAAAAAGATGCACTGACAAATATGTGACTTTAGATAACTTTCAGCGCTTTTTGTATATTCCCCAGTGCCGTTGCAAAAGGAACATGGTGTATCTAAAAGTGCAATCTTACCCTGCCCATTACAAACGGCGCATTTTTGATCAGTCACGTTGACGAGTTTCCTTGATAGACAATTAAATTCCTTTTGTTAAATCTTTTCTCTAATAGCTGTGTAAAAATCCAGTTAAGCTTATACAATATACAAATTCAGTAGTGTTGTGGCAATAGAAGATCTTGGCGAGTTTGTAGAAAAGCTGGAAAAGGTAGGCGAGCTAAGGCGGATAAAAACACAGGTTGATGCCAATTTAGAGATCGCCGAGATTTTAAGAAGAACGATGTATTCAAACGGTCCAGCACTTTATTTTGAAAATGTAAAAAATTATGACATGCCAGTTTTGGGAAATGCTTTTGGTTCACTAAAAAGATTGGAGATTGGATTAGAGACTGACGATTTTGCTCAAATTGGTCAGAGAATTGTGGATATGACAAAGATGGAAATTCCAACTGGAATTTTTGAAAAAATAAAAAAATTACCAGAACTATCAAAGATGACAGACATTGCACCCAAGCTGCAAAAAAGTGGACCTGTGACAGAAATTTTTGAAGATTCGCCTTCGTTTGACAAGATTCCAATTTTAAAAACATGGCACAAAGATGCTGAAAGATTCATCACTTTTGGTCTTATTGCTACAAAACATCCCGATACCGATGTCAGAAATCTAGGAGTATACAGAATGCAAATACTTGACAGCACCCATGCTCTCATGCATTGGCAAAAGCACAAGAGGGGAGCACATCACTATGACATCAAAAAAGATGCTGGAAATAAAATTGAAGTGGCCGTAATAATTGGTGCAGACCCAGCAACAGTATTTTCTGCCGTTGCCCCCGTCCCCGAGGGGCTAGACAAATATCTTTTTGCCGGAATAACAAGAAAGACTGGAATCAAGACAGTAAAATGCAAGACAGTTGATCTTGAAGTTCCTGCAAACGCAGAACTGGTACTAGAAGGATATGTTGATCCGTCAGATATCAGAATGGAAGGACCGTTTGGTGATCACACAGGATACTATACCCCGCCAGAGCCATATCCCGTATTTACTCTGACTGGAATAATGCGACGACAAAAACCAATCTATCTTACCACAGTTGTTGGCAAGCCAATTCTAGAAGATGCATTTATTGGTAAAGTAATAGAGCGCTCGTTTCTGCCTTTGATAAAAATGTTCCAACCCGAAGTTGTTGATTTTTCCATGCCAGCTGCCGGATGGTTCCAGGGAATGGCTATCATTTCTATTAAGAAAAGATATCCAGGTCAGGCAAAAAAAGTTATGATGGGGTTATGGGGTCTTGGTCAGCTTGCATTAACAAAAATTTTTGTCGTCGTAGATGAAGACGTCAACGTGCATGACATGAATGATGTCATATGGGCAATTACCACAAGATCTGATGCCGCACGAGATGTTATCATAATAAACAACACACCTACTGACACTTTGGATCCTGCATCACCACTAGTAAATCTTGGATCAAAGCTTGGTATTGATGCAACACAAAAGACCAAAGAAGAAGGATATCAAAGAGAGATTCAGGAATTGGTCTTAGTTGATGAGGATACAAAAAACATAGTTGACGCCAAGTGGTCTAGTTACGGAATTTAGTGCATCTGGACTGTATTATAGAAATTGTCTCTCTCTTCTACCTGATATCCAATTTGTTTTACTGCATGTATTATTTTATTTGAGGTAAGCTCAGTAGAGCGGGAACCTGTACATGAGACAACTTCTTCTCCAAGCAATGTTCCCCCAAAGTCATCAGCACCATATTGTAGTGCAATTTGTGCCATACCTATGCCATTTGTAAGCCATGAGGATTGTATGTGTGGGATCAATCCATCATACATGATTCTTGATATTGCTATCATCTTTAACAGTTGTGAACCGCCTGCAGAATATTTTACAGTCTCTTCTTTTTGCATAAGAGTATTGTTTGGCTCAAAGCTCCAAGGAATAAAGGCCATAAAGCCTCCTGTTTTTTCTTGAAGCTTTGCAATTTTGATAAAGTGTTCTGCAATGTCCCTTACAGATTCTACATGTCCATACATCATTGTTGCAGATGCCGGCAGTCCCATGGTGTGAGCTTCCTCCATTATTTTCAACCACTGCTCAGAAGAGATTTTTTTTGGACTGATTATGTCTTTGACAGCGTCTACTAAAATCTCTGCGCCTGCACCAGGTACTGATTGCAATCCAGATTCTTTTAATCTTGAAAGAACTTCTTTTGTACTGATTTTTTCTATCCTAGATATCATGTCAATTTCTGATGCGGATAGTCCATGTATGCCAATTTTGGGAAATTTTTCCCTCATCATTTTAAATGCATCTTCATAGTATTCAATTCGAAGTTTTGGATTATGTCCTCCTTGAATCAATACCTGAGTAATCCCAAACATCTCAGACGCTGTCTTTATTCGTGATTCAATTTCTTCAAGTGAAACGGTATAGGACTCCTCGTGTCCTGGCGGCCTGTAAAATGCACAAAACTTGCAGTCAGTTATACATACATTAGTATAGTTTAGTATCATGTTGTTTACAAACGAGACCTTTTTTCCAAATTTTTTTCTGGTAAGATGTCCAGCCACCAGACCAATAAGATGAACATCGTTTGATTCTAGCAATCTCATACAATCATCCAGTCCAGGTCTAATTCCATTTAGCGAATTTTCTAAAATGTCTCCAATTTCAGAACTATAAAGCTCTTTTGTAACCTGACTCAATTTGTTTTTGGGTTTGTTTCATCTTATTTAATTCTTGACAGCAAAATCATACCCGGTATTTTTAAGTAGGGCACGACGAGGATAAACTCCAATGGTCACAGGCCACCAACTCCGAATGAATCGGATTTTACGGGCAGGAAAGATGCTTTGTATTCCAATGGACCACGGAATTTCAAGTGGTCCCCTAAAGGGAATTGAAGATCCTCATTCATTAGTTTATGATTGCCAGCATTTTGGATTAACATCTGTCATAGTAAACAAAGGAATTCTTAAGACATTTCCAAAACCACCCAAAGTGGGATTACTGGTACATTATTCAGGCAGCACATCACTTTCAACTTCACCAAACAGAAAGATGTTGACTGGATCTGTTGAAGAAGCACTCAGACTTGGTGCAGACGGAGTTTCTCTTCACATCAACATTGGCGGAAAAGAAGAGCCTGAAATGATTGAACAGCTTGGAAGAATTGCAGATGATTGTCACAAATGGAGCATGCCGCTATTGGCAATGATGTATCCTAGAGGAGAGAACATCAAAAATCCGCACGATCCTGCAATTGTAGGCCATGTTGCAAGAATTGGGGCAGAGCTTGGTGCAGACATTGTCAAGACATTGTACACTGGTGACGTGGATTCATTTGCAAAAATTGTAAAAAGTACTCCAGTTCCAATAGTTATAGCTGGTGGGCCAAAAGCAAAAACCGACCTAGACATATTAGAAATGACAGAAGATGCAATGAAAGCAGGTGCCAAGGGAGTAACATATGGCAGAAATATTTTCGAGCACAAAAACCCAGGCAAGATGACTCATGCACTAGCTGGCATAATATTTAGAAAAGAGACTGCGAAGGAAGCTGCAAAACATCTTGACGAAAAATAGGGAATTAATAATTTCCCCAAAAGTATCAAGGGGGCAGCTTGGCAAATTTCTTGCTGAAATTGAGAGCGAAGGAATCAAAATAGTAAATGTAGACCCGCAGAGCATAAGAGGAATGAAGACCAAACTATCAACACTATACACCTCTCAGAGTGCAAGATATATCATAGTGGACAAGCCGACCAAATCCAAGGGCAAAAAAATCGGCATGAGATTCAAGGTCCTATCAAATCGCGACATTGAAAACATACTAAAATTTGCAAAGATGGGACTGGATTTTGTCATAGTAGATGTTACTGATTGGAAAATAATTCCACTTGAAAACATCATAGCCAAATTGCACAAACTTCACACCAAGGTGTTTGCAACTGCAAGAAATCCAGACGAAGTAAGAAAGATGTTTTCTATTTTAGAAATCGGTGTAGATGGCGTAGTATTTTCAACAGACTCCATTAATGAGGTAAGAGAAGTGCTCGTATATCTTGGAACAAAAAGTTTTGAGCTAAAACCTGCCAAGATACTTGAAATTAAAGAAGTTGGAAACGGCGAGAGAGTTTGTGTAGATACTGCATCTATGCTTAGACGCGGAGAGGGAATGCTAATTGGAAGCAGATCAAACTTTTTGTTTTTAGTTCACAACGAATCAGTTGGTTCATCATTTACATCCCCAAGACCATTTAGAGTAAATGCAGGTGCTGTTCACTGCTATACACTTTCACCAGACGGCACCACAAAATACTTGTCAGAGCTAGAGACGGGTTCTGAGGTGTTGGTTTTGGATTCACATGGAAGGGCTAGAAGGGCAACTGTTGGTCGCTCTAAAATTGAAAGCAGGCCAATGCTTATGATCAAAGCTCAAATCGGCGATGAAATTGGCGGAATCATAGCACAAAATGCAGAAACAATCAGATTTGTAAAACCAAATGGACATTTGATTTCAGTGACTCATCTCAAAAAAGGAGATATCGTTTTGGCTCATGCCAAAATAGCAACTGGCAGACACTTTGGAATGGAAGTAGACGACGAATATATAGTAGAAAAATAATTACAGAAAAAGAAAAAAGAGTTATTTTATTTTCTTTTTTAATCGGTTTATCTCAGCCATCTCTTCTCGCAAGTGGCGTTTGAGAAGCTGTTCGTGCTCACGCTTATGCCTCCAGTACAGATTCATTAGACCTTGTTTTGATCTTGCTTTTTTGATAGCACTAGCATGCTTTCTGTGGCTAGCTTCGACGGTTCTGAAATAAGACTTGCTGTTTGATGTAACCATCAACATTATTTTCAAAACTTAGTAGATAACCTTTGCGAATTTATTTCGTCATATATTCAAAGGCTCGGGATTTTTCCAATACGGAACAAGCTGCATCTTCCTTAGAGAGGGCTGTTCAGCAGTTCGTTTTTTTGCTATCTTTACATATTTTTCAGATTTGTCAACCCCAATGTATTTTCGTTTAAGAAATCTGGCCATCTTTGTTGTCTGACCACTTCCAGCAAATGGATCAAGTATTAGATCCCCGACATTACTATAAAGCTGAATCAGCCTATATGGGATTTCTTCTGGAAATGCCGCTGGATGAAATTTCCTGTAGCTTGGAGGCATTGGAGCTATATGCCATATGGAATTTGCAATTTCTTTTTTCATGATATCATTAATTGTTAATTTGCTTTTTTTGTCCTTGACGTTATGAAATGGAGTCTTTCTTAGAATGATTATTTGCTCATGCATGATGTTTGGATAATAATATGTTGGGTATGGATGCTGTACAGTAACCCTGAATCTTTTTTTTCCGCCTGTCACCTTGTTCCAAATTATTTCTTCAAAAAACTTCCAGCCAATCTCTGTTTTTGTTAATTCAGTTAGCAACAAAGCAGGCAGGGGGAGTTTGATTTTTTCCTCAATTATCTCGTTTCCTATTACTATACAACAAAAACCACCAGGTTTTGTGACTTGGTATACTTGAGAAAAAACCGTTTTCATCTCATCAAGCCAATCTTCAAGCGTTCCTCCAACTGTCCCTCTATACCACATTTTAGAAGTGGTATGTTCAGTATAGTTAATCGCATTATGATATGGTGGTGAGGTAACAGTAAGTGTGACTTTGTTTTTGCCTATTTTAGAAAGATCTTTGGAATCAGCATTAATGATAGAATTTGATTTCCACATGACAATCATGAATTACTTTGCTATTTAATATTTGGAAAAGGTCACAAAAATGTACCTTTAATGTTTTGATCGTATACTGGAAAGGTTTCCAAAGATCTGCAGTTAGCATATTTCAGATTTAGATATGATTGAATCAACATTTTTGTTGCAAAACCGTCTTGAATCGATATATAATTTTTCTACCAAGTATACACATGATAACGATACCGTCAATCAGAGACATTGTAGAGAACTCGGCCATACTAGCAAGATGTCTAGAACACGCACTTCACATCATGAAGTTCGTGGAGGGCAAAGAAGACATGTTTGTTATGGTCAAAGTCTTTCTCTGCGGTTTGTTTCTAGGAGTAGGATAAGAATGGCAGATGGAGAAAAGACTAGCAAGCTAAAAGAGATAAAAGAAACTGTTTCTGGAGCAGTAGAAATAATACACCAGATTAGATCACCTGGCGTGCAAGAATCCATTGGCAACATCATGGATACTGCAAAGATTGTCAAGGGAATCATCGAAGTTCTCAAAACACCTGAGATGGTTAAGAACATAGAAAATTTTCGCCTGATTTCAGAAAACATGAATGATATAACAACAAAGGTACAGGACACGCTAAAACATCTAGAAGATATCGGTGTCATAACCGAAGCCAAAGGATTGGTTAAATCTGCTAAAAATACAATGGATTCGTTTAGCGGTAGCGGTCAGGACGTGCATGAGATTAGTACTTCGATTAAAGAAATGTTCAAATCTATCAGGTTCTTGACTGACGAATTAAGAATAACTGTTACATCCTAAAAATTGGTGTATCTTTCTTTTTAATATTTGAATAAAGATCAGATGTTCTTTCTGTTTAATCTAATTTCATTTAATAACCGGATATTATTTTACCTAGAGTATTGACAAAAATCTTCTGCCTCTTATTGTTATTTCTTGTAATTAGTATGTCATATCTTTATACCAGTGCTTTTGCTGATTCAAATTCTACCAAACAAATCCCCATGTTTTCAAAAACGCTCATGTATGATCAATCAAATACATTCCATGATAAAACAAAGAACTTTTCATTATCGCCACCACAAAATTGGACTCTACTAAATGTTCCCACAAGCATACCAAGTAAGGCACTAGTGATATTTTCAAATCATAATCATACCGGACTTGCAACCCTCGCAATTTTTTATAAACCAATATCACAACAAGTAGTCTCTGTGTTAGGAACATTTTCTGATAGAGATATTTTATCGGAAATTTCAAATGAATTATCATACAATGGAACAGATTCTCAAACTAAGGTTTTACAATTAGGCTTGCAAAGATACCAGGATGGAATCATAATCAAAGCAGTGTCTTTATCACAATATCCAAACGACACTACCAATATTCAAAACGAGCACCTAATTTTCTTTTTAAATGATGGACGAGAATATACTCTACTTCTCACAAGCAAGCCTCAAGACTTTAACCAAGATCAAAACTATTTTGAGACATCAGCTGATACGTTTTATGTTGCTCCAAATGAAAACTCGACTCAAATTGGGACATCCAAAGTAGGTCCGCCAGTACCAGAGTTTGGACCTTTGGCAGGGATGATAATAGCAACATCAATAATTGGTGCTGTGATTATATCAAAAAAATTCGGATTTTATTTTTCTCAAAATAATTCGTCTACGTAGCCATAGATTTATTCATAATCTTTTATTTGAACAAAGGCTTAATTTCACAATATAACAACCAAAAATATGGCATACAAGACATGTGTCACATTAGCAGAACCTAGTCCCACAAAATTAAACAAGTTGTTACAATCTTCGCTGAAAAGATCTGATTATATAGAAATAAGATTTGATTTTATGGAACCAAATAAAATTCCAATAGCTCTGAATTTAATAAAAAAACACCTTAACAGATGCATCTGTACTTTAAGACCAAGATCAGAGGGAGGCAAGTTTTCTAGTAATGAAAAAAACAGAATTTCTATTCTTAAATTGATAGCAGAGTATAATCCATATCTGCTAGATGTGGAATACAACACCATACGAAAAAACAAGACCCTACAGCAGTATTTGAAAAAAACAAAAACAAATTTGTTAATATCGTGGCATGATTTTGCAAAAACACCAAACATCAGTTTCTTAAAATCAATGAGAAAAAAGATGACAAGGTTTTCAAAAAATATAAAGATTGTAACTACTGCAAGATCAATAAAAGACACACTATGCATATTGTCACTTTACAAATTTCATAATACCAACCTCATCGCCTTTGCCATGGGAGACTATGGTCGCATGTCAAGAATTCTCTGCACACAGCTAGGCAGCCCTTACACATATGTCTCACTTGGCAAGCCAATAGCTCCAGGTCAGTTCAGTCTAGATGAAATCAAATCAATTTTTGAGCTGAAACAATGACTAAAACTTTTGCAGTCATAGGGGATCCAATAGACCACTCGCTTTCACCAGCTATTCATAATGCAGCTTTTGGGTTTTTAGGAATAGATTGTACGTATATTGCATATAGAATTCCTAAAGGGGAATTAGTATCTGGAATAGAAGCATTAAAAAAAATTCAGATTTCTGGATTTAATGTAACCATACCCCATAAAGTGGATATGATGAAGTTTCTTGATCAAATGGACGAGAACTGTAAAACAATCGGTGCAACAAATACGGTTGTCAACAATAACAATTCTCTTAAAGGATACAACACAGACATGGGCGGATTTTTAGATCCCATAAAAAAAAGAAAAATAGACTGCAAGGATTCTGATGTTTTACTTGTTGGTGCAGGAGGAGCAGCTAGAGCTATTGTAGTTGGGTTTTCTAAAGAAAAAGTTCGCAAGATTACCATTGCAAATAGAACAAAGGAAAGAGCGGATGAGCTGATCAAATTTGCAAACAGCCTGGGAGTGGAATCAGATTATTCTGATCTATCCAATGCTGGAAACATTGCAGGAAAATACAAGTTTATTGTAAATGCAACGTCAATGGGTCTAAAAGGAAACGCATGTCCCATTTCAACAAGATCAATAACAAAGGATTCGATAGTTTATGACATCGTATACATGCCAGTAGAAACTGAATTAATTGAACAGTCAAAAAAACAAGGTGCGACTATCATATATGGATGGGAAATGCTTCTTGGTCAGGCAATGCGTTCTTTTATGATTTGGACTGGACGAGAAGCACCATATCAAGCAATGAAGCTAACATTGTTGGGGAGATTTTGAGATGCCAATAGCAAAAGCAATCATGCACGGTGCAGTTTCGATAGTAAACGCAATAGCAACTGGCAAAGGCGCAACCCTTGGGGTTTCACTTAATGTAGAAGCTGATATTCATGCCACACCGGGTATTGGATTATACTTTGAGAACAAAGAGTCCAGTCTTAGCTCGCGTCTCATAAGATCTGTAATGGAAAGGGCCATACCAAAAGCAGATCTTGAAAAAAACAAAATTACAGTATTGGTAAAATCAGAGATTCCCTCTGGATACGGGTTGAAGAGCTCTAGTGCCATTTCGTCTGTGGTTTCACTGGCTTGTGCCAAACTATTCAAGCCAAAAATAACAGACTTGGAAATTCTCAGGTACGGAGTAGAGGCATCAATACAAACCAAGGTGAGCATTACAGGAGCGTTTGATGACGCGTGTGCCTGTTATTTTGGCGGCTTTGTTGTCACAGATAACACCAATCTAAAAATAATAAAATCAGAAAAAGCGCCAGATGACTTGGTAGCTGTCATATTCATTCCAAGCTCACGAAAACGAGGTAATGTGAAAAAGCTGAAAATTCTTGAAGGAGTATTTTCTCAGGCATGGACACTTGCAAGCAATTCGGATTATTGGAACGCAATGATGTTAAACGGCCTTGCAACATCCACCATACTAAATTCTGATCCCAGAGTTCTTACAGATCTTGTAGAAAACGGAGCTCTTGCAGCTTCAGTTTCTGGCAACGGGCCATCTATTGCGGCAATTGCAAAAAAAGAAAATGTTTCAAATGTCAAAAAAGTATTTTCTTCTATGGAAGGCACAACAATAATTTCTAACATCAACAACAAAAAGGCCGAAGTCTATGAAATGTAAAATTGATAAAGCACGACTTGACGGGAACATAGTCTGTCCTCCAAACAAGAGCTATACACACCGAGCCATATTTTTAGCATCACTTGCAAAAGGAAAAAGTCAGATTAGAAATGTGTTGCTCTCAAGGGATACCATTGCAACAATTAATGCATGTAAAACATTTGGAGCAATAATAAAAGAAGATGGTGCTAGTTTAACAATAGAAGGTTCCGGGGATTTGAGACTGCAAAGTAATGAAATTGACGCATCAAATTCAGGAACAACAATCAGGATTTCTGCTGCAATAGCATCGCTTTTAGATACCAAAACAACACTAACTGGAGATTCAAGTCTTAGAAAAAGACCAATGCAGATATTGCTTGATGCGTTAGAAGACCTTGGAGCAGAGTGCACTTCAACAGACGGCACGCCCCCGATAACTGTAAAGGGAAAAATCCATGGCAGCGAAGTATCAATTTCAGGTTCAGTTTCAAGTCAGTTCATATCTGCGTTAATGATTGCATCGCCAAAAACAGAAAAAGGTGTCAAGTTGAACATAGAAGGAAATCTTGTATCAAAACCATATCTTGATGCTACCATATCTACGATGAAAAGATTTGGCGTTAGTGTAGATACCATAGATCCTTACAAAAAATACAGCATTTCAAAACAACAATACAAGCCAACAGATTTTACAGTGCCTTCTGATTTTTCAAGTATGGCATTGTTACTTTCTGCAGCAATACTAATTGGGAATAAAATGACAATTTCTGCTTCAGTTGATGATCTTCCACAAGGAGATAAAGAGATGATATCACATCTTGAAAAGCTAGGTGTCAGGGTAAATTTGGATGATTTGATAACCGTAAAGGCTCCGCCATCATTTAACGGTGGAAGATTTGATCTTTCAAACACACCTGATCTTCTTCCAGCTTTAGCAATACTTGCACTCAAGACATCAAAACCAATTGAAATTTACAACGTGAAACATGCAAGATTCAAGGAAACTGACAGGATCGCCATCTTGGCTCGTGAGCTTGCAAAGCTTGGTATCAAGGTACAAGAAAAAGAAGACGGATTGATTCTTGGTGCACCTGACATTCCAAGAGGTGCTGATTTGGACTCGTCTGATGATCATAGGTTGTTTATGGCATTTTGTATTGCAGGAATGTTTGTAGGTAATTGCACTGTTTCTGATCCACAATCAGTTGATGTGTCCTACCCAACATTCATACAAGACATGAATATGATTGGAGCAAAAATTCTTTCATTTTAGCTATTTGATTTTTTAATAATTTCATCCCAGATTTTTTTTGGAACTGGCATTACAGATAATCTTGAAATTCGCAAAAGCTCCCAATTTTTAAAAATATTGTCTGTTTTCATCTCATGTAGTGTCACAGGTCTTTTGAGTCTAGATATAGACTTTACATCCATTACGACAAATCTCTTGTCATCTTCTTTTGGATTGGGATATGGATCTGTCGTTATTTCTATAATACCAACTGCTTGCTTCTCATCACCTGTATGATAGAATAGTGCCTTGTCACCTTTTTTCATTGATCTAATGTGTTTTAGTGCAAGGTTGTTATGAACGCCATCCCATACGGTCTTTTTTTCTTTGACTAGTTTATCATAGTTATACACAGACGGTTCTTGTTTTACAAGCCAATAATTCATGATTTTATTTTATGTCATATCATTATAGATTTTTCTTTAGATCTTTTTTCATCAAGTAAAAAAGCGGCCTCTTTGTTAGTGATTCCATCTCTAGTATGTTTTTTGCCTGAGAAAAAACCTGGATTCTTTCAGAGTGCAATTCATGGCCTTTGTTTTGGATAAATCTCAAAATGTCTAGCATTCCCTCATCTGTTCCATTAATAAAACCAAGCTGTAAAACATTTGCAAAGTTTTTAGATGCATTCCATATCCCCATTGCTAAAACTCGCCCATTTTGCACAGATAATAAAATTCTTTTTTGTCGTATCAGTTCTTCCAAGTCTGAGCTTTCCAATGGAAGCCACTTCCACGAATCAACATATGTGTATGAAGATACAAATCTTGTAACTTGGTTAATGTCAGTTGCTAAAATCACAGACGAAGTTTCTTTTTTTGGCATTAGAGCATACAGCCTCCACCAATCCTCAATGCTATATCCTATTGATTTTGCAAGGTCAATTGAAGGAGTGTTATCACTTTCTATTATCATCCTAATTATTTTAGAATTTGCAATTGATTCGCAGTGTGAAATTATCCTTCTTCCATATCCTTTTCTTCTGTAATTTGGATGAATTCTGATTCCTTCAAGCCAAGCTTGTCTGTTGTCCATAAAAACAAGGTGAGAAAGACCAATTGGGATATCATTTTCAACAGCTACAAAGAGATTTCCTTGTAAAATCCAAGAATCCCAGACATCTTCGATATAGTCTCCCCAAGAAAATGTGTCTTTACAAAAATCTAAAACAGCCTGTTTGTCACTTGGTTGTGCATCACGAATTTGCATAGTATTGTTGTATATTATTCCTATAAGGATTATAAGCATCTAAAGAGAAAATTTCATTGTGTCATACAGTTCTATTGGTCAGCGATTTGTGCTTACAAGTTTTGGTGAATCTCATGGAAGATGCATAGGAGCTGTAGTAGATGGCTGTCCTGCAGGTCTAGAATTACAAGAAAAAGACATTCAAAAAATGCTTGATCTTAGAAAGCCAGGTCAGTCAATAGTAACTACCCAACGAAAAGAGGAAGACCGGGTAGAGATCCTTTCAGGAACTTTTAGAGGATACACAACCGGTGCACCAATTGCAATGATAATTTGGAATCAAGATAAAAAATCTAAAGACTATGAAAATCTCATAGTAAAACCAAGACCTGGACATTCCGATTATCCTGCTTTTATAAAATACAAGGGATTCAATGACTATCGCGGAGGTGGAAGATTTTCTGGTAGATTGACTGCCACGTTTGTAATGGCAGGAGCAATAGCAAGAAAGCTTCTTTCAAAGACTTTGGATATAGACACCTATTCCTACACTTCACAAGTAGGCAAAATAAAAATGAAAAATCAAGCTACAACAAAGATGAAAAATTCAATTTACTCTAACGAAGTTAGATGCCCTGACACCAAAATAGCTGAGAAAATGAGGGCTGCAATACTTGCTGCAAGAAGAAGTGGAGATTCAATTGGAGGTGTAATAGAATCCATAACACTAAACATTCCAGTAGGTTTGGGCGAGCCAATCTTTGGCTCCTTGGAATCAGATCTAAGTAGGGCACTGTACTCAATTCCGGCAGTAAAGGGAATAGAGTTTGGTTCCGGATTTTATGGTTCTACAATAAAGGGCTCAGAAAATAATGATGAATACATCATAAAAAATGGAAAGATAGCAACCAAGACAAACAATTCAGGTGGAATACTGGGAGGACTGTCAACTGGAATGCCAATTGTTCTTCGAGTAGCTTTTAAACCTGCGTCTTCTATAGCAAAAAAGCAAAACACCATAGACATGAAGACAAAAAAACCAACATCATTGATAGTGGAAGGAAGGCACGATCCTTGTGTTGTTCCGCGTGCACCTCCAGTGGTAGATTCTCTTGTCTCTCTTGTTCTAGCAGATCACGCCATTAGAAGCGGTCTCATACCATCGGTTCTGAAATAGAAATGTCTGATATTGAAAATCTGCGTGATAAGATAGACAAGATCACGTTTGATATGATAAAATTACTAAAGGAACGAAACGATGTTGCAAAGGAAATTGGTAATCTTAAAAATAATCTGGGTCTTGGTGTGACAAATGAAGAAAGAGAAAACCAGCTTAGGACAAAAGTTCTTTCATTATGCAAAGAAATTGGTCTAGACGAAAAGACAGCTTCGACATTTTTGAATTTATTGCTAAATGAATCAATCAAGATACAATCCATCAACAAATCAACACATCTTTCAATATTTTTGAAAGCCAAAGCCTTGGAAAAAGAAGGAAAAAAAATTATCCACATGGAAGTTGGAGAACCAGACTTTTACCCACCCAAAGTTGTAAAATCAGCTCTCTCAGAGGTTTACGATAAGGGATATACAAAATATGGCGACTCTAAAGGAATGCTAGAATTTCGAGATGCGTTAGCAAAAAAAGTTTCCTTGTCATATGGCGTAAAAATCCAGACTCAGAACATCATGGTTTCACCAGGTGCAAGATTTTCGGTATTTCTTGCAATTTCTAGCCTATTGAATCCAGGTGATGAAATGATAATAGTAGAACCTGCATGGCCAGCATATAGAGAAAACGCATTAAACTCTGGCATCAAGGTTAGAACAATACAAACCACATTAGACAACAAATGGGAGCCATCCATAGATCAGATTGAAAATACTATAAACTCCAATACCAAAATGATTGTACTAAATTATCCTAACAATCCAACTGGCAAGATTCTTCCAGAAAAAATTCAAGATGAGATAATGAAGATTGCAATAAAAAACAATCTCCATGTCTTAAGTGATGAGATCTACTCAAACTATGCATACAAAAAATGGAAAAGCATACTTGCCTACGAATACAATAAAAGCATCATAACCCAGTCGTTTTCAAAATCGCATGCCATGACAGGTTTCAGAATAGGCTATGCGGTATCAAGCCCAGACATAATAGACAAGATGGTAAAGCTTCAGGCATTGTGCATTACAAATGTTGCAGAACCAATCCAGTATGTAGCCCTTAGAGCGCTTGATGCAGATACAAACGATAATGCAAAAACCATAAAAAACAGACTAGACCTTGTGATAAAAAAAGCAAAAAACATGCAGTTGGACTTTGTAGATCCTGATGGAGCAATGTATCTTTTTGCCAAAGTAAGAAAGGATAACTTTGATGTTACTTCTTTTATCAACAATCTTCTTGATTTAGGAGTAGCAATAGCACCTGGCGAAGCCTTTGGAAACTATCAGAATTTTGTTAGAATATCTGCCTGCCAACCAGAAGATTTACTTAATGAAGGCATGCAAATAATAGATGAGACATTAAGGAAATAGTATGATAAAGAAAAAAATTGCAATTATTGGCTCCGAGGGACAGATGGGCAAATGGTTTTCAAAATATTTCATAGAGAAGGGTTTTGAAGTAATTGCCTATGATTCTGAAAAAGAAGTTGTAAACAAACTGGTGACCAAAGCCAAGTCTTTGGTTGGCGCAATTCTAAATGTAGATTATGTAATACTTGCCATCCCAGTAAAACGCACTCCCGAAACAATCAGACTAATTGCAAAAGAAATGAAACGAGATTCTTATCTCATAGATATTTCATCTCTGAAATTAAAAACATTTTCTGCACTATCAAAAATCCCAGACAAGGTAAATCCTATTTGCATTCATCCCATGTTCGGACCAGGTACAAAAAAACTCAAAGGCCAGAACATTATCTCGATTCCAATCAGGGATGCAAAAAAAGAACTTCTCATGGCAAAATCTCTTTTTCCCGATGCAACTTTTGTCTCAATTGATGCCGTAGAACACGATAAAAAAATGGCAATGATTCTTGGCATGACACATCTTGTCAATCTTTCACTTGCAAACATTCTATCAAAGGAGGAAAACTTTACATTGGTAGAAAAAATGTCAGGTACAACGTTTAAAGCTCAAAAAATACTCACTGCAGGAATAATGACAGAGTCAGCCGAACTCTTGGAGACTATTATTTCAAATCCTGAAATTAGAAGATATGCTGAAGAATTGTGGAAGGATATTGGTAGAATGCTTATTTTAATTCAGGAAAACAAGTCTGAAGATATTATAAAATACATAAACATCACAAAGGAAAGACTTGCAAAGAATGTAGATCTTGAAGAATCTTATAAGAAATTAATAACGATGGTAAACTCTGTAGAAAAATAGTTGTACTCTACAAAAATTGTCACATCTTTTCTTTTGCATGCAGACAAGTTTCTTATTTTAAAGCGTAGTCAAAACGTAAAGAGCATGAAAGATCTGTGGGCCGGCATAAGTGGCATAATAGAAGGAAATGAAGAACCTCTACAAAGAGCAAAGATAGAGATTTTTGAAGAAATAGGAGTAACAGAGAATTCTTTTGTTCTACTCAAGACGGCGCCTCAAATGCAGATAAGCTCACAGTATACAAATCATGAATGGACAGTTTTCCCGTTTTTGTTTTCTGTAAAAGAACCAATCATAAAACTGAATTGGGAGAATTCAGAATACAGGTGGATTTATGCTAATGAAATTTCAAAATATCAGACAGTTCCAAGCTTGGACAAAGTACTAGCTAGCTTGTTGTAATTTTTCTATCTCATCAGGATTGTTGTATCTTTGTTGTGGCAACATGATGTACACGCAAGCTCCTCCACACATTGTACATGGAACTGTATTACCATTTATCTGGCCAACTCTCCCATGAATGCGAGCTGCCTCTTCTGGGTCTATAGAAAGTGCAATTTGTTTTTCCCAGTTTAATGTACGTCTTGCCTCAGTCATCTCCATGTCCCATTTTATTGCCTTGTCACGCAACTTTACCAAATCACCCGCATGGGCCGCAATTCTATATGCAATCAATCCTGCCTTCACTTCTTCTGGAGTTGGTAATGCCAAATGCTCAGACGGTGTAAGATAACACAATAAATCCACTCCTTCACTTGCCGAAATTGCAGCACCTATAGCACTTGCAATATGATCATGACCAGATGCAATATCAGTCACAAGTGGACCCAATACATAGTATGGAACATCACCTATCAAAGACTTTGCGAGTCGCACGTTTGCTGCAACTTCGTTTAGAGGAACATGTCCTGGACCTTCAACCATAACCTGTACGTCTTTTTCATGAGCTCGTTTTGTCAACCTGGAGATATTGATCATTTCTTGCACTTGTAATTCGTCATGAGAATCCAGAATTGAGCCAGGTCTTAGAGCATCTCCCAAGCTAAATGTCACATCATATTTTCTTGCCAATTCAATAAGATAGTCAAAATGCTCAAAGTATGGATTTTCTTTGTCATACTTTAACATCCAGGCAGCAGTAATGGTACCACCTTTGCTTACTATTCCAGCATGTCTTTTTACTGAAAGAATTCTTTTTGCAATATCTTTTGTAATTCCAGAGTGTATCGTGGTATAATCAACACCATCTTTGATGTTTCTTTCAAAGGCTTTTAGAAAATCATCCTCGGTAATATCAAGCGGGTTCTTGCTCTTTTGCACGCCGTAATTATATGCTTCATACACAGGAACTGTACCAAACGTTATTGGTGCAGTATCTAAGAGAGTTCTTCTAAAGAGTCCTACATCACCACCGTCGCTCAAGTCCATTATTGTATCAGCATGATACTTTACCGCAATTTTTGCTTTTTTTATCTCCTCTTCCAAATTATTTGAAAGTGTTGAATTACCAATGTTTACATTTACTTTGGTTTTCATTCCTTTTCCAATACCTACTACTCTAATTTTCTGCGGTCTTTCATTATTGTGTGGAATAATTATTGAACCGTTTGCTATCTTGGGCATTAACCATTCTAAGGTTACATCTTCGTCTTTTGCAACTGTTTTCATTTCTTCTGTTGCAATTCCCCTACGTGCAGAACTCATTTGCGTAGTCAAATCATTATTTCTACCAAATGATTGGATTTAAACGTGAGTTTCATGTCTTAAATTTGTGATTGTATTATCCATAGCAGGATCTGATCCATCAGCAGGGGCTGGAATCCAATCAGATTTGAAAACATTTGCTACACTTGGAGTCCATGGTCTGACAGTCATATCAGCAATAACCAGTCAGAACACATCAAAATTTTCCAAAGTTCAAGAAATTTCTCCTAACATGATTCAAAGTCAACTTGAATCAGTTTTGTCAGATTTTAATATTGATGTGATAAAAATCGGGATGGTATACAAGTCATCAACAATAAAAGCAATATATTCTGAATTAAAAAATACCAAAATATCAATAGTTTTGGATCCAGTGTTTGAATCAACAACTGGCGGAGTACTATTACAAAATGAGGCGTTTCCTCTTTTTAAAAAATTACTTGTGCCCCTGTCTTTTGTCATAACTCCTAACGTACCAGAAGCTGAGAGGCTTGCAGATATGAAGATAAGGACACCTAAAGATGTTAGAATAGCCGCATCCAAGATCCATCAGATGGGTGCAGAAAATGTAGTAATAAAAGGCGGTCATTTGGATGGCAAAAATGTAACAGACTATGTTCTGGAGAAAACCAAATTTTATTCTTTTTCTGGAAAGAGAATAAATCGTACAACCCATGGTGGAGGATGTAATTTTTCAGCCTCCTTAGCAGCAAGTCTTGCAAAAGGCCATAGCCTCAAAAATGCGGTAAAGTTGGCAAAAGAATTCTCGTTTAAATCCATAGTAAATTCACAAAAAATTGGAAAGGGAATATTTGTAACAAAACCAATCAACGGTGATGAAATAGAAAAGGAATTATCAGATGCAATTTGTAAATTTACAAATTTAAAAAACATATCCAAATACATACCAGAAGTTCAAACAAACTTTGTTTTTTCAAGAAAAAATCCTAAATCATTAAATGATATTTTGGGAGTGTCTGGCAGAATTGTTAAAGTTGAAAATAGCATAGTAGTTGCTGGCAGTCTAAAGTATGGTGGTTCGAGGCACGTTGGTTCTGCAGTTTTGGAAATGGCAAAAAAGTTTCCTGCCATAAGATCTGGTATTAACATAAAATATGACAAAGAATTTATCAAAAAAGCAATTTCAAAAAAACTTTCTGTATCTCACTATGAAAGAAAAACTGAGTCGTCTAAAACCAGAATCAAAGAAGGAAACACAATATCATGGGGAATTAAAAACGCAATCAAGTCATCCAAGCCTGTAGATTTAATATTTCACAAGGGTGACCTTGGAAAAGAGCCAATGATCATTATCTTTGGAACAACTCCAAACGTAGTTCTTGGCAAGCTTGCCAAAATAATTTCATGATACCATTTCATCCTTCAACATAAATACCAGAATTCCAAACATAGTTTCGTGAAAGCTGTAATTCTTGCAGGCGGACTGGGTACCAGACTCCAACCATATACGACTTTTCTTCCGAAAGCAATGCTTCCTCTTGGTGAAAAACCACTCCTTGAGCATTTGATTGACTGGATAAAAAAGAGCAACATAGATTCCATTGTTCTGTGTGTCAGCTATTTGAGAAGAATAATCGAGGACTATTTTGAGGATGGAAGCAGGTTTGGAGTAAAAATAGAATATGCAGTAGCAAACAGGCCTTTTGCAACAGCCGGACAACTAAAGACAGCTGAAGAATTTATCGATGATACTTTTGCTTGTGTCTATGGCGATTCTATTTTTGACTTTAATTTAAAAAACATGACAGATTATCATAAAAGAAAAAAATCATTTGTCACCATGGCATTATTTGAATACAAGACAAAGCTTCAATATGGATTCATAGAGACGGACAAGAACAACAAAGTAACAGCATGGAAAGAAAAACCAGAGATAAAGGGAAACATCAACGTTGGATGTTATGTGATGGAGCCTGGTATACTAAAATTAATTCCTCCAAACAAACCCTATGGCATGGATGATGTTATAAAAAATGCAATCACACGAAAAAACAAAGTGAATGGATTTTTAATTAAAAAAGGTTTCATGGATATTGGAGACAAAACTTCCTATAGAAAAGCATACCAGCATTATATCGAAAAGCTTGGCCAAATCTAACACCAAACCATGACTGTAAAAATTCGCGAATTACAAGAAAAGGATCTCTTCAATGGTTTTTTGGAATCATTAGATTCCCTTAGAAAAGCAAGTGATCTGAGCCCAAAAAAAGCCAAAACAATATTTAAGAAAATAAAATCAATACCAGACCATATCATCTATGTTGCAGTACATGATTCAAAAATAATAGGTGCTGCAACCATATTTGTCGAACAAAAATTCATCCATGATGGTGGCAAGGTAGGCCACATCGAAGATGTGGTAGTAAACAAGGAATACCAGGGAGAAGGAATTGGCCTAAAACTAATCAAAGCGCTAATCCAATATGCGGAAAAAAAAGGCTGCTACAAAACTGTACTTGATTGTACAGATGAGGTAATGCCATTTTATAAAAAACTGGGGTTTAAGCATTTTTCAAATTCTATGAGAATTGATCATCGATCAAAAAAATAGTCTTTTTTTGGTCTGGGTTTAGTCTTGAACAACAGACCGCCAATTATCATGACAGGTATTGATGCTGCCATAAATATCGGCGGACAAAGTGTTACTTCAGTAATACGATACATAGGATTTAGAGTAGAAAGCAAAGTGTTGGCATAATACATACCTCCAAACAATATGGCACCACTCGTAACAACCATTGAACCGATAAATCTTGAACCATATCTTCGTGATAATAAATACGACAGACCAGCTAGAATTAATGCAGGTCCAATACCAATTGAAATGAATTCAAGCACTTTGGGTCCAATGTCAAATCCTTCCATGTCCATAGGTGAAGCATGTGCAAGAAAATTAAACAGTGATAAAATTTCAGCAACAAACAATATAAACCAAGCAAGGCTCGCACCGCCAACCCATTTTTCAATTGCCACAGATATTATTTTTTCAATTCAATAAATAAACCAAGTGATTGATACGACAAATGTTATTTTTAATTCTAGATTAGAAAGATATGTGTCATTTAGACAATACCGACAAGATTAGCAAGTTCTTTTCTGCACGAAGTGCCCAATTCTTCTGCAGCTTTTTCCGGAGTAATCTTGTTTAGAAACACTCCATATCCTCGTTCAAGTCCTGACCAAGAATCATTTTGTGGATATACTTCAATGTGCCAATGGATTTGTCTATTGTTTTTCTTTTCTGGTGAAAGATGAAAGACCATGTTGTAAGAAGGATTTTTCATTGTAGTTGCTAGTCCACCTAGTGTTGCACGTAAGATCAATGACAGATCATTAATCTCCTTTTGTGTAATTTTTGAAAAACTTGTTATGTGTTTTTTTGGATAAATCCAGAATTCATACGGATGAGATGGTGCCCATGGGCAAAATGCAAGAAATCCTTCAGTCTGGAGTATTTGTCTTGGTCCTCCTGTCTCTGTAGCTACAGCCTGGCACATTGCACATATTCCCTTTTCATTTAAAATTTTGTGCGCAGCCTCTGCTTCCAGTTCTATTGTTGGAGGTATTGTGGAAAAAGTGACGACGTTTATGTGAGGATGAGGGGTAAAGCCACCTGCTTCTTTGCCATGATTAACGTAAATTGAGACATATGTGACTCCCCTTTGTGTATAGAGCCAACGAAGTCTGTCTTGAATAACTACTAGAACGTTTGACCACTGTTCTGTAGGCAATGTGGCAAGAGAATCTTTGTGTTTTTCAGATGCAACTACGATGTAGTGATACCCATAAGCAGGTTCACTATACAGCGGTCTATCACTGAAAGAATTTTCAGAGTCTGTAGAGACAACAGGATTTTTACTTTCAAAAACCCGAACCGACCAGCCTTCAACAAAATAATCTTCACTGTCCTGAAGCCTTTGCAACATGCCATCTTTTGCTACAAGTGAAAGTGATGACGGGTTTGTCATGGATTCATTTCCAGGACAGAATGGACATTTTTTTGAATCTGTAGATACATGGTTGTTGGGGGAAACAATAACAAACTTCTCAACGACATAATCTTTACGCAGATCCCCCATATCAATACAGTCCATATCTAGTAAGTTAAAACCTTTTCAAAGATCGGATAAAAAAATATTGTAAAGTTTATGTGTAACACAACAAACTCGGAAAGTGAGCTGATGAAAAATTTCCGATAATTCTGATGTACATATGATATATGTTCTGCTAGATGGCATTGGAGATCTTCCGCATCCAGATCTAAAAGGTTCTACTCCGCTAAGCTTTGCAAAGACTCCCAATCTTGATAGAATTGCAAAAAATGGTTCCATAGGCCAAGTCATATCAGTAGGAAAAGGAATTGCTCCTCAATCCGATATTGCAGTTTTTAACATGCTAGGATACAAATTTCAACATGTAGATTATGTTGGCAGGGGTGTGATAGAAGCAATAGGAATAGGCATAGACTTCAAAGACGGAGACTTGGCCTTGCGTGGGAACTTTGCAACAGTAAATGATGAGAACATCATAATTGATAGAAGAGCTGGAAGAAACATAGAGAAAGATGATGCTCTTGCAGTTTCGCTTGAGATAGAACGAAAGATAAAATTTTCAAATCCTAAAGCTTCAGTTGTTGTAGCACCAACCATAGGACACAGGCTGGTTGTTAGAATAAGATG
>Ga0207121_1029_pt2 | contig 23525 bp, 17 predicted proteins | sample Alteio_BWMinHeat_41_FD_153513 | JGI IMG/M metagenome (GOLD analysis project Ga0207121, IMG submission 153513) | Enriched cells from forest soil in Barre Woods Harvard Forest LTER site, Petersham, Massachusetts, United States -... | ecosystem: Environmental > Terrestrial > Soil > Temperate forest >... | reverse complement strand
GTTCAATTCGCGCAGGATGTAGAGGGGTGTCGGAACAACGCGGGGCTTCTGCCGGTTTTGCATTACGCCATAGAATCCATCCAAATTGAACCCAAGTTCCGGAACCACTATTTGGTAATGCTTGAAATCAAGGGCCATCGCGTTACCGCCGGCAGAAAAGTCCGCCAGATGAACGATTAGGCGTCTTACAAATGGACGGTTGAGTTCCATCAGGCGAGCCCACGGGAAATATTGTAGGGTGACCGCCCTCACATCAAACAAATGGCGAAACTCTTCGAGGGTAAGTTCCTTTTTATTAAGGCTCGGCAAATCCGCGGAAAGAAAACCGAATTCCACTAAGAAGTGCCAGCGCGGCGTGCGCCCCAATTCATTGGCCCGCTGCGAGTAATCGCGGTAGAGTCGCCTGAGACCCTGAGCCTCCGAAACCGGCGTGCCGGGCCGCTGAAGAATTCCCGGAAGCGGCTCGTTCATGAAATCGCTGTCGGTGAGATTCAAGACCGCAGCATTAATTGTTCCAGCAGCCCGAAGCTGGGCCGCCGTTTGCGGATGGCCGCCAGCAGACAGCTTCAGGGCCGCCAATTCCTCGATCAATTCTACCTTGAGTTCGCGGCTCATTTTTTTCCAAGGGAATCGAAGCGTTTTGCCCGGGCCTAGGAAATCGCCCGCCACAATGCGGGCTTTGAGCTGCTCCACGGTTTTAATGTCTTCAATGGATCCCAAAGGTTCGACGAGAGACAAAGTTTCTAAAATAAACGGAATTATCTTTCGCTTGTCCGTTTTGGGTTTTCTGGCAAAGTATGTGTCATACAAACGGGACACGATTGGATCCGATCGAAAGTGAGTGTAGCGGAGATCGCGAAAGGCTTTGACCTTGTCATCCTCTCCTTTTATCCGCTCCAAAAGCCGCAGCAAAAGAATCCGCTGGGTGCGGAGCGTAATTAATTCATGACGGGTACTTCCCACAGATCCAGGGACGTCCCAATAGAGGGTGGATTTGTGTAGAAGTTTTTCCTGTCCCGAAAGAATTGTGCTTTGGGCGGTTTCTGTCGCCAATTTGGGCGGCTCAGTATTCTCGGCCGGTGGGGATCCTTTGACCGACATGATCAGCCACGGAATTCCCAAAAGACTGAGGATAGGCGTGAGCACAAGGTTATTTAACACGTGGGCGCCAATCCCAAAGAGCAAACGGTTGGTTTCAGATGGCGGAACGCCCAGGAAACCCGGACCAAACCAGTAACAGGCGCCAAAGGCAGCCGAGAGCAGAAATCGCAGCGGGAATCGGAGGGTAAAGAGAATAATTCCGTCTCTAAGGCTGCCCGTTTTCCTCCAACCTTCTTGAACATCGGTGAGGAGGTGAAAGAGCGCGTTAATCGCGGCGTAACCCGCCATGACCCATATCGGGCCGCCAAAACCGGCCAGGACACCGGAGTGCCGCAGCACTTCCTCGACAACGGGCAACGCAAGACCTATTGCCATCCACCAAGCAAAGATTTTGAGCCGGGCCGGCCTCGGCACTGGCGGAGATTCCTTTTTTTTCATCACGTAGAGGCCATAAAAAGAGGTCAACGATTCAAAATAGGGGTCGAAATACTCTTTGTGTCCCCAAGGCAAGACTCCTACTTGCAGCATCACTCTTCCGTTGTCCTTCAAAACATGACGGATCCTTTCGGCAGCGCTTGCTGCGTCGATGCCGTAGTTCAAAATGTTCTCATCGTTAAACACGCCAAAGGAAAAAATCCAATCGAATCGCTTGGCCCAAGCCCGAGTCCGGCGAGTCTTTCCCAAATCTTCGACTTTTTCCGACAGAGACTGGCCGTCGTCCAAGCCCTCGGGAAGCTTGAGCATTTGTTCATCACCGCGGAGAACAGGATCGATGGCGAAAATTTTCTTCGGATCGAATTGAAGGCGTTGAACCAGAAATCGTCGGAAGACTCGGCCATGTTCCGAACCTACGTCCAAAATAGTGCTGTCGCGCATTTGTTCGAGCATCCGCGCCCTTTCGTAGCGGCCATGGGGGTTTCCCAATCCCCCCGTCATGACGATCATGGCCATGAGAAGCAGCGAGGGGCGACGATTGTCGGCTTCCATTTCATTCGGAGCCTCGCGTTCCAATATGGCCAGCATTTCTTCCCCGCTGAGCCTCGGTCGGAGCTTTGGCAGGGCCATTCTAAAAACAGCCGCAATGAAGCCCAGTAAGGGATGAAGGGCCAGGACCGGCCATGCGAAAGGATTGCCGGCCGACAGGAGCGCAAGTCCCCATAGGGCGGGACCAATGGCTATAAAATCCGAAAAAAGGTTTTTTAGGAGAAAGCTATTCAAATGCCAAAGATACGAGCCGTTGTCCGGTGGTGCGCGCCCTTTTCTAATTCCCGACGCCTCGAATCGCTGCGTCCTATCATTCCATGAAAATATGCCGCCAAAGAGGTGGAAGCTGGCGTGAACCAGAATTGTTGTCCAGAACGCCGCATCGATACCGGTCAAGCACCAAAGCGCAACCGTGCCGAGCGTCTCGAGCGCTCCGTATAGAGGCAGTCGCCAGAGGGCCTGCGTTGCGGAAAATCCCTCGAGGTGAGGCGCGTCGAACCCAAAGCGCCGGAGCGCCCAACGGACGGCGTTTTCGCCATGAAGCCAGACGGCCCAGGCGCCCGCGGCGGCCAAGGGTGCCGGATGTCCAATCCGCACAATCCTATCGGGCGAGAAGTAGATCTGAATGGTTCTAAGGACGCCCGTCCGCACGTTTCTCCAGGTGGCGGTCATAAGGCCAGGGGCGATTTCTTTATTTTCGATTTTCAAATGCGCGTTGGGCATCGCGACGTTTGCCGCGTTCTGCGGGTCGCCGGCCAAGCTTGCCGCCGCGAGAAAGGCGTCCGGTAGGGCGGCCGTTTGAAGAGGCGATAGAAATAGCTTTTCTCCCTCAAAGAGTTTCTCCAGGGGGGTCTTTTCCTGGGTGAAAGCGCTTAGATAGGCCGAGCCGCCTGAGGGATCGATCTTCGTTATTTTGGGAACATAGGAAAGAGTTGTGATTCCTGAATCATGGGCGAAAGACCCGATGCCGGAGGCGTGGAAGCCGCCAGTGATGAGAACGGTCACCGAAGCGTGCCGCTTTTCCATGGCGCGTACGAGATTCTGGGCCATCAGGCGGTCGCGCGCCTCGGCTTCCTCATAGAACCGCTCAAAGGGCCTGGGCACCAAAGAGGCCCGCGGTTGCGCACTCGACATTTGGCGGTAGTCAGCCCATTCCTCCCGTGTCATCGAAAAGTTCAGCAGCTTGCCAGCCAAATAAAGTTGCTTCGATTCAACAACGAGGGCCCTCTCCTCTGGAGTTCGAATCAAAGCCGCGTACCCCGCTTCTTCCATTCGCCTCAGGTCTTTGAAAAGCGTTTCAGCGTCGATGCTTTCAGACACAATCACGTATTTCAAATATTGGTTCAGAGCGGGAAAATGAACGAGGATGATTCCATTCTTAGAACAGAGGCTCTTAATCCCGTGGTAGAAATCTCCGGGCGTAAGGTTGCCGAGCCGATAGGCGACGCTAGCGCTTAATAGGTCGGATGCTTGTTGCCGATTCAATTTGGGGACGATCTGCGATAGGAGACGTGAACGTTCGGACTCGACCTGGGAAAAATCGATGGAGGATTCCAAGCGGAGCGCCTGGATGAAATGGTTCACTTCTGAGGACGGATGCGGAGATTCCTTCGAAAGCCACTCCACGTATTTCCCCATCTTAAGAGCGCCGGTTTGATAGGCACGGACATGGTCGTCGAACCTCTGCAACCGCGTGTTAAAGAGCCGTGATTTTTGAAAGGACACCTTGTGTTCCCAATACGCCAAACGTTTTTTTGAGGAGTCAATGAGGGGCGCCGCGTCGCGATAGGCTGCGATATTCGCTGCATAGTGGGTTTCGTCATCGATCCCGAGGAGAAGAGGAAAACGATTGTCGGAACGGCTGGAGGAAGGAGGCGCGGTGAGTGCGGCATGAATGGATCCAGAGATTTGGGTCTCTTTCAGAAAATAGTCGGCGATTTTAGGAAGGGCGTCTCCGTGAGAAAATGTTTGAAAGGGCGTTAGATCAATCGGAGAGAAAGCTCCTTCGAGTGCGATGAAGTCGATTCTTTTTTGATGCACTAGCTCCTGAATTGCGTGGCTGATATTTCTTTGCGCTTCCTCGTTCCGATGGACGTCTTGGATGTGAATGATAATTTTCCTTTGGTCGTTACTCGCTGGCAGAGCTATTTTTCGGACGGTTCCAAAAGATGGGGGCAGACACCTTAGAAGACCCTCAATTTGGAAAGCCGAACCGGTGGGAAGTCGCTTTAAAGATCCTTTCAGGGCCGCTGACAGAGAGAAGGGGTCGCCAGGGGAAAATGGGTCCTCCAGCCTAGCTGCTGAAAAGGAGCGCAGAGCGAGAGGTAGGCTGGCCACTAATTCCGGTCGATCACCACGAACAGCTGTGGCTTTGCGCCGCTCGACCCAGAAACCGGCATCGATCCGGTGGGCAAAAGCGCAATTGGTTGCAAACAGAACAACTGAAAAGAAAGCCCCTAGAAATCGGGCGAAATGAGCAGAGATACGCAAAGGATTCTCCCGGCTAAGATGATGTTATGTGGAGCTGTGGGGGCCTGGAATATTTAAGCAGAACCAGATTAAGAGGGGTTTAAGATGCGGTAAATGAAATGTAAATGAAAGCGTTCAATAGCAAGTATTTTCGATCCTCTGGCACAAGCTCCTCGCTTAAAATATCTCCCTGCCGTGCGCCTCTATCAAAAAATATTATTTTGCGCTCTTTTTGGTCGCTGACCGGGAAGCCTAGACCGGCTGGAAAAGCTGAGAATGCCATAACAATTTCATTGAGAAAACGTATGGGTAGGAGAAAAATGCCGGGAATTTTCAAGCGGAATGCTTTGGGGAAGGACTATTTAGGGCTGGGTAAAAGTCTTGTCGGCGAACTTGACTCTTTCAATCCAGAAGGACCATATCGATCGGAAAGTTTCCTTAAAGTCCTTGAACACGTTAGGCTTGGTTAGATAGGCACAGGCTCCCAATTCATAAGACCTATCTATGTCCGCCTGGAGGGAAGACGTGGTTAAAATGACGACGGGGATGTTCTTGAGTTTCTCTGATTCCCGGATTTTTTTTAGGACCTCTGTTCCGTGGAGCCGGGGCAGGTTTAAGTCTAGGAGAATGATGTCTGGTCTAACCGCTTTGTGATAAGGTTCACGTTTTTCCAGGTACTGGAGCGCCTTCTCCCCGTCATCGACAACGGACATGTTGTATTGCTCCGTTGGAGAAATGGCGTTAAGAACTGTTTTTGCAAGATCGACATCCATCGAGTCGTCTTCAATATAAAGAATATCGACATTTCTCATTTTTAAAAGACCCACACCCGGGAATGATAATATGTCCAAATTCAAGATTACGCAATCTCAATTGTGGAAAGGAGTTCCTCTCTTGAACCTTCGGTCCCGTATTAAGCAATTGTTGGTTGTCGCGGCTCTCATCGGCTGGGTTTCCTCCTCGGCCTGGGCCCAACTACCCTCCGATCAAAATATTGTTGGACTCGGATTCGCCGATCTCATGAGCGTGGAGGTCACGTCCGCAGAAAAAAGAGAACAGAAGCTCTCCGATGTGGCTGCGGCAATTTATGTGCTGACAGGCGAAGAAATCCGCCGCTCGGGAGTTCGAACGATACCAGCGGCCCTACGCCTTGTCCCCGGGCTGGAAGTAGCTCGATATAACAACAGCACGTGGGCGGTTTCAGCGCGCGGTTTCAACAGCACGACAGCCAATAAACTTTTGGTTCTCATTGACGGCCGGTCGGTATACACCCCTCTTTTTGGCGGGGTCTTTTGGGACGTTGAAAATGTGCCCCTCGAAGATGTTGACAGGATTGAGGTGATCCGCGGCCCCGGAACGACCCTATGGGGCTCCAACGCGGTCAACGGAGTCGTCAACATCATTCGAAAAAAAGCAGCTGACACCCAGGGGAGTTTGGCCGTGGTGGGTGCCGGCAATCAGGAGCGCGACTTTGGTAACGTCCGCTACGGCGGAAAAGCCGGAGACAACGTGGCTTACCGTCTTTACGCCAACTACTCGGACCGCGGTGAGGGCAGACTTGTTTCTGGCAGTGAACCGAATGACGACAATCACCTGGGCCAAGAGGGATTTCGGGCGGATTGGACTCCGGACAAATCGGACCTGATCACCACCCAGGGCGACCTGTACCAAGGACGAGAAGGCGACATCAGGACTATTTTTAATTTCAGCCCGCCTGCCAGCCCTGTTCAACAGGTCCAAACGGACATGAAGGGCGGCAATGTGTTGAGCCGCTGGACGCATGAGATTAGCGAATCCTCGAATTACCAGCTTCAGGTGTACTATGACCGGACGGCGCGCACCATCGAGCGGTATTTCGCAGAGCAACGCGACATTTACGACGCTGACTTCCAAAACGAAATCCGGATTGGCAAAAGGAACAGGTTTGTCTGGGGCGGTGGAGTTAGAACAACGGAAGACGACGTAGCCAATACGTTCAGCGTTTCATGGAATCCGAGCAACTATACCTACAACACCTACAACAGCTTTGTCCAAGACGAGATCCAAGTCTGGCCTGATTTTCGTGTGATGGTGGGCTCCAAAGTAGAGAAGGACAGCTATACACCGGCCGAATTTGAGCCCAATGCGCGCTTTTCATGGCTGCCTGATACGCACGACACGATTTGGGGCGCCGTCTCGCGAGCCGTCCGAAAGCCAACGCGCTTTGACAGGGATATTAGGATTCTAGGCCTGTTGATACCGACGTCCCCCCCCACCGAAGAGACGATTTTTGGGAGCAAGAATTTCACGTCCGAGGATTTGTGGGCCTATGAATTGGGTTATCGCGTCCATCCTGATTCGCCGGTCACGTTGGACCTCGCGACTTTTTACAATGTCTATGACAACCTTCGGAGTCTTGAGCCAGGAGCACCCTTCGCGTCTTCTGATCCAGCCCCGCATACGGTCAATCCCTTCTTTTTTGAAAACCAGCTTCGAGGGGAGAGCTACGGAGCCGAAATCTCTCCCGAGTGGCAGGTCAGCGACTGGTGGAAACTTCAGGGCCAATACACGTATCTGCATATCAAGCTTCATCTCAAGCCCGGCAGCATGGATTTTGTATCTCTGCCTGCCGAGCATAGTGATCCCTCGCACCAACTCTCCATCCGTTCCCTCATGAACCTTCCTCATTCCTTTGAAGTAGATGGGGATGTCAGATACGTCGACAATCTTCCGAGTCTCCAAATCCGGAGTTATACGACCGGCGACCTTCGTATCGGTTGGCGAGGCCTTAAGGACTGGGACTTCGACGTCGTGGGCGAAAATTTGTTTCAGGATCATCACCAGGAAACCAACGGAGGTTGGGAAGTTGTCCGGGGCCTTTACGGGAAGGTTTCATGGCATCACTAGCCTCCTTTAGGTCCTTCATAACTGAGCGTCGCCCTCTCGTTGTTGCGGCTATCCTGGCGTCCGTGGTCGTGTCGTTCACGGCCCAGGCCGAGAATGGTGTCGGCATCGAAGACCAAGTGAAGGCCGGTTACCTTTACAATTTTGCTCGTTTTGTTGAATGGCCTTCCAGTACTGGGCAAAGCGGCCCCATGACGGTAGGCGTGGTCGGAGATCCCGGTACGGCTCACGCGATCTGGCAGTCGCTTCACAAGCAGACATTGAATGGGCGTGGATTCATCATCAGAGAAGTCCCAACTTCTGATGGCACCGAAGGCAGCCAGATTCTCTTCATCCCCAAAAGCGGGGTATCCGATCCAAGGGAGATTCTTTTAAAGGTTCGAGGGACGCCGGTGTTAACTGTGGGCGAGACCAGCGAATTTATTTCCGCTGGCGGGATGATCGCGCTTCTGGCGAGGAACAACAAAATTCATTTTGCCGTAAACATGCCCGCCATCGAAAAAGCGGGGCTGAAAGTGAGCTCCCAGATGCTGCAATACGCTCAGGTCGTGGATCGCCAATGAATCGGTTCCGCGACTATCCGATCGCAAAAAAACTTAATTCTGCCATCCTGGTTTCCAGCCTTTTTGCACTGATATCGGCGGGCACTGCCATTATGTTTTACGAGGTGCTGACGTTCCGGAAAGCCGCTTTGCACGACTTGGAGGTTCTCGCTGGGATCGTGGCATCCAACAGTACGGGCGCCCTGGCTTTTCAGGATGCTGCCGCGGCCAATAATATTCTCGCCAACCTCTCCAACGAGAACTCGATTCTGGCCGCCCGGCTGTATTCGAAAACGGGCCTGCCCTTAGCCACCTATGTGCAGGCCGGAGAGCATTTGCCCCCTCTTCCTGAGCGCCCTGGGCGAGACGGAAGCGCAATCGGGCGCCGTCAGCTCTATCTTTTTCGAAGTATTCGGTTCAAAAAGGATCCGGTGGGCAGCCTTTTTCTTCTCTCCAGCTTAAGAGAGATGCGCGCTCGCCTCTTACACTACTCGGGCATCATCGGACTTGTCATTCTCCTTCTTATCCCGCTCGTTCTTTTCATTTCAAGGTTTCTTCAGCGTCTGATTGCAAGCTCAATTACCGATCTGGCAAAGGTAGCTTCGCAAGTGGCTGAACAGAAGAACTACTCGATCCGGGCCCGCCTTCATGGACAAGATGAGATAGGAAAGCTGACGCAAGTTTTCAATCATATGCTGGAATCCATCGAGGAAAGGGACACGCGGCTCGTGCAGCAGGCGGAGGAGCTTTGGAAGTCCAATAAGGAACTGGAGCAGTTCGCTTACGTGAGTTCTCATGATTTGCAGGAGCCTCTTCGAAAGATCACGGTGTATGCCGAGCTGCTGGAGGAACAGAACAAGAACAACCCGGACGAAAACACCAAGAAATTCGTCGAGAACATCTACTCGTCGGCCTCGAGAATGCGCACGCTGATTCAAGACCTTTTGACCTACTCGCGGCTCGGGCGCGAAGGAAAAGAGCCGGAACCGGTGAAGTTGAATGACGTAGTGAGCCAGATTGTGAACGACATGGAGACCACGATCAAGCAGGAACATGCCACGATTCGCTGCGCGGCGTTGCCGGTCGTGCAGGCCAACACCTCGCAAATGTACCAGCTTTTCCAGAACTTGATTGCAAACGCAATAAAATTCCATGGTGCCCAGGCGCCGGTTGTCGATATAGGAAGTGAGGAGAGAAATGGAGAGGGCGTTTTATTTGTGAAGGACAATGGGATCGGGATTGACCAAAAATACTCGGAGCAAATATTTAAGGTTTTCCAGCGTCTTCATGGCCGGGAAGCCTACCCGGGCACAGGGGTGGGGCTGGCCATTTGTAAGAAGATCGTCGAAGCCTCGAACGGGAGAATCTGGATGGAATCCGAGCCTGGCCATGGCTCCACATTTTTCTTTACGCTGAATGGACATTCCTCGTCAAATCAAGCGGTTTCCAGCCGGCCCCTCGTTCCCCCCTTTAAATCCAAATAAAGCTTTTCCTGTTGTTGAACCATTACGTCGATGTCGAAATCGGTTCCCACCGCCAGAGAGGTTGAATTTGCCAGGGTACGCAAACGCCCGGGATCGTTGAGAAGCGCTGTGACCGTTGCGGCCATCGAACGAAAATCGAATTGAGGGATTTTGACGACGCCGCCCTGTTCAAAAAGATCCCGAACCCCGTCTGTATCGTAACAGACCGCTGGAATGCCTACGACCAGGGCCTCCACGAGGGCGCGAGGCAAACCTTCCCACAGGGAGGTTAAACAAAACACGCTCGAGACAGCTAGACACGAGGCGGCGTCTCGGCGCCACCCGGGCATTCTGACCAGCGAGCTCAGTCCGGCCGCTTGAACCTGCGCTTCAAGAGCCGCTCTCAGCGCCCCATCGCCGATAACTAGAAAACTCACATCCGAAATCTGCTTCGATACAATCTCGGCCATCTTGATGAAGTCGCTTAGGTTCTTTTGGGGCTTAAAAGGGCCAATCGTGGTCACTATGCGGTTCGTCAAAGGAATTTGGAGATCGTTTTTTAACTTGGCCGCGTCAACGCGCTGGGCCTCCGCCCGGATGGCCGGGATGGGTACGCCGCTTCGAATCAGGGCATACTTAAAAACCCGTCCGATTCGATTTTCACTGGCCGTTCGAAGATTGGCATTTGAAACAAAAACCAGCCGGGAAGAAAGCCGAGCGGTGAGTCGCTCCAACTCCACGAACAGCCGCCTGGCCAGAGGCTTCTGCTGGTCATTAAATCCAAATCCGTGAAACGTGTGCACGACCATGGGGACTCCGGCCAGGCGTGCGGCGATCCGGCCAATGATTCCGGCTTTTGATGAGTGCGTGTGAACGATGTCAGGCTTGGCTTTTTTGAGGGCCCTCCAAAGCTCAATGACCGCCCAAAAATCATGCCAGGGGTTAATGGGCCGGACCATGTGCGTGAGAAACTTCAGACGGGAACCCAGGGATCGTTCGGCTTCCGGGTCCCAGTATCCGCCCTTTCCGGCCCAAAGATGGGCTTCAAACGTGTTGGGATCAAGGTGCTGAACCGTGTAGAGCGTATTGCCCTGGGCGCCGCCCAGCTCAAGAAGAGTGATCAGATGAATAACCCGGGTTCGCTTGTTCTGCGCTGAAGGTTTGGCTCGTCGGAACACGGTCTCTAGCGAATCGACTCGGCGGCGGCCTTTCCATCCAGGATGGCCTCTTCCATGAACGAGTACTTCCACGCGCCATATCGCCCAATCGACTGGATGTCGTGATCGCGGAGGAAGGAAAAAATAGTTTTCAAGGCGCCGGGCCGGGCTTGGTCGTAGATCACATACGCATAACGAATCGGAAGAAATTGGACGGCCCCGAAACGGTCCGAAGCCCGCAGGATGGACGCTTTGATGAGGCCTTTTCTCACCTCGGCCAGAACCCGTCTTTTCGAGAAAGGCCGGTCCGCCCGCAGCGGGATTTCAACGTACATTGAACTGCAACCTTTCGGAACCACGTGCGGGGTAAAATTCATGGGAAATCCGACCCGATAGAATGGGAATTCCCGTTCGGGAAAATAGATCCAAGAGCGATCTGAAATCTTCGCGCGTTTAACGCCGAGATTCACGCAAAGAATGCTTGCGCACTTAAGCTTGGCTCGGGCCTTCAGCACGGAAGAGGGAAGTGAGTCGACGATCTTCAGAAGCTCCGGAAGGGGTATGGCGCTCACCAGATTTCGGTAGTGGATGACCTCGCCGGTGCTGAGGAAGGCGCGCTTTTTCTTGTAGTCAAGACGCCTGATCGTCGCGTTGAGGCGCACCCCGTCCAGGCTTCTGGCAAATGCCTCGGGAAGTGCTTGTATCCCCCCTTTCCGTGGATACAGAAACGTTGCGTTGTAGCCGAACTCCTTGTCGTCGCTTTTCAGGGCTCCGCGAACGACATCTTCCAAGCGGGGCTGGGGCACGAAGGCGCCGCACCACTCGGGGGTCAGGTTCTTACACGCTGTTTGATAAAGCTTTTGATTGTAAGGGATCATAAAATGGCGCGAGATTCCCTCGCCAAAGATTCGCCGGCACCATTCCTCAAAGTTGAGACGCGAAAAATCGGTTCGCTCCTTCTGGTTTTTGAAGTAGGCATCGGCAAACCCAAGCACGCAGTCATCCACCACGTCGGGAGGCAAGCCGTAGGTATTCGCCTGAAAGGGGTACCGGGTGTAGGTGTCGTGTGAGAATATCCATGTATTGCGAAAACACCTGAAGAAATTGTTCTTTAAAAGACGACGGACCAGGGCTTTCGTGTAAGGATTATGGAGATGAAGCAAGTGGCCGGTAAAGTCGAATGTAAAGCCATTAAGGAGGAACGATCGCGCGGTACCTCCGACGCGCCCCTCTTTCTCGATGAGGGCATAATTCCCCTTCTTGAGGTGATAAGCGGTCGAAAGGCCCGCCAATCCGGCGCCCAGCACCAGCACGGGAATTTTTGTGTCGGCTTTCTCGATCATTTGACCTTCACTCGAATGATATAGATCGTGAGCGAAGCGAAAAGGACTCCTGCCACAGAAAAGATGACGAGAGCCTGGATCAGATTCACGGTGGTTAACAGATAGGCGAGCCCGCATAGAATTAGGCACAAGAACACAACGAATCCGACGATGGCGTGCCTAGTCCATCCCAGACTTTCCATCCGCAGAGGAAAATGGTCCTTGGAGCCAAGAAACGGAGAAAGACCGCGCTTGATTCTCAGCGAAAACACGAGAATCGTGTCGAAAAGCGGAATGCCCAGGATGAGAAGCGGCGCGAACACTCCTACCTCGGTCTTACCGCTGTAAGAGGTCCCCAAAGACAGTGCGCTCGCGATGAATCCCAAAAATAGACTCCCGGCGTCCCCCATAAAGATTTTCCGTTGTCGGGAGAGGTTGAAAGGCAGAAAGCCGAGGCAGGCGCCGCAGAGTGCCGCGGCCGCGAAGTTCACGTAAATCTCTTCGGTCGGAAGAGATATCAGTAAGAAAGCGAGGCTCGATACGATAGCCACGGATGCCGCCAGCCCGTCCATGATGTCGATGAGGTTGAAAGCGTTGGTGACGCCGACAACCCAAACGATGGTAAGGGCTCCCGCAATCCAGGGCGGCTGAATGAACTTAATGCGAATCCCAAAGAGCATAAGCATGACAGCGGCTGCGATCTGAAAGAGGAACTTGGTTCGGTAATGAAGTCCCCGGTACTTAACGTCATCGATCAGCCCGACGACCAGGATGAAGCAGCCTCCGCTCAATATTCCTCTCAGGCTTCGCAACGTTCCGGTCGGAAAAGACGTCAACACGCGGACCCAGAGTAGAGACATGACAAACGCGAGAAAAATCGCCACGCCGCCCAGATAGGGGACAGGTTCTTTATGGGTTTTCACGCTGGAAAGAGGCACGTCGATGATATCGAGGACGATGGCGGCGGAGCGGGCCGCCGGAGTCAGAATGACGCCCAGAATTAACGACGATAAAAACGTCAGTAAGTAGAGGACCGAATTTGTGTACATCAGGCCGCCGTGCTGACCGTCTCGGGCGTAGCCAGCCCGACTTTAAAAACGCTTGGAATTCCGATCAGGGCGCCCACGATGAGTTGGAAGCCGTGCAGCACCAAAACAAAAGACAAAGACGCAGCGGCCGAAAACCCCAAAAGCGTCAGAGTCTGTTTACCGAAAAACTCAAACGTCCCTACGTAGCCGGGAGCCGCAGGAATCATAACCCCGGCAATGAGACCGACCTCAAGAGCGGCGGACTGGACGTAGCTCATATTGATATGAACGATTCGGGACAACAAAAAGACGATGAACGTCTCGTTCAGCCAGACCGCGACCGAAAGAATTGCGACCCCCCCTAGCTTCTTCCAGGACCGGAGGACGATGAGCCCGGCGACCAGCTGGCTCAGAAAATGGACCGTGGTCCTCACCCATCCTTGCGAGTGATTCTGCCAGGATCTGCCGTGCTTCTGAAACACATAAACGGCCAAGGCCATAACAAGTAGGCCTATGATTAGAAGCGTTCCAAATTGTGCGGCGGGAAGTTTATGCCAGGGCAGCATTTGCGAAGCGAGCGCCATTAAGACGAGGAGGCCGAAAATATCACTTAAACGCTCGGCGGCGATCGTGCCCAAGGAAGCACCTGTTGAGACGCCGGTCAGCCGTCCTGCTGCCAAGGCTCGGGCCAATTCCCCGGCTCGAGCGGGAAGCACATTATTTAAAAAAAAGCCGAATACCAGGATTGGAAAGAGCTTTGAAAGTTCAATCCACTTGAGCGGAGAAAGAAGGATCCTCCAACGAAGCGTCCGGATCACGTAAGTGAGCGTATAGAGGACACTCAAAGGCAGGAGCCAGATCCAGTTAACGTGTGCAAGGCTTTCGCGAAGTTCCGAAAGTCGAAGGCCGCGGAAGGTGATCCAAAGACAAAATGCGCTCACAAGAAGGCCCGCGATCAGCTTGAGCGCTTTACTCATCAGCCAACCTATAAGGTCTCTGGCTTCTGACTTCAAAGTAGAGGCGTACGAGCAGCTCAGCCAGAAGGCCCATGAGGAACATAAAGACCGCCACGAGGCCGAAAAAAACCGACAGGAGCAACAAGGGCACGCGAAACTTCGGAAGCCGGTCGGGGCCAAACTTATCAATGACGGCTGTTGCCCCTGCCACGATGCTCAGAAGAAGAACAATAAAGCCGGTTCCAGAAAAAAGATAGTTGGGCTTCGATAGGTACCCGCTGAAAAATTTCAGCGTCAAAAGATCGATAATGACCTTGAAAATCCGGAACAAGCCGTATTTGGATTTTCCGCGGATGCGGGGATGGTGGATAACCGGGATTTCCGATATCTTCCCCCCCTGCCAGACGCACCAGGCGGGCAGAAATCGGTGCATTTCTCCATAAATCTGGATATTTTGGATCACCGAACGCCGATAGGCTTTGAGCGTGCAGCCATAGTCGTGCAACCGCACGCCAGTTACTGAGGAAATCAGAGCGTTGGCCATTATCGAAGGCACGCGCCGCGACCAGAATTTATCCTTTCGGTCTTTTCTCCAGCCGGAGACGACGTCAAAGCCCCTCTCCATTTCGGCCAGCAAGCGAGGAACGTCCGCCGGGTCATTTTGGCCGTCGGCGTCCAGCGGAATGATGACGTTACCTTTGGCGTGGTCGACGCCGGCTGCGATGGCGGCTGTTTGCCCGAAATTACGCTTAAGCCGCAACACACGAAGGGATTTCATCGTCTGCGCCAGAGAAGCGACTTCCGCCGCGGTTCCATCCGTAGAGCCGTCATCCACGAAGATGATTTCATGATTGATACCCGCGCAGTTCTCTTCGATGGCCTGGAGCAGGGGAGCGATGTTTCCTTCTTCGTTGTACGCCGGGATGACGAGCGTGATGAAAAACTTTGGGTCGGGCATCGCGGAATTATAACAAAAGCAGGTCGCCCATCATTTCGGCGCTTGCTTGGATTCGAGTTGGCGAACCATCTCTCTCATTTGGTTCGGATCCGTGGAAAACATGAATCGATCATATTCTGAAGGCCACCAGTCTTTAGCGTACTTTTCCTGAAGGGCGATGGCTGCGTTAAGCAGCCCCATGGCACCGGTTTTTTCGCCTTTCTTCATCATGACCAGCGCTTGTCCAAACCGGGGAAGAGGCGCCAAAGGCTCCAGAAAGGCCGCAGCTCGGAAATCAGCATCCGCCCGGACGAGATCTCCCACCTGGAGAAAATAAAAGCCCTCTTCCATCGTGAATGGGACGTGTTTAGGAGCTAAGGTGATCGCTTCCTTAAAGCCACGTTCGATCTGCGCCTTGTCGAGAGGCGGTAGTTGGACCAGGACGCGAGCCCAACGCGACCAAATAAACGGATCGCCGGGATTCCAAAGAAGCGCCATCTTGAGGTCATGAATCAGATACGCTGTTTCAACGGGGCTGTTCAGCCACTCGGTTGAGCTTTCGAGGCGATGCGCGGCGCGCTCATACCACAAGTCGGAGCGGATCGGCATGATCTTGATTGCCATGTCGAGATGTCCGAACCGTTCGGCGATGTCGGAAGCGGCGAAAAGTCCCAGAAATCCACCCAATAGAGCGCCCGCGGCCCAGAGTGTTTTGCGGAATCGGAGGACGTCCACGCCGCTGTCCTTGGCGCGAAGGCGAGAAAAGAGGATCCCCACCGCCCCTGCCAAAAGCAACCCATCCAGTGGAAGATAGAGGCTAAAATTGAATAGGGAAAACACGGTATAAAGAATCAAAGTGGAATAAGCCCAAGCCTCTGTGGCCGAGCTTCCTGGAGAAGGGCGCGCCCGGAAAATGATAAGCGTCAGTGCCCAGATGAGGAAAACCGCCGAGGGAATTCCCGCTTCGACGGCGAACTGGAGAAAGTCATTGTGGGCGAACCGGGTGGATTTTGCAAATCGGAGCACGCCTGGAGCCGGCTGTTGACCCCGCAGGTAAGCGGCTTCGAAGTTGTCGAGTCCAAATCCAATGAGCCAATTTTCTCGCAATGCCTCGATCCCTGATTTCCAGATGACAAGCCGCCCGGAAGTTTCCTCCGTGCTGGCCAGAGGCATTTTGGCGTAAGTAGGGAGGCGATCGGGAAGCGTTATAGCAAGAATAAGAGCGGCGGCCAGGCCGAGGAGAACGAAACGCGCTCGGCGTTGCAAGAGAAGCACAATGGCTAGCCCACAAAAAAGCCCTAAGAAGGCCCCGCGAGAGCGGCAGACCCAAAGGCCCCATCCCAGGACGAGGAGCGAAGCGCTCCGCCATAACTTTTTGTCCCATGACTGGGTCTCGAAAGGAGTCAGAACTAGGAACGAAAATCCAGCCGCGATGAGTAGCGCCGAATAGCCGGGATTCCCGGCCAGGACTCCGGCGGGAGCTGTCGATCGGAACGAGGCGACGATGATGAACAACGATTCGAGGCACGCACAGCCGACCACGACCCAGGCGAAGTGTGTCCCCTCTTTATCGGCCTCGCGCTCAATCGCCAAAGTAAAAAACGCGTAACACAGTAAACGAGAGAAGGCATATAGATGGTGATCCACCGGAGCCCGGCCAGCCAACGGAAGCCAACACCAAAGGAAAAACAGGGTGAGCGGAACAAAAATAGATTTTGGGAGGCATAAGGGCGCATCTTGAATCGAAAGGAAAAAAAAGAGCGCGTAACAACAGGCGAAAACAAGAAAGAAGAAAAAGGGGACCTTCGCCCCTCGCAGGGCATAGGCCAACAGGAACGGAATGAGGACTGTGAAGCGGCGTCCGATATGCGGAACCTATTCCCTGACGATCCGGGGAGTCACAAAGACCAGAAGTTCATTACGAATCTTGCTGTTCGTGACGCTCCGGAAAAATGCTCCAAGGATAGGAATATCTCCCAGGATGGGAATTTTGGTGACGCCCTTGGTGTCCTGGTCGTCAATGAGCCCGCCGATGACGAGCGTGTCGCCATCTTTGATCATCACGGTGGTCTGGGCCGTACGGGTCCGGATGATGGGACCAGCTTCCGTGCTGGATTGGGTTGGGAAGCTTGACTCGGGATTGATCACGAGGGTGATGCTGTCTTCGGCGTTGATCGTTGGAACAACCGAAAGAATAATACCGGCTTTCACGGTTTCAAACGAGTTGCTGACGACGCCGGTTCCGGTTACGGTGGAGGTCCTGAAGCGGATGTCTTGAACCGCCTCAATCCGGGCCGTCTGGCCGTTGATCGTGACAACTTTGGGCGCCGAGAGAATCTTCGCTCGGCTCTGGGTTACCAGCGCCGAAAGCGTGGCGCTAAAAGCCGAGAAATTCTTGACGAACCCAAAGGTGATTCCAGCCGACAGGGGGCCGGCGAGATTCACGCCGGTTCCCGATTTTGCCGGCGAATCAGCGCCGACAAGGGCCGGTTGCCCCGTGACCCCGTTAACATTCCCCGTGAAAGCATCTTGATGAGAAACTCGTGCGCCACCGCCCCGGTCTATGATTCCGACGAACTGGTCGCTCTGGGTGAGGCCCGCCGCGTTCTGCTGCACATTATCGTTAGCAAGCTCCCATTGGACACCCATGTCGAAGCCGTTATTTAAGTTGATCTCCACGATTCGAGCCTCGATCATAACCTGCTTGGGTTTCCGGTCGATTTGCGCGATCAGCCGTTCCGCGGCTTGGATTCCTTCGGCCGAGTCAGTCAGAACAAGATTGTTGTTCTGAGACACCACCGTGATAGTCCCCTTCCGGCCGGAGGAATTCATGATTGTCAAAAGATGTTTCATGACGTCGTCGGCCTTCAGATAGTTGATTGGGATGGCCTTGGTGTAGACGACGGCTTTCGTGCGTTCCCTTTCTAGAAGATCGGGCGTTGTCACCCGAAGAATATTGGCACCCAGTTGGCTGGCGACCAAGCCCTTCAGATTTAGGATTGTCTGGAATGCTTCGTCAAACGGGACCTTTCTTAAGTGAACCGAGATCGTGCCGCCGACCTCGGAGCCGAAGATAATGTTGATGCCGCTGGTTTCAGACATAAGACGAATGACGTCCCGGATGTCGGCGGCTTCGAAGTCAAGCGTGACTTCGTCCTTCGGCAGTGAGGCCAAGAGATCACGATGGTCGACCACGCTGGTCTTGGCCGAGGTCCTGGTTTTGGGTTCGGCGCCCTCCTTTTGAGTCAGTATCTGATTTTCCTTGAGTGCCAGGATCACCGAATTTCCGGAAGTATTGGTCTTATAGTCCACGGGTACGCGCAAATCGACGACCACGCGCGCGATCAGCGGATTTTCCTTGAACTGATAACCCCGCACGCTTCGGATTAGATTCGAGTCCACGGGCTTTTTGCTGAATCCGGCGTTGTAAAGTGTGGCCGGAATTTCTACGACGAGCCGAAGGGGGGACGTCAGCGTGAAGATGTCGTAGGGCATCAGCTGTGAAAACTCAAGAGTGACCTGGTCTCCGTCGGCGCTGACTTTCATCAGGCTCGGAGTCGGCGTCGGCTTGTTATTAGCCGCCGCTGGAGGAGGGGCGACGGCGGCAGGAGTTGGATCTCCCATCGCCGGCACCAGGGCCAGCTGCGCCACGTATAGAGTGGCTAAGAGTGGTCTCACAAAGCGTTTCATGACGGTTTCCCCTCCTCATCAAATTTCTTAATTTTCAGTTCAATCACGTTGTCTGCCTCTCCGAGTACGACCACCTTGTCGATAAATATCTTGGCGGAATAGCCCTCAACGGGCTTACCCATGATGTCGTAAATTTTACCGTCCTTCACAAAATAGCTGCCGGATCCCCCTACGTTGAGAACGGCGGTTTTATATTCGGGCCCGTAAATGATGGCCTTGACGGCTGCTCGCTGAGGATCGAACACCGCGTCAGGTTGGTAATTTGTGTTCTGGCCGGCCGGGGTGAACGGGTCCCGGAAGCGATCGCCGGAGTACACATAAACCTGTTTTTCCTTCGGCTGTTCTGGCGCCGGAGCAACCGCCTGCTTGGGCATCGCCTGGATGTCCGACGGAGGCGGAGGCAAATCTTGTTCTTTGGCCCCGCAAGCCGCCAGGATAAAAACCGTTCCCAGGCAAGCCAGCCAAATCGCTGGCCTGCTTGTCCAGAGCCGGCTTAGATGTCGTCTATCCCACATAGGCATATGTTTGGATCGTGATTGTAATATTCAAATTCTCAAATCCTGTGTCGCTCATGCTTCCGGCCGGCGCCAATCCCATGTTCTGGGCTTGGTAGATGCGGTCCTGCTGTCCCAAAGAGGATAGGAAGCGGGCCAAGCCATGCAGGGTGCCCATAAACTGCAGGTCGAACGGTATGATCTCGAAGTACTGCTGCTTAACCAGCGGCTTAGGCGATAGGCGGCTAAACTGAAGCCCCTGCTGCAAGGCTTCCCGAGTCAAGGTTCGGAGAATATTCGGAATATCCTTATCGGTCGGCAGCTGCTTTTCGAGCGAGCTGAGATCAACTTGCAAGCGCTCTAATTCGCTTCTTAAGGCTGGCAGACGTCGGGCCTGCCGCTCCGCCTGCGCGATTTGACCAACCAAATCGGTATAGCGCTGCTCGCGTTCCTTGATGCTTCGTAGCGTGGGCATGAGCATATAGTTCCAATAGACATACCCCCCGCCGATCACAAATACCAGCACCAACATGAGCGTCTTCTGCTGTTGCTTCGTCATTTTTGCCATTTTGTGATCCCCTAGTTCGCATCCGACAGCGGGAAAGGCCCTTTGTGCTGGTACACGCAAGTCAGCACGAAGGAGAGCGTCGACCCTGTTTCCGTTTTTGCGTAAGAGATGGGACTTAAATCGATTCCAGAAAAATGCGTGGACTGTTGCAGGTTTGTGAGCCACGTGGCCAGAGCGAAGTTTGACAGGGCGTTCGATGCCATGACAACTTTCATCTGGCCTTGCCCCATCTCTGTAATTTGAACGTTTGAAATCCAAATGTCCGAAGGAATGATCGGCAACAAGTCCTCGAAGAACACGGGGTACACGAGCCGGGACCGGTTCAGGTTACGGATAACGTCTCTCTTCGCGGAAAGGCGTTTCTTGTCGGCCTCAATCTGGTCGATTTGAGAGACGATGGCCTGGTACTTCTTGAGGTCATTTTCAGCTTCACTGATCTTGGCGCCCAAAGCCGCGGCCTTTTTCGCCTCGATGGCATAGAAGCCCAAGAGCACAACCGCCAATACGACTCCGCCCAAGCCAAAGATGACCTTTTGCTCGCGGCGGGCCTGTACTTGCTCGTACTCCGGCGGTAGGAGGTTGATCTTAATCAAGAGTCCTTCTCCTTTCGTGCGGCGAGTCCCACCGCGACCGCGAAGGCTGGGCGCAAAGCCGGATCGGGCAGATTATTGCTGATCAAGCCCGAAAATGGATCGAAGATCTCTACGTTCATTCTCAATTCCTGAGAAAAGTAGCGGTCCAGGCCGGAAATGCCCGATGATCCCCCGCACAGAAGGATCCGGTTCACTTGCCTCTCTGGGTTTTGCGAAAGAAAGAAATCTAGGGAGCGTTGAACTTCGGCCACCAAGTCCTTCATTACCGTGACGATCGTATTGGAGATCTGCAGCGAATCTTGATCGTCCTGGGCCAGAGTCGCTTCCTTTTCATCCGGCGTGACCAGGATCTTTCCTTTCTTCTTCAGCTTCTCGGACTCCTCGTAGGAACAGTCGAAAATCCGCTGAAGGGATTTGTTAATCGTGTTGCCCGCGATGAACACGTCACGCACTACTTTTGAGAGGCCATTTTCCATGATGATCATGGTTGTCACGTTGGCGCCGATGTTGATGAGTAAAACCGTCTCCGGCGTGTCGCTCACGGAATGGATCAATCCATACGCATTTTCCATCGTGAAGGCGTCCACATCGACGACAATCGGCCGGATGCCGGCTGTGGTTAGAACGTTTAACCGCTGCTCGATCAGCTCCTTCTTGGCGGCCACTAGAACGGTCTCCATCTTCGTCTGGCCTTCCTCGACGACGTCGCCCAGAATGTGGAAGCTCATGTTAACTTCGGGAATGGCAAACGGGATGTAGGGTTCGGCTTCGAACTGGATGGTTTTCTCCAGTTCTTCACGGCTGAGCTGGGGAAGCTTCACGTAACGAACAATCACCGAATTACCGCTTACTGACACGGCTGCGGCTTTCGGAGCCCCTTTTTCCTCGGCAAGAAAATCTTTGATGAGTTGTGTGAGCGCGGCCAGGCGATCAGCGGCTGGGACCTCGGGTGCCATATCCTTGACATCCAACTCTTTATAGGACCAACGGACGACCTTTCGGTCGGAGATCTGGACGATCTTTAGGGATGTGGAACCCAGGTCAATGCCCAACGTGTCTTTCGAACGAAGAAAAGTCAGCGTGGGCAGCTTAAACTTTAGGTTCTTGAGATCAAGCTTCATTTATTCAACGCCTCGTGTAAATATGTGAGATACAAGATACATCATCTCAGCAATTTCAACACTCGGCGTTTGTTGAAAATTTGCTGCGTCAATTCACTTAGAAGTCTATTTTCCGACCTGTTTATTGTCAAGGGGATTTCTTGAATTTTTGAGAGTGCGCCTCCCCGACGGAAAACTATCCAAAAACCAACTCCAGGACCCGCGGGGCTTTCATGAGCGCGGCCAGGGCCAAAATCCCGCCCAGGTTTAGGAAGGGTCCAAACGGAAGATATTGCTTTCGCTTAAGCCGCCCGACGACAAGGCCCAGTACCCCAAAGATTCCTCCCGCCATGGACCCCAAAAGGATGACGAGCAGGCTTCCTTTCCAGCCTAGAACCGCCCCATAGGCAGCCAGGAGCTTCACATCCCCCCCACCCATAGCCTCCCGCTTCCAAAACCATTCCCCCAGAAAGCCAACCAGCCAAAGGATCCCCGATCCTACAATTGCGCCCAGCAGGGACTGGGATAGGTGCCGAAGAGCTCCGTCCGAAAAAAACGGATTCCAAGGCGACGCCAGCAGGGCCGCAACAAGAAGGGACAACGTCGTTTCATCGGGAATGATTTGGAGATCCAGGTCTGTAAACGTGGTGACCACCAGCACAAAGCAGAAGAAGAACAAAAGGCTTTCAAAAACCCACCCCGGTCCTTGAGGCCTGGGTGCCAGACGGTAGACAGCCACCCACAAGGCCGCCAGAAGCCCCTCCACGACGGGATAGCGCCATGAGATGCGTGCCCGGCAATGCCGGCACCGGCCGCGTAGCATGAAGTAGCTTAAAATCGGGAGGTTGTCGAACCATTGGATGAGGGCGCGGCATTTTGGGCAATGTGAGCGGCGAGGGTGAAAGATCGATGAATCTCGGGGCCAGCGGTAGATGCAGACGTTGGCAAAGCTTCCGAACTCGAGACCCAATAGGCCTATAAACAGCTGCTCGAAGCCAGGGGACAACTAATTGCCTCCAGGAAAAAAGAAGAGGCACCTTCCTTGTGGGAAGGTGCCTCTTCGCATGTCAGAGTCTCGTCGGGTTAGAACGACGTCCAGATTTGGCTCTTGGTATCCATGTGAGTACAGTTCACGAAGAGCTCGCCATTTCGACCGCCGATGGCATTGACGTAGTACAGCGCGACCGAATCATCAGGGCTGGTTCCATCGCTCTGAAGGACTCCGGTGTTGTCCGCGTTGTTGTACTTGCCGGCGAGGGTATGTCCAGGGTTTGCGCCCTGGGCTGGAATGACGAAGTTCCCGATGGTCTGGGTTCCAGCGAGTGAGGGTAAGTACTTGTTTCCGGTCGTGAGACCGACGAACACGTTCAGAGGATAAACGCCCTCTGTGTCGCCGTAATAGATGCTGACGGCGCTTCTAACGGCTCCCAGGTTACCCTTCACACTGGCTTCTTTTGACTTGGTCACGAGGTTGGCGAACTTAGGAACGGCCACAGCGGCCAATATACCTATAATAGCGACTACGATCATAAGTTCGATCAGCGTGAACCCTTGTGCAGACTTCTTGTTGGTTAGGTGCATACGAACCTCCTTGCTTCCAAGCGCTCATTAAAGCGCTTTAGAAAAGTATATTCTGAGTTCTCCGGAAAGTCAATATCGGCATTTGAACTAAAAAATCAAGGCGAATTGTCTGAGAATAGCTCAATTTTTGCCTCACTTTTTCAGCATGCAAATGCGTTCAAAATGACGTCCAGAGCTGATTCTTGGTATCGAAGTGCGTACAATTGACGAAGACTTCGCCATTTCGACCGCCGACGGCGTTGACGTAGTACAGCGCGACCGAATCATCAGGGCTGGTTCCATCGCTCTGAAGGACTCCGGTGTTGTCTACATTGCTGTACTTGCCGGCGAGGGTATGTCCAGGGTTTGCGCCCTGGGCCGGAATGATGAACTTTCCGATTGTCTGTGTCCCAGCGAGTGAGGGTAAGTACTTGTTTCCGGTCGTGAGACCGACGAACACGTTCAGAGGATAAACGCCCTCTGTGTCGCCGTAATAGATGCTGACGGCGCTTCTAACGGCTCCCAGGTTACCCTTCACACTGGCTTCTTTTGACTTGGTCACGAGGTTGGCGAACTTAGGAACGGCCACAGCGGCCAATATACCTATAATAGCGACTACGATCATAAGTTCGATCAGCGTGAACCCTTGTGCAGACTTCTTGTTGGTTAGGTGCATAC